>OLQN01001173.1_pt1 | contig 20406 bp, 15 predicted proteins | sample 1673181 | NCBI WGS metagenome assembly OLQN01 (sample SAMEA3136763, study PRJEB25190) | human gut metagenome | biome: human gut; feature: human-associated habitat; material: faeces | place: Austria | collected 2013
CAGGATTAATAACAACGTAACATTAACCGAGTCAACCTTTTTCAGGAAACCACAAGGATTAACACCATGGGTTGTCCGACCCACAAGGGGTCGAGGGGGATAAGGTGCCATTCTCTACCCCCAGTCGTTCGGGGCTGACGCCCCTCCGACATGGGGGCTACAACAAATCTGACCTCCTCGCGGAGGTCATCCTCAACATCGTCCCCTCGGTAAGTAATAGATAGGAAAAGAGCCTCAAACACCTCGGCTGATAGCCCGAAGGGCTTACACGGCCTAATAAGCCAGCCTTCCCCCTCGGCAGATGGGCGAGGCGTACCTGCCGAGGAGAAGGTTGGGCAGAGACATAGCCCCAATCTCCTACCCAAGCTTCTCCTTTAGACTCGCTAACGCCGACAAAATCCCCAATATACACGAGAAACCTGTTAAATAAACAAAAAAAACAAGGAAAATAGGGGAAAAGGGCACTCACTAGCGTATCTAACTGATAACCAACATCATATGTCAGAAAAAGCGAAGATCCTATCTCGGCATCATCTGAGACCGTATCAAAGCATTTGCCGAGATGCAACTAACCGATCGCTTAGTTGCATCTCAGCAAATGCTTAGTTGCAACTCGCCGATCATTGAGATGCAACTCAAAAACCGCCCTCCTAATCTATTGGTTCACAATACCATACACACAGCAGTTCAAATCGCTTCAAAACCTCCTCTCCCAAGATGATATTTAATATATTTTAACACTTATAGTATAATAAATAACCCACCAAATGGCCCCTACCCCCACCTTGTAAATTACCAAGAGGTCTCTTACTAAGAACCTTCTTACTAAGAGACCTCTTAGTTTTGAGATTATAGGTATATTTGTAGCAACTAAAGGCATACAAACACACAAGCAATATGAGTATAGAACCATTTAAATTCGGCATAGCCACTTCTGGCGAGCACTTCACAGATAGAAAAAAAGAGACAGAGCGACTAATCGCCAACTTCATGCACGGTATCAATACTATTCTCATCTCTCCAAGAAGGTGGGGCAAAACCTCTTTAGTCAAAAAGGCCTCTACTTTGGCGACGACTAAAGAGCTACGTATCGTCTACCTTGATATTTTCGCTTGCCGTACTGAGGAGGAGTTTTGCAATGCCTTTGCTACAGCAGTTCTAAAACAGACTTCCACTCGTGCCGAGGAGTGGTTGAGAAATATTCAGGACTTTCTATCAAGAGTTAGCCCAAGGGTAACCTTAGGGGTAGACCCTACGGCAGAAATGTCGCTCTCTATAGACCTAAGGGGCGTTGAGAGAGGGCTGGAAGAAGTTTTGGAGTTTCCTGAAAAGTATGCAATGAAGCATAATTGCCGAATAGTCATCTGCATTGATGAATTTCAACAAATAGGGGAGTTCGCCAATTCACTTACCTTTCAGAAAAAACTACGAACCATTTGGCAGCACCAAAAGCAAGTCTCTTACTGTCTATTTGGTAGCAAAAAACATCTAATGGATGAGCTATTTGGCCGAAAAGACTACCCCTTCTATAAGTTTGGAGATATGATCTACCTCGGAAAGATTAGCACAGAGGATTGGGTTACCTACATATCTGAGCGATTTTTAACCACTGACAAGGAGATCCCTACAGAGCTAGCTGAAAAGATCGCAAAGGCAGTAGATAACCACTCATCATACGTCCAACAACTCGCGTGGCTAGTATGGGGGCGGACCGAAAAGAGGGCTACAGAAGATGATTTAGAGCGAGCTATTGAAGACTTGATTAATCAAAATAGACCTCTATTTGAAAAACAAACTGAAGAGCTAACAAGCCACCAGCTAAGTCTCCTCCGAGCCATTGTCGATGGAAATAATAACTCCTTCACAAGCCAAAGGATTATTGACGACTACAACCTCAATTCGTCCGCAAATGCAAACGCAGTGAAAAATGCACTCACCAATAAAGAACTCATCGATACCGATAATGGGCACACCTATATCACCGACCCAGTGTTCACCCTGTGGCTAAGTCGCTACCTCTTCTATAGATAAGACACCTTATCACATAGCAAAAGGGCTCTACAGCATGCTGTAGAGCCCTTTATCCTTCAGACTATAGACTCAAATTACTTGAGGGCAGCTAGAGCTGCATCATAATTTGGCTCCGTGGTAATCTCTGGTACCAGCTCGGTGTAGATCACCTTGCCCTCAGCATCAACCACTACGATAGAGCGAGCGGTAAGGCCTGCAAGAGGACCATCGGACATCTTTACGCCATACTCCTTGCCAAAGTCGCTACGGAAGAGCGATCCAGTCTTTACCTTGTCAATTCCCTCAGCACCGCAAAAGCGAGCTAGAGCGAAAGGAAGGTCTTGAGACACGCCAAGTACTACAGTATTATCGGCCTCAGAAGCACGCTTATTAAAGGTGCGAACACTCTGTGCACATACCCCTGTATCAATACTTGGGAAGATGTTAATCACTACACGCTTGCCCCTGAAATCAGAGAGCTTTCCCTCAGAGAGGTCACCATAAACCACGGTAAAGTCGGGAGCTACACTGCCTACCTTTGGTAGCTCACCTACAGTATGAACGGCGTTACCGCCTAATGTTACTTGTGCCATATTGACTATTAATTAATTGGTTATTGAATTATTTTGTACCTATAGATAAAACAACCATCCCCATCAATTGGTTCAAAGTTGGGTGCCTAATCGGACGAGTCAGAGGGCTCCCAAGCTAAGAGGCCTAGAAAGAGCAGACCGCAAACGCTGCGTGGCTTAGTGACCTCACCCTCGCCCCCTCCCTACGCGACCACTTCAATGGGGAGTACATCAATCTCACAGCACCCATTAGTCAAGACCCTATAGGTGCTAGTCCATCTCACTCTAAAAAATCAAAAGAGACGAGGTTGATTACTTTTGTCCAATAGAGATATTATCACTAGCTTTGTGAAGAGTCCTGATTCCAGATAGGTCACCTCGGCGAAATTGATTCGCCGTTGGTCTTTTTGGGTTGGGGCTCTCTTTTATAGTTAGAAATTTCAATCATATACCCTCCGACTAACTGGTGGGTTAACTAGACAAAAACTGAGATGCAACAAAGCAAAAGCTTAGTTGCATCTCGCTGATTGGTTAGTTGCAACTCGTCAATTGCTTAGTTGCATCTCGTCTAACGCAAAAATAGACCCCTGTATATCAATTAGTTACAAAGGGCATTTTTAGCCTTTTTATCTTTACTCCGCCTCCTTCGCTTTATGGCCGAAATGGAGGTCGGGCATCTTGCCCTTGCCGCCAGAAAGGGGCACTGGGGTTCCCACCACATATTTCATGTAAAAGTGGTAGCAGATCATCGTGAGTGGCAGGGCAAAGAGCATTCCGAAGAACCCAAATAGCGAGCCCCAAACGGTGAGGGAAAGCATGATAGCTACAGGGTGGATTCCTAGTGATTGCCCCTGGATCAGAGGGGTGAGGAGTACTTGCTGAAGTGCATCGCTCAGCACTATCACGCCTACGCCAGCTAGGAGGAGGATAAAGAAGTTATCGCCCGTCATCACCGACTGTAGCCCCACCAGTATCACGAGTGGAAGGTAGCCCAAAGTCTGCATATAGGGGATCATATTGAGTAGCCCTATCAAGAGTCCGAGGGTAATCCCCATCGGCAGACCGATGATATAAAATCCCACCGCCATCACCACACCACAGATCATCGCAATCAGTGCTTGGCTACGAAAGTAGGCATTGGCATAGTGACCAGTTACTTCGCCCAGCTCCTCCATAAAGGGGCGAATACTCACTGGCATCATCTCCATAAAGCCCTTCTGTATCTTTTCGTAATCGAGCATCAAGAAGACCAAGTAAAAGAGGAAGATATAGATCACTGCTCCACCAGCAATGAGGTTAAAGGTACTCTCAATCAGTCCCCACCCCTTCGTGAATATCTGCTCTATAGAGCCAAAGAGCTCCTGCATATTGATGCTACCCATCAGCTCCTCTAGCTTCTGGATCAGCTGACTACGGGAAGAGAGCTCCTCTGGTAGCAAGCTCAGCAGATAGGCACCGATATCATACCGCTTCAGCATCTCCCACCCTTTACTCACCTCATTGGTGATACTTGGTATAAGGACGGCGAGCAGACCTACCACCAGCCCAATCGTCACGAGCAGCACAATCGTGGTGGAGAGCCACCGTTTGCGTATCTTACACTTATCCTCCAAAAAGTGAAGGAGTGGTAGCATTAGGTAGGCCATTAGCCACGCGATGATGAGTGGAATTAGGAAGTAGCTTATGCGGGCAATCAGCCATACCAAAGCTGCAAATATCAATAGGCCGAAGCCGATACGAGCAATACGGTCGCGAGTAAATGGTGTCCGAAAGAACTCCTCTATCTGTCTTGGTTTCATAAAAATCGAAGGGGTCACCCCTATTTTGGTTATCTTTGCACAAAGATAGATAATTATGACGAAATACCGACCAACATTCCACAGACTAAGTAGCATCACCCTCATGCTACTGCTACTCCCCTTAGTGGCCAAGGCACAAGGGGTCAAGACTCCAAGCGAACCAGCTGCTCTAGCTCGCTCCTTCTGGACCCTCTCAATACAAGAGGCAGAGAGTGGCAAAGAGCTGGTAGGCATCCGAAGCCACCACCTCGCCACCCCCGCGAGTACCATGAAGCTGGTCTCCACGGCTACCCTTTGGAGTCAAAGAGGTGGCGGGCTACGCATTCCCACTGAGATACGCACCACTGGCACTATTGCTCAAGGGAAGCTGGAGGGCGACCTCTACATTGTGGGGCACGGCGACCCCTCCATCGGCTCAAGGTACTTTTGGAATAGCGACCAAGACATTTTCTTTAAAGAGGTAGCCAAAGCCCTCAAGTCAAAAGGGATCACCCAGATCACTGGCAATATCATTGCCCTCTCGCCCTCAAGTGACTTCCAAGCCAACAACCCCCGCTGGATTGCCTACGATATGGGTAATGCTTACGCACCCGGCTTCTGGAGCCTTAATGCCTACGACAATAGTTACTCCCTCCACTTTACTAAACACGGCGAGAGCTACCACACTACCCCCACCGTGCCTCAACTCGAGCTACAGAAAGCCTACGAAGTCACCTCTAGTAGTAACCGCGACTCTCTATATATCTCGGCCTTTCCTCACCCCGATGGCAGCTACGATATCACAGGCTCCTACCCTCAGCGAGTAGAGAAACTGCGGATCCGTGGTGCCCTCCCCAATCCCCCTCTTTTCGTTGCCCACCACCTACAGGAGGTGCTCAAGGCACAAGGCATTGCCACCCAAGGCGAAGCTCGGGTAGCCCCCACCACACCTGCAGAGAGCCAGCTCCTCTACACCTACCAATCGGCACCCCTCCGCACGCTTGTGCAGACTACCCTGCACTATAGCCACAACCTCTTTGCCGAAGGGTTGCTCCGGCAGCTCACTTGGGGCAAGACTCCACTCCCAGGGCAGAATGCCACACAAACGGCCGTCAATGAGGTACACCGCTACTGGACTAGCCGAGGCATCAATACCCGCGAACTAGAGATGATGGACGGCTCGGGGCTTTCGCCTGAAAATAGGGTCTCTGCCTACTTCCTTGCCACTATGCTCGGAAAGGTACACAGAGCCGACCCCACTGGTAGCTTCCAAAGCCTCCTCCCACGAGCAGGGATGGAGGGCACCCTCGTGCAGTTTCTCAAGGGCACTCCCCTTCAGGGCAAAGCCCGCCTCAAGAGCGGCACTCTCCGTAATGTGGTCTGCTACGCTGGCTATGTAGAAGTGGGTGGCAAAACCTACACCGTCGCCCTGATGGTCAATAACTTCTACGGCAAAGCCTCTACCGTCCGCAAGGCGATGGAGGAGGTTCTACTCGAGGCCTTTGGTTACTAAAAACAAGTAAGAATAATTGAATATATTAAAACAATAAGAACCAAGTACATGACTAGAAACTCTTACCAGCAACTAGCACTAACCATAGCACTCTTATTCGTCGCCACCCTATCGGGCTGTAAGTCGGCACAGATCACCAAACGAGCACGTGCGGAGAAGGTATCTACCACCTCCTCTGAATACCAAAAGATCACAGGCCATGAGCAGTATGCCGCTTCAAGTGACGAGCTATTCGGGATCTACCAAAAGGAAGGAAAGTACTACTTCGATATCCCCACAGAACTGATAGGGCGAGATATGCTCATCGTCAATCGCATCCTCACCGTGCCCCCACAGCTCAATGAAGCGGGTATCAATAAGGGGATCAATTATGAGAATACCCTCATTCGCTTGGAGCTAGCAGAGGATAAGAAGCAACTCGTGATCCGCCATATTCAGCCACAGCCCAAGGCTCCTGAGGGAGATAAGCTTGGACTTTCCATAGCCGAAAACTTCGTCTCCCCTATTATGGGAAAGCTGAAGGTGAGTAGCTTCAGCAACGACAGCACATCGGTACTGGTGGAGGTGACTAAGCTATATGATGGCTCCTCAAGGCTATTTAATAACCTCTTCGACCTCATCAGCGTAGGCGGTAGCCCCGATACAGAGCTCTCTCAGATCAAAAGAGCCACTGCCTTCAAGAATAACATCACCGTAGTTTCGGAGCTCACTACCAAGGTGGTAGAGCTACGCACCCCAGTATACCTTACGGTGGAGGTGGCCTCCTCCATCCTTTTGCTCCCAGAGCAACCTATGGCAGGCCGTTACCTAAGTCCTAGGGTGGGCTACTTCACAGTGCCTGTAAGCTACTATGCCGATGCACAAAATAGCATCACCCACCGCGAACTGATCACCCGCTGGAGATTAGAGCCCTCCGATAAGGAGGCCTACCTACGTGGCGAACTCGTAGAGCCGGTAAAGCCCATTGTCTTCTACATCGACCCTGCCACTCCCGAGCGGTGGAGAAAGTATATGAAGCAAGGAATAGAGGATTGGCAAGTGGCTTTTGAGCGTGCCGGATTCAAGAATGCCATTATCGCAAGAGAAAGCTCGGAGGAGATCAATCCCGACGACCTCAGCCACTCCTCCATCACCTACATTGCATCGGAGATGAAAAATGCCATGGGGCCCTCTGTCTACGACCCCCGCAGTGGCGAGATTATCCAAGCCGATATCATCTGGTGGCACAATGTGCTGGAGATGCTACGTAATTGGCTTATCTTACAGACTGGGGCACAAAACCCAGAGGCAGCAAGCTGGGACCTTCCTGAGGATCTACTCGGTGATGCGATGCGCTTTGTCGCCTGTCACGAGGTGGGACACTCTCTGGGATTACGGCACAATATGATCGCCTCAAGTGCTTATACCATTCAGCAATTGCGCGACCCACAGTTCACCGCCAAAAATGGGACCGCCCCCTCCATTATGGACTATGCCCGCTTCAATTACATCGCACAGCCAGGGGATGGCATCACCCACTTCTCTCCAGAGATAGGGCCCTACGACCTACTCGCTATAGAGTATGGCTACCGCTGGTATGGCGAACAGGGTGCACGCAGCGAAGTAGCAGCACTACAGCAGCTACTCGCCAAGCACCCCGGACCACTATACCGATACAGTGAAGCTCAGGACACCCGTGATGCCATAGACCCTAGAGCACAGACCGAGGACCTTGGTGATGACCCTGTGGCCGCCTCCACGCTTGGCATTGCCAATCTCAAGCGATTGATGCCTCAGCTCCTCAAGATCACTAAGAACCAAGACCCCCACCAAGGGTATCGGGAGGTGGGAATCCTCTATAATGCCCTGATGAATCAGTGGAATACCTTTATCTACCACCCAATGGCACTGATCGGAGGGATCTACCTCGAGGAGACAGATCGCTCGCAGCAGACTCAGAATAGCTACAACTTTGTGCCAAAGGAGAAGCAGAGAGAGGCAGCGGAGTTTTTGATCCGTGAGAGTATCACCTCCACCGACTGGCTATTCAATGCCCCACTTCTACGCTATACCTTCCCCATCAAGAGTAGTCCGAGCGGCTATATTGAGCAATCTCCTACGCTGGTTCTGAAGAACGCACAGAGCTACATATTTTGGGATATGCTCTCCGATAACCGCCTCATACGTATGAGTGAGAATGAGTACATCCATGGGAATAAAGCCTTCAAGGCTACAGAGCTGACCGATATGCTCTACAAAGCAGTATTCGGAAAGAGTGAGCGAGGAGAAGCACTGGACGTACGTGACCGATTTGTACAGAAAGGACTGGTAGATGCGCTGCTACAGAGTGTCTCCACAAGTAAGGTAACTAAGAAAAATAGCCTTGCCCTCACAGATGAAGAGGCTCGCTTTGCCACAGAGTCGGTAAGGAGTATCAACTTCAATGGCTCCCTAGCCGATCGCATCTCCGACGCAATCTCTATCAAGAGAGAGCTACTCCTCAGGATACGCAAGACCATCGGCCGTCAGAGCCAGACCAAAGACCCTACCCTCAGAGGACACTACCAGGATCTTATCATCAGAATAGATAATGCCTTAGAGCAATAACTCAAAGACCAAGCAAAACATGAAAAGAATACTAGCACTAGCTTTATTGCTACTCGCTACACTACCACTATCGGCACAGCAATTGCGTACCATCAGTGGTAAGATTACAGAGGTCGGCACCAATGAACCACTCATAGGGGCCAGTGTCTTTATCGCACCTAGCCAGACTCAAGCTAAGGACTACAACCCTCAAGGAGTGGTTACGGACATAGACGGAGACTATAAATTTACACTCCCCGCCTCGGTAAAGGAGGTAATCGTGAGCTTCATTGGCTTTAGAGAGCAAGTCATCACACTTACTCCAGGACAAAATGTCTACAATATTGTCCTCGAAGAGGATAGCCAAACCCTAGGAGAGCTAGTGGTGACTGGCTACCAAAAGATAGAGAAGCGCAAACTGACCTCCTCTATCACAACGATAGATGCCGATGAGATAAAGCAGGTAGGGGTGCCAAGTGTGGATCAAATGCTCCTCGGACAAGCCGCCGGTGTGGTGGTAACGCCTATGTCGGGTGCTCCTGGTGCACAGGCTCAAGTACGTATCCGTGGTACAGTATCGCTGAGTGGCTCCTCTGAGCCACTATGGGTACTCGATGGAATCCCACTTGATGGCGACATGGTACCGAAGAATATTGGCGACCAAGATGTCCTAGACCAATTACATAATAGCTCTATCGCAGGGCTCAATCCGGCCGACATTGCAGATATCACGATTCTTAAGGACGCAGCAGCGACGGCTATCTATGGGGCTAGAGCGGCCAATGGCGTTATTGTCATCACCTCCAAGCGTGGAAAGGAGGGGAGGATGCGCATCAACTTTAATGCCGATGCCTTCTTTACTGCTCGTCCTGATGGCTCTCGACTCAACCTCCTCAATAGCGATGAGAAGGTGTCACTGGAGCTGGACCTCCTCAAAAACCCACTTCACTCCTATCGCTCCAATCATGGCGATGTGGCTCGGATCATAGAGGCAGCTGGGCTCACCGACGCATACAAAGCAGAGGGGCTCTCGGCACTGTCACCAGAGGTTGCTCAGCAGATAGATGCCCTTAGGGGTAAGCAGACCGACTGGTTTAAGGAGATCTACGAACCAACGTTCAACCAACAATATGGACTAAGCCTCTCTGGAGGTACCGAACGATTTAATTACTACACCAGCTTCGGCTACTACGATGAGAAGGGAACCACCAAAGGCACCGCCTTTAAGCGTTACAACGTCACTGCCAATACCGACTATAAGCTATCAGAGAAGGTCACCGTTGGTCTCAGTCTATTTGCCAATCAGACCGACCGCAACTCCTATCTCGCCGAGAGTGAATTCTCCAATCCACAGCGGTATACCCGCAATGTCAATCCCTACAGAGAGCTCTACGATAGTGAGGGTAACTACATATACGACCCCGACGTAACCCTCTCCGACGACAAGCAGATCCCCTTCAACTACATGGAGGAACTCAATAATACCAATTACACGCTCAAGAATCAATCCCTCAAGGCAGTGGCAGATCTGGAGTGGAAGATTCTGCAACCCCTTCGCTTTACTAGCCAACTGGGTACTCAGATAGAGAGCAATACCACTGAGAAGAGTGGCACAAAGGAGTCGTTCTTTGCACGTAGCTATCATAATTCAGCGATGTACAAGGGTAAGAGCTTCTTGCCAGAGGGTGGGATTATCCAAAACTGGCACGACTCCTTTTTCCAATACAATTGGAAGAATCAGCTATTCTACTCACAACGATTCCAAGATCGCCACGACCTCGACGTAATGGCAGGCATGGAGCTGAGACGCAATAATACCACTGGCATTCACTCTAAGGGCTTTGGCTATGATGAGCGTACGCTAACCACTAAGCCGGTAGTATTCCCCGAGGGGCTTTCGGCCTCTACGGCCAATAACTCTAGATTTGCACCTTACCGCAAGCAGATCTATGAAAACGCCTTTGTATCATTCTTCTCTACCCTCTCCTACACCTACGACAATCGGTACACCCTCTTTGCTAGTTTACGCTACGATGGCTCGAACCTCTTTGGCGTAGATCCAAAGTATAAGTACCTACCACTTTGGTCGTTCTCAGGTGCATGGAACGTCAATCGTGAGCAGTGGATGCAAGGCCTCACATGGCTCTCCAACCTGAAGCTAAGAGCCTCCTATGGTATTCAAGGTAATGTGGATAAGAATACCTCTCCCTTTGTGAAGGGTGAGTGGCGTACCACCTCCTTCTTTAACGGGATCAATGAGGATATCATCACCGTGCTCTCTCCCCCTAATCAAAAGCTAAGATGGGAGAAGACGACCACCAGCAATATAGGTCTGGACCTTGGGCTACTCGATAACCGCATCTCACTAATTCTGGACTACTATTACCGCAATAGTGACGACCTCATCAGCGTTCGCAGTCTACCGAGGGAGAATGGTTTTGACTTCGTTAACCTCAACTGGGGTGAAGTAGAGAACCGTGGTTGGGAGTTGGCACTATCCACCACCAATATCAAGACAAAGGATTGGACGTGGACCACCACCCTCAACCTTTCACAAAACCGCTCAAAGGTACTGAGGTATAATGTACGCGATAATGACTATACGCCATCACTGGAGGGGTATCCTGTTAATGCCCTATTTGTAATTCCAACCGCTGGAATCGACAAGAATGGACTGATGACCTTTAGGGGTGCCGATGGTGAAGTAAAGAATTATCAAGAGCTATTCAAACTCTCAAAGGGGGCCTTTGGTGATGTGATCAGTAATATCACTCCAGCAGAGTTCCGGAGCCTCTTCCGCTATGTGGGAGACCGCGACCCTAAGCTCACTGGTGGCTTGAGCAGCACGCTTCGCTACAAGTCGGTGGATCTATCGATCTATTCCAACTTCTTCATCAATCGTTGGGTGACCCGTACCCCCTTCTACCATCCTACAAAGGTGGACCCAGGGGTGAATTATTCCCGTGACATCCTAGATGTATGGAGTCCAGATCATACTCCTGGCCAATATCCGAAGCTACTCGGCAGTGGCACCACGACGGAGATGGAGGAGTACGCACGGGAGTGGATGGGAGGTTACGACCCAGCTAATACCTACTCTCAGTACGATATTTGGGCGAAGCGGATCAGCTACTGGCGCTTCAGCAGTATCCGACTAGGGTACACGCTCCAAGGCGAGGAGGTAGGAAGTGACCTCTTCCAGCAGATTCGTCTGACCGCCGAGGTACGTAATCCATTTGTGATTAGCAGCGACTACTCAGGTTATTTCGACCCAGAGACCTACGGAAATATATACTCACAGCCAGTAGCACGAACCTACTCAGTGGGTATCAATATCACCTTTTAATAGTAACTCAAGCATATGAATAAGCAACTAAAATACTTACCAATACTACTGCTACTCACGATGCTCTGGAGCTCGTGCGACAAGTACTTGGATATCGTGCCTCGTGGGCAGGTGATTCCGGAGACGACGGAGGAGCAGCGAGCTCTGCTCAATCAGGGCTACAATGCCTTTCCACGCCACAAGGAGCTACTCACGATGCGTGGACTGCAGGTGACACCGAATATTGACCCTTATGGTCTCTCGGGCTTCCCCGCCTACCGCAATATCTACACTTGGCAGGATGGAGCGGATACTAAAGGGCAAACGGAGGAGTATGCCTATGGGAGCTTCTACACAGTGATCTTTTACTGCAACTCTATTATCCAAGAGGTAACCCCGAAGGATGAAGTGCTGTCACAGATCGTAGGGGAGGCCTATCTTCTACGCGCCTACTCCTACTTTGAGTTGACCAATATGTATGGTCCTAAGTACAGTGAAGGAGCACGCAACACTAAGGTGGTGCCCATCAATAGCACGATAGATATTGAGCAGACTTTCCCGAAGGCAACGCTCGGTGAACTATACGACCAGATTGAGGCGGACCTAAAGCAAGCAGAGAAGTACCTCAAGACAACTCAATGGAGTGAGCCAAGGTACAAGTACAGGGGCTCTAGAGAGGCCCTCTTTGCCATCGCCTCAAGGATATCGATCTACAAAGGGGAGTGGTCGGAAGTGCTAGAGGAGTGCCAAAAGGTACTGGGAATCAGCAAGGATCTCGCCGACCTTAATAAGGGCGAAGCAAAGGAGTTCTTGCTACCTACGCACTACCAATCTTCAGAAAACATCTGGGCATTGGAGGAGCTATTTGGTCAGACCATCCGTGAATTTGCCTTTGTGGAGCAGGGGTACTTTGATAGCTTTACAGAGGGCGACCTTAGGAAGAAGTACTACTTCACGGAGCTCACGGATATGAATACGTGGGAGTCTAAGCCTGGGCAGAATAAGATACAAGGGAAGGACTACCGCCCTACAATCCGCCGAGCAGAGATCTACCTCAATGCTGCAGAGGCAGCAGCAAGGCTGGGCAAGGCGGAGGAGGCCAAGCAATATCTCTCTGCCCTCCTCACGAAGCGATACACGGCAAAGGCTCTGGCAACCCGTATGGCGGAGCTACAGCCCCTCACTGGAGAGGCTCTGGTGCAAGAGATTCTACTAGAGCGCCAAAAGGAGCTAGGCGTAGAGGGTCATGAGTGGTACGACTACAAGCGGACAACTCAGCCAGCACTCTCCAAGGTGGTAGAGGGTAAGGAGTACCATCTCCAGCAAGGCGATGCTCGCTATGTACTCCGCATTCCGCTTTCAGCTCAGGAAGCTAATCCCCAGCTAGTTGAGTAAACAGTATACAGAAGATAGATAGAGAGGAGCACCTTGAAGGTAAAAAATTGGATAGGTACCCGAGTATTGTTCCTTTAGTCCTGTGAGGAGGCTTCCATTCGGGGGGCACCGCACAGGACTAAAGGTTTAAAGTCAACATAAAGCTGGACTAACAACAATGCAATCGTCAGGGGGGAAACACTCCAATTATCAAAAAATAGGTATCTTTGAGGCGTAAAACAAAGGATACCAATTGAATGGACGACCAAACAGTAAATGCTATCCGTCTGGTAGGCTATGTGGGGAAGGAGCCCAACATACGGTGGTACGACCCTACCACCTGTGCTGTACGCTTCTCACTCGCTACACATGCCCCTACCCATCTCACCGAGGAGGCACTGGAGTGTAGCGGAGAGGTGACCGATTGGCATAGGATTATCTGTTATCGGGCACTCGCAGAGGAGGTAGGTACCAAGCTACTCCCTGGGGATCTGGTGGAGGTATCGGGGCGGCTGACCTATACACGTAGCTACAATAAGCAGGGGCAGTTTACCACTCATACCTTTATCATCGCCAAGGAGATCACCCTTCTTAAGAGAAAGGAGGTGGCCACTACCACCCCAACGGAGAAGAAGGTACAAGAGCGATACGGCCACCTCTTTGAGGAGCTAGAGAAAAATCCCGATGGATTGCCCTTTTGATTGAGCACACAACCGCTAATAATATAGACCAATAGATATTTTGGACGACCCGAGTTATTTATCCAGTTTATTCGAAGGTGTAGTGACCTATCCCATCACCACACCAGTGATCATTGCACTCATCCTGGCACTTATTTGCTTGGTATTGAGTGGTTTCTTTTCAGGCTCGGAGGTGGCCTTTTTCTCACTCCGCCCCAAGGATATTGAGCAACTCGAGGAGAGCTCAGAGAAGCGAGGGAAGCAGGTGCTAGAGGCACTTGCCAATTCGGACTACCTACTCGGCACTATCTTGGTGATGAATAACTTCGTGAATATTGCCATCACCATGCTCACGAGCTATGCCGTGAGCCGACTCTTTGACTTCGGCGAGGCACAGACTTTGGGCTTTATAGTGCAGGTGATCGGTATCACCTTTTTGGTCCTCCTTTTTGGTGAGATTATCCCTAAGGTCTACTTCCAAAACCACGCCCTTGCGGCTACGAAGTTTATGATTGGACCACTCAGACACCTGATGAAGGTGACTCAGCCAATCGTCCACCTCCTAGTGAAGATAGGAGCCGGAGCCACTAAGCCCTTTATCAGTAAGGAGAGCAAGGTGACGGAGAGCGATCTCGAACGGGCTATTGCCCTGACCACCGACGACCAAGAGGAGCAGCAACTCCTCCATGGGATTGTCCGTTTTCATCGCAAAACAGTCAATGATGTGATGACTCCCCGTATGGATATTGTGGCGGTAGACCTTGAGGATAGCTTTCAGAGTGTCAAGGAGCTGATTGTGGAAAAAGGGTACTCTCGAATGCCTGTCTACGATGAACGGATCGATAATATCAAGGGAGTTCTCTATGCCAAAGACCTATTGTCGCACCTCTCGGAGGGCGATGACTTTGCGTGGCAACCGCTGATTAGGGAGCCTTTCTTTGTGCCAGAGAGCAAGCGGATCAATAGTCTGCTGGAGGAGTTTAGGACGGAAAAGATTCATCTCGCCATAGTGGTGGATGAATTTGGTGGCACTAGCGGACTAGTAAGCATGGAGGACCTACTCGAGGAGATCGTGGGGGAGATTGAAGATGAATACGATACCGATGAGGAGGTGCTCTACACGGAGCAACCCGATGGAAGTATTCTATTCGACGCCAAGATAGGGATTGTGGACTTCCTGCGTATCACCGGAGTGCCCGACTACAAGGAGATCGAGGAGGAGATGGAGGAGGTGGACACCCTTGGTGGAATGCTACTGGAGGCAAAGGGCGACTTCCCTACAGTGGGTGAGGAGATCTATATCCGCAAACACCGCTTTGTGGTGCGTGAAATGGGGCGCCGGCGTATTAGCAAGGTGCAGTTTTATCCCGATACTGAGGGCGAAGCAGAAGTAGAGAAATGAGCCCGAAGGTGCTGATCTTTCTCACGCCGATAGAGCAGGAATTGGAGCGAGGAGAGGCGGTGCAAAGGGCGAAGCAACGGGTACTTTCCTCTCCTATTTCATATACTACTAAGGGGCGACCAAGGCTGGAGGAGCACCCCGATTGTGCCCTCTCAATCTCGCACTCACAGCACTGGCTGGCGGTGGCTATCGGACCGCTAGGAACACCACTAGGCATTGATGTAGAGGAGAAGGCCCAGCAGGCTGAGCGGATCTTGCCTCGCTATAGTACCGCTGAGGAGCAAACCCTTCTAAAGAAGTACGGACTTCCACCAATACAACTCTGGACCGCCAAAGAAGCGGTCTACAAAGCCCATTCGGAGCAGCTCTCCAAAGGCATCAACCAGATAGAGATGGTCTCCCCTACCCTCTGCATCGCTACCACCGACAGCGGAGAGCAGTTGCCTCAATCCGTCCATTCCCAATACCTAGCAATAGAAAAGCTCTACCTCACCGTCGCTACCGACGATGAGATAGAGCTCCGAACCGTCTAAATTCAAAGGATAAGGACCTCCTTGGAGGTCCGATTTGTTGTAGCCCCCGTGTCGGAGGGCATAGCCCGAACGACCGGGGGTAATAGACACCATATATATAAAACGACCCCTTGCGGGTCGGACAGCCTTTTCTAGGATTACTTGTCCGACCCACAAGGGGTCGTAAGATAACGCTCCTCAATTTCTCCCCCATTCATCGGGCTACGCCCTTGAATGGGGGCTACGACAAATCGGACCTCTGCGAGGTCCTTTGCAGTGGAACCCAGCGTGCAAAGTCGTTACTTCAGTGGGTTTTCGCCGAGGAAACGCTCCGCCGTCATCGCAGCTTTACAGCCACTACCCGCAGCGGTAATCGCTTGGCGGAAGTGAGGGTCAGCCACATCACCTGCAGCAAAGACGCCCTCTACATTGGTATTAGGCATACCGTCTTTCGTGAGGATATACCCCTGCTTATCGAGCTCAATCTGACCGCCGAGGAAGTCGACATTAGGCTTGTGCCCGATGGCGAGGAAGAACCCTTGTACTGGTAGGTCATAACGCTCCTCATTCGCCTCGCCCTTATTCTTCACCACATGGACACCAGCGACACCATTCTCCCCATAAAGTCCTTCGGCCTGTTGCTTCCAGAGCACCTCAATATTCTCCTTCTTCAGCACACGGTCCTGCATCACCTTTGAGGCACGTAGCTCATCACGACGCACCATGAGGTAGACCTTCTTACAGATCTGAGAGAGGTAAAGAGCCTCCTCGCAGGCGGTATCTCCACCACCTACCACAGCCACATCCTGACCACGGTAGAAGAAACCATCGCAGGTGGCACAACCGCTAACGCCCATACCCATATACTTCTGCTCATCGGGCAGACCTAGGTACTTGGCACTTGCACCAGTGGCGATGATGATGCTCTCGGCAATAATCTCAGAGTCGCCACCATTGATCTCCACCTTAAACGGACGCTTTGAGAGGTCGAGCTTTGTCACCTCACCATCACGCATATCGGTGCCGAAGCGCTCCGCCTGCTTCTTGATATCCATCATCATCTGAGTGCCATTCACCGCCTCGGGATAGCCAGGGAAGTTCTCCACATCAGTGGTAGTGGTCAATTGCCCGCCTGGTTGCATTCCCTCCACTAGCACGGGAGAAAGATTGGCCCTTGAGGCATAGATCGCCGCAGTATATCCTGCTGGTCCGCCCCCTATGATGAGTAGCTTCGTCTTGATTGTTTCCATATCTCTATATCTTATTAGTCATTAAACAGTTACCTTAAATCTATAACCGCCACCCCTGGGAGTTTGTTCGCATCAAAGCGAAAGAAGCCCTTCTGCTTCATCTGAGCCGTGGCACTCTGCCGTAGTTTAGTCACCTTCAGCACAATCGGCACCGATACACTCCTCTGTTTCACCCGCATAGAGAGCGGTTCGCACTGGCTATTGAGGTGCACCTCCAGCCACTCTATCTCCTCCTTCTGCTTAGGGGTCGCCTTGATGGTCGTCACCGCCCCTGTGGTGGACTCCTTGAGGTTAAAGGTCTTGGCAGAAATACGGTTAAGGTTGAGCAGAGGATTGAGCTCTAGTAGGTCCTCCTTATAAGGCTGGGTAAGATTGACCTCCCCATTCTGCGGAATGTAGACCCACAGGTTGCCCCCTTGGTGCCACGCACGTATCGAAGGGCTCTCCAGACAAAAGTCCTCGCCTAGTGCATAGTAACTCCCCTGCTCACTATCCTCACCAATCGTCAGCTGATACTCTATCTGTAGCCCTTTAGAGGCATCTAAATATCGCTTTGCTTTTTGTAGCGTCTGCTCCTGTGCTTCGGCCGAAAAGGCAAATAACAGTGGGAGCAACGCCAGTAGCCATCTCCTTATACCCATCATCCTTACTTTCTATTGTCTTCAAAAAACTGCTCCAACTGCTCCTCCGTAGTGATCAGTAGCTCACGTGGCTTATTGCCATCGGCACCCGAGATAATACCCGCATGCTCCAACTGCACCATAATACGAGAGGCACGGTTGTACCCCACTCCAAATATCTGCTGAATGTAGCTCGCCGAAGGGCGGTTATCCAGCACAATCCTACGGGCAGCCGCCTCAAAGAATTCGTCCCAATTACTAGGATCTAGTTCGCCAGTAGCCAGAGAACCAGCGAGGTCACTACCCTCAGGCTTCACCTCGGGTAGTTCATACGCCTCCCTAAACCCTCTCTGGTCAGAGATAAACTTCACCAAACTATTCACCTCAGGGGTATCTACAAAAGCACACTGCACACGGGTGAGGTCGTTGCCTGTGGTGAAAAGGCTATCGCCACGGCCAATCAGACGATTAGCCCCTTGAGCATCTAGGATAATCTTAGAATCAATACCCGAAGAGACCTTAAAGGCAAGTCGCCCTGGGAAGTTGGCCTTAATAGCCCCCGTGATAATCGACGCCATGGGTCGCTGTGTAGCGATAATCGCATGAATACCTACCGCTCTCGCCTTCTGTGCCAAGCGGGTGATCGGTGCCTCGATCTCCTTACCTCCCGTGAGCATCAAGTCGCCATACTCATCAATGATCAGCACAATGTAGGGAAGGAACTTATGCCCCTTCTCCGGATTGAGCAGCCGTTGCTTGAACTTCTGATTGTACTCCTTGATATTCCTCACATGCGCCGACGAGAGTAGCTCATAGCGGTCGTCCATCTCCACACAGAGCGATTCCAGCGTCCCTTGCACCCGCTTAGGATCGGTGATGATTACCTGATCTTCATTGGGTAGCTTCGCCATATAGTGCTTCTCAATCTGACGATAAGGGCTAAACTCCACCATCTTAGGGTCCACCATCACAAACTTCAGCTCCGAGGGGTGAAGCTTGTAGAGCAAAGAGGTGATAATAGCATTCAGACCCACCGACTTACCTTGACCCGTTGCTCCTGCCACCAGGAGGTGTGGCGTCTTGGCAAGGTCAAAGACAAAGACATCATTGGTGATCGTACGCCCAAGCGCCACTGGCAAGGCCGCGGTACTCTCGGCAAACTTCTTGGAGAGAATCACCGAACGCATACTCACCACCTGAGGCTTTTTATTTGGCACCTCCATACCGATCGTCCCCTTGCCCGGCATCGGTGCAATGATACGAATCCCCATCGCCGAAAGGCTCATAGAGATATTATCCTCCAGCCCACGGATACGAGAGATATGGATGCCCTCCTCTGGCACCACCTCATAGAGCGTAATGGCAGGGCCCACCGTGGCACTAATCGACTTAATCCCTATCCTGAAACTCTCCAGAGTAGTGGTGATCAGCCGCTTATTCTGCTCTATTTCCTCCGTATCTATCTCCTCATTTTGCTGCTCATACTTCTTGAGGAGGTCAGCCGAAGGCATCTCAAAGCCCGCCAGCTCTAGGGTAGGGTCATACTCCCCCTGCTCCTCCACCAGTTGCTTGGCACGTAGCTCGGCACTAGTCACCTCGTCCTGCATACTGCGGTTGTCCATCACCACCATATCCACCCCATCTCCCGCTTCACTCCTGTGGACGATAGGGGCAGGCCGAGGCATCGGAGGTGCTGGTGCCTCCTCTTGCTCCAAGGTAATCGTGATAGGGGCTTGAGGCGTCTCTTCTTCTTCCTCCTCCGCCAATTCACTCGTTTCAGAAGGGGCTACATAGGGGTCCTCAGGGATATCCTCAAGGAGCTCTCCCTCGTCATCGCCATCGTCCACTGACTTATTGCGTCGGAACCACGATAGCAACCCCTTTCGCTTAGGCGCCTCGTCACTCTTCACACCAGTGCGCTTCGCCTCTGCCCAACGGTTGTACTTGGCACGAATCCCCTGGAAAAATAGAAATTGCACCAGCAAGAGGGTCAGGATAATCACCAGCCAAAGGCCAAAACCTCCTACCCTCATCTCTAGCCAAACCCGTACCGTCTCCCCCAAAATGCCACCTGGGTAAAAGAAAAAACTAGCTGCGATAGGACGGAATATAGTAGCAGAGAAAAGCGACGTCCAAAAGGTAGCAATCGTGGAAAAGATAATCAGCTTCGGGTAATTGACCTTGGCAGGCCCTAGCAAGCCAAGACCCATAGCGAGGAGAAGGATGATCACAAAAATCACTCCCAGACCTACCCACTCATTCACCATAAGATGCATCAGATGCATCCCTACCACCCCGCTACTTCCCTGCATCGCCTCGGCCTGAGCTGCCACATCGGCAAGGTCGGGATCGAGCAACACACTCTGGTCCGCAGACCCCTCAAAGAGATAGGTGACAAAGGCATAGAGCATAAAAAGACCCAGACCAAAGAGTAGCAAACCAATGGAGACGGGGAGCATACGCTCCTTACCCATCATGCCCCTGAAGAAACGACCTGCTCGCTCCCTCAGACTACCCCCTAGTTCAATCTCTTCACCCGACCGACTACGGCGGTTCTCCACCGGTTTCTCCCTAACGATCCTCTTCTTGCTCATCAACTCAATACAATAATATTATACTCTGCAAACTTACCCAAATCCTAGCACAATAACCCCACACACCCACACCACCTCCGCAAAAAAGAGGCAACGCTACGCATTAGAAGAGACAGTTGTACGAATGATCATATACAAACTGTTGAGGATAATGCAGTAAGGACCTCGGCAGAGGTCCCTCTTAAATAGGCACAGGTCGGAGGGGCATTAG
>OLQN01001175.1_pt1 | contig 20379 bp, 18 predicted proteins | sample 1673181 | NCBI WGS metagenome assembly OLQN01 (sample SAMEA3136763, study PRJEB25190) | human gut metagenome | biome: human gut; feature: human-associated habitat; material: faeces | place: Austria | collected 2013
CCGCCACCAGCAGCATGGTCACCGGGATGCCGCCGGAGAAGCCCGACAGCGATGCCAGCATGATGAGCATGAACACGATGCCCGAAGCCCCCAGCAGGGCGGTATGGGGGAAGAGCACACACTGCAGAACACCCGAGATGAGGGCCGTGAGCAGGATGCCCTTGAGCAGGGGGCCGCTGCCATATTTTTCTTCCATCGGCGGGCCGATGACCAGCAGCAGGAGCATATTGTTCAGGAAATGATCCCAGCTGGCATGGCCCAGCACATGGCCGAAGAGCCGGATGTAAAACAGCGGGTCTTTCAGAGAACCGCGATAGACGCAGAACAGGTGCTTTGTGGTCCAGCCGCCTGTCCACTGCCCCAGGAACAAAGCCCCCAGGGAGAGCAGAAAAAAGGTCAGGATCACCGGCGAATTGTATTGCAGCTGCAATGTAAGCTTGGGACGTTTCGTAAGCGTTTCATCCTTTCAGCGCCCGCTCTGGCACGGACGGAATTTAAGGATATTATAGCATTTATGCCAGATACGGGTCAAGCAGGGCATCCACCGTTTTGTTCCGCTTGGGAGCGGGCTTGTGCACGGCGCGGCCGCGGCAGACCACCAGTTCCAGCTGGCGCAGGGCAGTCAGGTCGTCCAGCGGGTTCTTCCGGGTCACGATGAAATCAGCGCTCTTCCCCGCTTCAATGGAGCCGGTCACATCCCCCACACCGGCCAGCCGGGCATTGCGCAGGGTGGCCGTGTGGAGAGCAAACTGATTGCTCACGCCGCAGTATTTGTGGAAGTAGCACAGCTCCCGCCAGAAATCATACTGTGTGACGTAGGGGCAGCCCACGTCATTGCCCAGACCCACCGGAATGCCGTTGGCAAGGGCCGTTCTGGCGCTCTCCACCACGCCGTCAAAGACGATCCTTCCATTGTACTGGTCCTTCTCGGAAGCGCCGGAAATGGCCGGGTCAAACAGTGCATAGGGCAGCGCCGGGGAGATGGTGGTGCAGACGAAAGCACCCCGCTCCTTGTAGAGCCGGATAGTTTCCTCATCCATCTTTGCGCCATGCTCGATGGAGTCCACGCCGTTTTCCAGCGCCACCTTCACGCCCTCGGGCGATTCGGTGTGGGCAGCCACGGGATAGCCCAGCCTGTGGGCTTCATCACAGACAGCCCGGACCATCTCAGGCCTCATCTTCAGCTCGCCGGGGGTACCCTTTTGGGTGGCATCCAGCACGCCGCCCGTGATCATCAGCTTGACCAGATCCACCCCCTGTTCACCGGCCCTGCGGAGCTGGGCCAGCGCTTCGGCATTGTTGTGGGCCGCCACCGCCACCGAGCCTGCCATGTGCCCGCCGGGCACCGAAATGCCCTCGTTGGCGGCAAGGATGCGGGGAGCCAGGATCTTCCCCTTTGCCGCGTCGTCCCGGCAGCGGGTATCGAAATCTGCCAGACCGCCCACGGTGCGGATGGTGGTCACGCCGCCCAGCAGTTCCAGCTTGGCGTAACTACACACCAGCCGGTAGGCCACCGCCCGGGTCAGGCCATTGCTCAGGATCCTGCGCACCAGTGCGGCGTTATCCCGGGGTTTTGCGCTGGGCTTGCCATTGCCCGCCAGATGGACATGCAGGTTGATGAGGCCCGGCATCAGGTAACCGCCCTTAAGGTCCACCTTCTCATACCCCTCACAGGGGGCGGTATCCTCCACGATGGCGGTGATCTTCTCCCCGTCCACCAGCACCATCTTGTGCGCCACCGGCTCCATCTGTTCGGTGCCGTCCAGCAGGATGCAGTTGAAATAGGCTCGTTTCATCCGTATTCTTCCCTTTCCGTTCCGGCGCAGGCCGTTTTCTTTCAGTATATCACGTTTGCAGAAACGATAAAAGACATCTGTCGTGTTTTTTCTTCTGCCTCCTGCATTGACATTTCCCGCCCCGGTGGGTACACTTATAAGGTATTCTTTTCTGAAAGGGGGCCCCGCCGTGGCAACGGAAGCCAAACTGCGTCAGCTGGCAGACCGCGGCTGTCCGGTCTACTATTTCTATTCCAGCGAGCGGTATCTTGTCCGGCAGGCGGTGTCTGCCGCCGTCCGGATCCTGAGCGCTGACACAGATGAGGAGACCACTGTGCTGGACGGTACCGCGCCCGAGATCGAGCAGCTCATCATGGCGGCGGGCACCATCTCCTTCTTTGGCACCCGCCGCGTGGTGGTGCTGCCAGAGCTTGACCCCGCCGCCTACGGCGACAAGGATCTGGAGGAGCTGTGCAGCACCCTTGCCAGCCTGGAAAATGCCGTGGTGGTGCTGGGCAGTGTGTTCGAGCTGGAGCGCAGCAAGCTCAAGACCGGCAAGCGGGCACAAAAGCTGATCGCCGAATGCAAGAAGCTGGGCTTTGCCGAAGAGCTCTCCAAACCCAAGCCCTACGAGCTGAAGATGATGCTGATTGAGCGGGCCAAGGCGCAGGATACCACCCTGCCCGAGGGCGCTGCCGCAGCCCTGCTGGAGCGGTGCGGCGAGGATCCCTTTCTGCTGGAAAATGAGGTAGACAAGCTCTGTGCCCTTTCCGGCTACCAGACCGTTACCGCCGCCATGGTGGCTGAGATGGGCACCGTGAGCCTGGAAGCGGATGTGTTTGAGATGATCCGGATGATCACCGCCAAGAACGCCACCGGTGCCTGCAAAAAGCTGCAGACCCTGCTGCGCTTACAGCAGGAGCCCATTGCCATCACCGGCGCAATGATTGGCAGTTATGTAGACCTGTACCGGGTCAAGCTGGGGGCTTCCAAACGGAAGAGCTACGCCGCTGTGTTCAAGGATTTTGGCTACAAGGGCAGTGATTACCGGCTCAAGCGCTCCGCCGAAACGGCATCGCATTACACGCTGGGCCAGCTGGAGACCTGCCTGCAGGTGCTGCTGGACCTCGATAAAAGTTTGAAGAGCCAGCCCGTGGATGTGCAGACCCTGCTGGAAGCAGCACTCTGCCGTCTGGCGCTGGCGGGGAGCGGACGATGAGTGAACGAGAACTGCTGCACACCGACCGGGTGCTGGTGGTGGAGGGCAAATACGATGCCGCCCGCCTTTCCCACCTGACCGATGCCATGATCCTGCTGACAGACGGCTTTGGCATCTACAAGGACAAAAAACGCCAGCAGCTGCTGAAAGCCCTGGCGAAAAAAAACGGCCTGATCCTCTTCACCGATTCCGATGCCGCCGGGTTCCGCATCCGCACCTACATCACCGGTCTGGTGGGGGCAGAAAACGTGGTGCAGGCCTATGTGCCCGCCATCCATGGCAAGGAAAAGCGGAAGCCCCAGCCCGGCAAGGAAGGCCTGCTGGGCGTGGAAGGCGTGGACGATGCCATCGTCCTGCAATGCCTGCGGGATGCACTGGGCGCAGAAGCCGGGGCCGCGCCTGCCCGCCCGGAGGGTCGGCAGATCACCTACACCGACCTGTACAACTGGGGGCTTTCCGGCACCCCGGGCAGTGCCGAGCGGAAATACCAGCTGCTCAACGCGCTGGGCCTGCCGCCCCGGCTCTCCAAAAAGGAGCTGGTGGAGGCGCTGAACCGGCTGTACAGCTTTGAGCAGCTGGATACCCTGCAGGCCGAAATACTTGAAGCGCACTGACAGACAAAAAAGGAGACCGCACCACGCGGTCTCCTTTTTGCGTTACAGAATATTTTATAGGGCAACATCCAGCGCCATCATCAGGGCAAACCCTGCCACCACGCTGATGACCCCCGCCGGTTCGTCTGCCTCTACGGCTTCCGGGATCATCTCCTGTGCCGTCACGCAGACCATGCACCCGGCGGCAAGGCTCATCAGCCAGGGCAGGGCCGCACTGACCCACCCGGCCAGTGCAAGGGCCAGCAGGCCCCCCAGCGGCTCCACAAGCCCGGAGGCAGCCCCCGCCGCAAAGGCACGGTGCTTAGACCTGCCCTCCTGCGCCAGCGGCAGGCTGACCGCAGCTCCCTCGGGAATGTTCTGCAGCCCGATGCCCAGCGCAAGGGCCAGCGCCCCGCTGATGGCATCCGGTTCTCCCCGCAGGGCCAGCGCGGCAGCAAGGCCCACCACCATGCCCTCGGGCAGGTTGTGCAGGGTGACTGCCAGCACCATCCGCCCACTGCGGCCCGGCCCGGCATTCAGCAAGCGGCCCGCCAGCGTTTCCAGCCGCAAAAGCCCTACCGCACCCAGCAGCAGGCCCACGGCAGGCGGGACCCATGCAGGCAGCGGCCCCTGCTCTGCCCGCTCAATGGCCGGCAAAAGCAGGCTCCATACGCTGGCCGCCAGCATAATACCCGCCGCCATGCCGCAGAGCATCCGCCGGGTGGCAGGCTCCCCGGTCTTCCGCAGCAGGAACACACCAGCCGCACCGGCCGTGGTGCAGAGCATCGGCAGCAGCAGCACGGCCGCCGTCAGGAAAATCTGTTCCAAATCGCACTCCCCCTTTTCCCGGTCTATGCCAAGGCGGCAGGAGGTGTGCAGAGAGCGACCCTAAACAGGACCTTCAAAACGATTTCTGCAAAATTTCCTTGATCTGCTCCAGATCCTCTACAAAATAGATCCCCTGCTGGCGTTCCGGGGAGGAGAGCCCCTTTTCGATCATCCGGCCAAGCAGGGCTTTCAGGCCATCGTAGTAACCATTCAGGTTATAGAGGATGCAGGGCGCATCCAGATGCCTGAGCGATACCTTGGACATCACCTCAGCGATCTCCTCCAGTGTGCCGGTGCCGCCGGGAAATGCAATAAACACATCCCCCAGCGCGATCATCTTTGTTTTGCGCTCAGTCATATCCTTTGTCACGATCAGCTCCGTCAGCCCCTCGTGCTGCAGCTCTCCCTGCACAAAAAACTCCGGTTCCACGCCGGTCACTTCGCCCCCGGCGTTCAGGGTGCTTTCGGCGATCTCTCCCATCAGGCCGCAGCGGGAGCCGCCGTACACCAGCGCGTTCCCGCTCTCCCCGATCCACCTTCCCAGCTCCTGCACCGCCTGCTTCAGGGCCGGATCATTGCCCTCGTTTGCGCCCAGATATACCGTGATGTTCATTGTATTCTCCCCCAGTTTCGTTTTTGCCTTATTTTATCACGCTTTTCTCCGGCAGAAAAGAGGGCGGGCCGGTTTTCCTTGCAAATGCCGCCGGACTGTGCTATGCTGAGAGGAAAAAGGGGGATTTTCCTTATGAAAACAGCATTGACCATTGCCGGAAGCGATTCCAGCGGCGGCGCAGGCATTCAGGCCGACATCAAGACCATGACCGCCAACGGCGTGTTTGCCCTGAGCGCCATCACGGCTCTGACGGCCCAGAACACCACCGGCGTGACCGGAATTTTTGAGACCACACCCGAATTTCTGGCCCAGCAGCTGGATGCGGTGTTCACCGATATCTACCCGGATGCCATCAAGATCGGCATGGTGTCGTCGTCTGCGCTCATTGAGACCATTGCCAAAAAGCTGCGCCAGTATGATGCCAAGCACATCGTGGTCGATCCCGTGATGGTGGCCACCTCCGGCTCCAAGCTGCTGCAGGACAGCGCCATCCAGATCCTGACCGGGCAGCTTCTGCCCATGGCCGAGGTGGTCACGCCCAACATTCCGGAGGCCGAGATCTTGTCCGGCATGACCATCACCGATGCCGCCGAGATGGAGGCCGCTGCAAAGTGCATCAGCGAAAAATACGGCTGTGCCGTGCTCTGCAAGGGCGGCCACAAGGTGAACGATGCCGACGATCTGCTCTGGCGCAACGGCAGCGGCAAATGGTTCCACGGCGAGCGCATCGCCAACCCCAATACCCACGGCACCGGCTGCACCCTGTCCAGCGCCATTGCCTCCAATCTGGCAAAGGGCTATCCCCTGGATGCCGCCGTAGAGCGGGCCAAGGCATATATTTCAGGCTGCCTGTCCGCCATGCTCGATCTGGGCAAAGGCTCCGGCCCCATGGACCACATGTTCGCCCTGCGCGGCGAATTCGTGGAGCACTGAGCCACAAAAAAAGGGCGATGATCTCTCATACGCCCCAGAACAGGATTCCCAGTCCCGCCGCCAGCAGGATCATTCCGATGGGCGACGGGGCTTTTTGCGTCCGCTTCTTCCAGACAAAATGCACCGCCCATAAAACAGCAAACACAAAGATCGATCTCCCGTCCGGCGCAAATCCATCCGCCAGCGTCTTGATGCCGCCCAGTGTGGAGAGCATCATATTCAGCGCGGTCGCCAGGATCATGGCCACCACACAGGGCCGCACGCCGGAAAGAAAGGCTTCCACGCCCGCATATTTCATCAGGTTTTTCAGCACCGCTGCGATCAGCAGGATGATGAAGAACGAGGGCAGCACCACCCCCAGCGTAGCGATCAGCGCCCCCGGAAAGCCGCCCTGCGATGAACCGATAAAGGTTGCCATATTGATTGCCAGCGGGCCCGGCGTGGACTCGGAAACGGCGACAAAGCTCAGGAATTCTGCTTCGGTCAGCCAGCCATGACGCAGCACGGTCTCCCGCACCAGCGAGATCATCCCGTAGCCGCCGCCAAAGGAGAGCGCTCCGATCATCAGAAAATTGAGGAACAGTTGGAGGTAGATCATGCTTTCTCCTCCTTCCGCAGCTTTTTTAACAGGTAGAGCAGCACCCCTGCCGCCCCGCAGAGCAGGATGTAGTAGAGGGACGAGAAGGACACCGCCGCCACCGAGCAGCCCACCATGGCCGCCACAACACCGGCAACGATGATCCTGTTGAAGGCCGTGCCGGACAGGCTTTTCAGCATCTTCATCCCCGCCGAAAGGATCAGATAGATGACGCAGACCTGAATGCCCCGGAACGCGCTTGCCACTGCCGACAGCTGCAAGAACCGGTCAAACACCAGTGAGATCAGGTAGATGACCACAAACGAGGGCAGGCAGACCGCCAGCGTGGATGCCGCAGCCCCTTCTGCCCCTTCGATCTTATAGCCCACATAGGTGGCGCTGTTCACCGCCACGGGGCCCGGCGTGGACTCCGCAATGGCGACCATATCGAGAAATTCCTCCCGGCTCAGCCACTGCTTGTCCTCCACAAATTCCCGTTCCAGCAGGGCCACCATTGCGTAGCCGCCGCCAAATGTGAACGCACCGATCTTCAAAAAAGTCCAGAACAGATCTCTTGTTTTTTTCATACACTTCACCTCGCTATCTGCTTATTATAACATAAAGTCTCCCATCAGGAAACCCATTCACAAGGCCTTCGATCATCCTATCTCTTCCGGCACAAATGAGTCTTTCTCACAAACAAGGTAGATGTCCTTCTTCATTTTCTTCTCAAAGTATTGCTTCAATCTCATATTGGAATCCCACTTGTCTTGCGGATAAAAGCCATACCGTTTCTTTACATCGTTCATTCTATCTTCTATATCCAGAACCCCTTCCGCTCCTGCCAGACTATCACACAATTGAATCAGCCGGTCATAATCGTCGTATACTGTCCTGGCCAATTCAGCCTTAATCATTTTCATCTCTTCCTCTGAAACATCCAGCTTTCCAATGTATTCATCCACCGTGTGATTGTTAAAAGAATGCGTCAAACAGATTTTTGCCGCCTCATCATATCCAAGCGACATCATAAATCTGTACCCATCGGAAACATGTCCAAGATGTCTTACGCCAAATTTTCTTCCTATATCATGCAGCAAGCCTAAAACATAGGCCTTCTCCGCATCCATATCTCCGCATGCCGCTGCTATTTTTTCTGCACAATGTGCTGCTGTTAAACTATGTTTTCCCCAAGGCCCCGGATTATTTGATAGACCATCCCGAATCAACGCCATTGCTTCATCTCTTGTCGGCAGCATAACCTATTCCTTCTTTCCCTTTTCTTATGCATTGATAAAAACAAATGCCGAAAACCCGCATGCATACAGGCTTTCGGCATTTTGATCCATTACTCGAGCTCGGTAAGTTCGGATTATTACTAAGCAAATTCGTTTAGTGTATTTGTTCTTGAATGTTCGCTTTTCCATGAGATTGCTGTGCTAGATGTGGCTTGATAATTTTTTAGTATCACGATAGTATCACACAACCAGCGGGATCTCTGTGAGTATTATAACGTATTATCTTTTGTTTTTCAACCTGTTTTCGTACTTTGTTATTCTGTGTTCGATTTTACCGGCTACGTCCCTACAATAGTCTGCCGAGAAGCCCTCACTCAGACCAAAAGATTCGGAGAAAACTTCAGCAACTGCTTCTGCGATTTCGTCCGTAAGCGAGGAAACCGTTATCCTCCTCACAATTCTTTTACTTTCACCATCATACTCATTTGATGGTGCTTCCGGGAAGAAATCGTATGGATCCCACTTGTCGATTTCCTGTTTCACGCAACAATACACAAATTTTTCCTCGGCGCATATTTCATCATACCAAATCGTTGGATCTGCACCATGCGATGTCTGAACTTCGTTCTCTTCACTTTTGTGCTCAATCCATGCTATACCAAAAGGGTATACAGCTCGCTTCGCACCTGCCCGAATATGATATTGCACACCATTCTTTAGATATTCCGTCCAATAATCCATTATATCATCTGGTGTTTTATCCCATTCGTCCGGAATATCACTGAATAATCCAATTGAAAGCTTTGTTGTTTCCCTACAGAAACTTTTTATATCAACTCTTTCATCTGATTCTATAAAATCACTTTTTGATTCTCGGATCCCTTTTATACAACACGAAACCGTGTGCTCCTGTCCATCTGGAATATAGTCAATCAAAACCGCAAATCGTCCGTTTAATTCTGGGCACCGGTCGTCATTTCTTACTCTTCTGATTGTGCAATCGACTTTTTTCTCATCTTTAGTTATTTCAATCCTCCCCAATGGTGTCTGAATCATTCTGCTCACTTCTCTCTATGGTCGTTTCGATGAACAACTTCAAGGCATTCTGTGCAATGATGTTCGTTGTCACAAGGTCAAATCCACCACCAATTACACCGCCAGCCAACGGTACCATCTTTCCAAGATTGATGATTCCAGTCTGACCAAACTTTGTAATCAATCGAAATCCTACTTTTTGATTGATTCGAGTCAATGTTGCGCCTGAAATTTTTTCAATGCTAGCTGTTGCAATTTTCGTACCTAATTTGACCCCTGTACCTTTCAGAACATCCGCAACTGCTTGCCCGGTCATACAAGCATAGACCAGTGTCTGCACCTGATCGGTATTGGGTTCATAACCGCCCAGTTTGGCTACCGCAGCAATCATACGGAGTTGCACATAGAGGACGCTGCTTACATTAGCCGGAACCGCAACCGGAAGTGTAATTATCCCGCCAAGTCCCGTAAGAAAACCTGATGTCGTACACTTTACCAATTGATTTGCCACCAACGCCTTTGCTGCCTTTTCCGCTGTCGGGTATTTCGATGAATAATCCTCTGCCAGTTCATCAACCGACTTACTCACCTTCGGAATGCCCCGTAGTGCTTTATCATAGCAGACATCCAGAATGTCAACCATCTGCTGCGAGGAAAGTGCTTCGCCTTTCTTTTGGTTTGCCTTGTCAAGCTGTTCCTTGCCTTTGCTGATTGCAGCAGCAGCCCCGTCTCCTGCTGTATCCACAATTTTTTTCCCGACAGTTGCGACCCCAGTCAAACCGCTTTTTAACGTGTCTTGAAATTTAGCCTTTGCCATTTTCTTTCCTCCTTTTTTTCAGTGTCCTCATAATAATCCCTGAAATTTTCGCGACTACCAGTTTTACACATGATGGAAACACTGCATCCAATCGTCCACAGGAAAGCACTCTATACTTATGATCACAACTTTGTCCCATCAACTCTATTTCCTATTAAACCGATTATATCAAATACATCTAGTTCATTCAACTTCATTGGTGTATCACACCTTCCAACCATTAAGTTTTTCTTAATAGTCCCCACTGCCAAACTTGAACCATTCGAAAATCCCGAATCGTTGCCCCTATACGCACAAAACCCCCGCCAGCTCATACTGACGGGGGTTGCGCATTTCTGATTAAATCCAGTTGGTGGAAATTACTCGAGCTCGGTAAGTCCAGATTGACACTAAACGAATTTGTTTAGTGTATCTATCTTCGGCTGTTCACTTTTCCATGAGATTGCCGTGGTAGATGCGGCTTGCTGATTTTTTAGTATCAGGATAGTATCACATAGCCAGCGGAATCTCTGTGAATATTATAGCAGATATTTTTCCTAATATCAAATATTATTTGCTATCATCCTCTGCCATTGAACTTCCACCAATCCCAAAGAACTTATCAAAGAAGCTCTTCAGCTTATCGATTACACCCTGCTTCTTCTGTGCACGGCCACCGCCGCCAAAGCGAGAAACAGGAGGCATCAGCTTATCAATGTCAGTGCCCACGGTCTTGATCTCACCGTCACGGAACGCATTGGCCAGATATTTGCGTGTCTCCGGCTCCTTCAGCTTTTCCTCTTGGATGATCTTTGCAAGCTCTTTCTCCCGCTGTTCGGACACATAAGTGTTCCACTCTGCCATCACGTCATCCACATCGTTGACCCCTGCAATAAAGGTTTCAATCAGTTGCTTTTTGCTACGCAGTTCCGGGCTGGCATCAATCGCCTTGCGAATCGTGATGAGCACCTCTTTGTCATCGCAATGGGTGTCATGGTACTTTTTGACCAGCATCAGAATGTAGTCAATGTTAATCTCGACCTGCCGAATCAGTTCTACCTCGAACACCACATCATCCGTGATGTCCTCTTTGGTTTCATCGTGCTTCTTGTTACGCCATTCATCCCGCAAATCCTGATAGCGGCCCAAATAGTCCTGTAAATCCCGTTCAGAGATCATCTCGTTGCCTTTGAAATCATCAAAGGAGGACAGCAGGTTCCGCATCCGCAGCAGTGCACCAAACAGCACGATAAAGTCCTTCTGGTTCTGCTCTCCGACGATCTGCGGCTCTGTCAGCGGGAACTTCTGTGTCAGGTCATCGATCATATCCGTATAGCCCTGATGGTATTTTCCCTGCTCGTCCATATAACCGTGGTAGTAGTCCGCATATTTGCGCAGCAGAACGATGCCGCCTGCATGTTTATCTCCAAACAGCGAAATTGCCGCATCCACCCGCTTTTGCAGGTTGCGGAAGCAGACTATATTGCCAAAGGTCTTGATGCTATTCAAGATACGGTTCGTCCGGCTGAACGCCTGAATCAGACCGTGCATCTTCAGGTTCTTGTCCACCCAAAGGGTGTTCAGTGTAGTAGCATCGAAGCCCGTCAGGAACATATTGACCACGATCAGCAGGTCAAGCTCTTTATTTTTCATGCGGAGCGATACATCTTTGTAGTAATTCTGAAACCGTTCGCCATCGGTGGAGTAGTTCGTGTGGAACATCTCGTTGTAATCCTGAATGGCTGCGTCCAGGAAATCCCGGCTGCTCTGGTCGAGGTTGGAGGTATCTTCCGGGTTTTCCTCGTCCAGAATGCCATCCGTTTCCGCTTCATTAGCTCCATAGCTGTAAATGGTGGCAATGCGCAGCCGCTTGGTCGGGTCTGCCGCCATCTGCTTTTTGAACTCCTGATAATACAGCTTTGCCATCGGCACAGAAGCCACGCAGAAAATCGAATTAAATCCGATGACGCGCTGTTTTTGCTTGATTTCCTCCACCGTACCACGCTGGGCAGAGGCCACCTCTGCCACATTCGTCAGCAGATTAAACTCATACGATTTGTCTCCCCGATAGGTTTTCTGGTCGAAGTGGTCGAGGATGTACTTTGTCACTAGAGAAATACGCTTGGGTGCCATGAACGCCTTTTCCCGGTCGATATCCCAAACCTGTTTATCGTCCATGTCTGGCTCTGTGTCCATCGTCTTGATGTAGTCTACCCGGAACGGCAGCACATTCTTGTCGTTGATGGCATCCACGATAGTGTAGGTGTGCAGTTGGTCGCCGAACGTCTGCGCCGTGGTGAAATAGCGTGGATCAGTGGAGCTTCCTGCGTTGACTGCAAAAATCGGCGTTCCAGTAAAGCCGAACAGGTGGTACTTTTTGAAATTGTGGACAATGGCTTTATGCATATCACCGAACTGGCTGCGGTGGCACTCGTCAAAGATGATCACAACGTGCTTCTGGTAGACCTCATGCCCCGGATTCTTCTTGATGAAGGTCGCCAACTTCTGGATGGTGGTAATGATGATATGTGCTTCCGGGTTTTCCAACTGGCGTTTCAGAATCGTTGTACTGGTGTTGGAGTTTGCCGCTCCCTTCTCGAATCGGTCATATTCCTTCATCGTCTGGTAGTCCAAATCCTTGCGGTCTACCACAAACAGCACCTTGTCGATGTAGGGCAGCTGCGATGCCAGCCGTGCCGTTTTGAAGGAGGTCAGCGTCTTGCCGGAGCCAGTGGTGTGCCAGATGTAGCCGCCGCCCTCGATGCTGCCATACTTTTTGTAGTTGTTGGCGATCTCGATGCGGTTCAATATTCTCTCGGTTGCCGTGATCTGATATGGGCGCATCACCATCAGCATCTTTTCTGAGGTAAAGATGCAATACCGGGTCAGCACACTCAGAATCGTGTGCTTTGCAAAGAATGTCCGGGTAAAATCGATCAGATCCGTCAGCACGCGGTTGTTCGCATCAGCCCAGTAGGAGGTAAATTCAAAGCTATTGCTGGTCTTTTCCTTTTTCGTCTTGCCGTGTTTGGCGTCCTTGATGGCATTGTAGCGGGTGCTGTTGGAGTAGTACTTGGTATTTGTGCCGTTGGAGATTACAAAAATCTGCGTATACTCGTACAAACCGCAGCCCGCCCAGAACGAATCCCGCTGGTAGCGGTTGATCTGGTTGAACGCCTCCCGGATGGCCACCCCGCGCCGCTTCAGTTCCACATGAACCAGTGGAAAGCCGTTGACCAAAATCGTCACATCGTAGCGGTTATCATGCCGTGCGCCGTCTGCTTGTTTTACCTCATACTGGTTGATGACCTGCAGGCGGTTGTTATGGATGTTCTTCTTGTCGATCAGCGTGATATTTTTGGAACTGCCATCATCCCGGTGCAATACCTGCACATTGTCTTCCTGAATCTTCCGGGTCTTTTCAGGAATATGCTCGTTGGGGTTGGCAATTACATCACTGAAAAACTGCCGCCACTCCGTATCGGAAAACTGGTAGTGGTTCAGCTCTTCCAGTTGGCTGCGGAGGTTAGCAATCAGTTCATCCTCGGTATGCAGCGGCAGATAGATATAACCCTGCTCGCACAACAGCCGGATAAATTCTTTTTCCAGTTCCGCCTCGCTCTGGTAGCTGTCAGAACGCACCTTGGAGGGTTCATAGGCAGCAACAACGGTATCTTCATTGGTAGCCGCAACGATATTGAAAAAGGACATTTCAAATTCCTCCTGCAATTTATCCTTCCGCTATATGCCACAATTCACAATATAGCGAACTTCTATAAACTGGTATCATTTCAACAAATTCAAGTTTATCTCCTGTCCATTTGGTTATTACAAAGTTTTCTTTTTCGTAGATGAATGAAACATAGGTATCATACTCTGGCAACCTGTCCATTCGATATTGAAAAAGATACTTAAAATCCGCATTCAATCCATCAATTGCAAGTTTTCTTCCCTGTTCAAAATTGTCATTTGAATCAAAATTGAAATTATATGGAAAGAACAGCATTATATTTTTCTTTGTCTCAAATATCTTTATAATTTGAGATACATCCTTTTCCAATACATCTTCTTTCTCTTTCTTCTCTCGAATTTCTATCATTTTATTCCAGATTAGGCTCCGAAACACTGCATGCGGAATGCTGTAAGTAATCGGTTTATACCCCGGAACACCTTCGTGCTTTTCTGGCAGTCCAAAGCCTATCACACCGGGCATGAATTCTTGGATTGATGGTGAGAGGATTTTAGCCGCTTGCAGCCTTGATTGAGATGCAAAAAGCTTAAAATCAAGCTTGTATTCATCTGAAGCGCAGTCGTGTTCTCCGTGTGCTTCTGACTCCGGCTTCTTATATAGCTTTCCATTGGATTTTTTCAGGAAGTAGCTTGAACAATTCACAAAATCCCGCAAGTAATCTTCATACGAATATGGCTCCATCACACCACCTATAAAGTTGTCAATCACTCTAGCTGCTCCAAGAAAATCCACTCTCATTTCAGAATATCCCAATCAATTCAACTCCTTAAAGCTCAACAGCCTATCCCGATAATGCTCATACTGCTTTTGCCTTGCTTCAATCTCCGCTGGCAAGCCGCTCGTCAAATCATTGCAGATAGCATCAAAACGGTCAAGAATAGAAACGATGCGCTTTTGCTCCTCAATAGGCGGTACTGCAATTACAGCCTTTGCAATATTGTCATTGTACAATCTCGGAATCGTTCCGCCCTCGGACGCTTTCCACGGTTTTAGTTCATAGCAGTAGCGAAGATAGCTATTCAAAACAATACTTTCATCATTATCAATCCAAACGATGTTAGAATCTTGGAAGTATGCAGGCTTCCCATCATAAACAACTGTTCTGCCAATCGTTCCCGCCGCAGAAATCAGCACATCGCCTTTTTTCGGAAAATTATACTTCGACCGATATTCGTTAAATGTTTCCTGCGAAATATAGGCATCCGCTTCTTTTCCAAAGGTTCCAATTTTATAAAATGGAACACCACACACCGGGTTCGTCTGGTTCTTCAAAATGCGCTTACACATACAGATAGATCCAACATCACCCAAAGAGATTCTTGCATAGCCAAACACGTACTGCAATAGTTTAATCAGTGCTCTGCTCTGCTCTGCTCTGCTCTGCTCTGCTCTGCTCTGCTCTGCTCTGCTCAAAATTGTGTTGCTGGTTTCTGCAAATGTCAAGAGCTTATCACGGTAATATTCATACTGCTTCTGCCGGGCTTCAATTTCAGCTGGCAGGCCAATATTGAGGTCGGAGCAAATCTTTTCAAAGTTGTCCAGCACATTTACAATGCGGTTTTGGACATCAAGAGATGGGATAACCACTTTTTCTTTCTTCATAACCGGAACTGTCAATTGCGGTATACCACTTGTTGGCACCTTATAATGTCTTCCCTCCAAACTGTAGTATAAGTACTTCGCATTAAGCTGTTTATCATCTCTAGGTATTAAGGTTATAAGCCTAATGATTGGGAAATATGGATAATCCCGATATTCCGCATAACCAATCGTTCCTCTCGCCGCCACTGTTACCGCAGGTTTGTCTACTCTTGCAGCATCTGTATAGCCATAAAACGCATTTATACCGCATCCGTTACTAATAACAGGAACTTTATACTGTTCTGATTTTTCTTTTGAAAAATGTTCTTTTGGCACATCTCCACCCGCTGACACTTCACAAATCTCACCAACCTCATATTCCTTGGTTGGCATTTTATGCTGTAGCAGCTTATCTCTATAATAAGCGTATTGTGTTTTTCTAGCTGTAAGTTCCGCATTAAGTTCCATTAGAAGATTAGTAAATCCATTCAAAATACCTACAATTTCACTTTGAATTTCAACGGGCGGAACTGGAACAAGGTAAGATTCAATCATTTTCATATTCAATCCGCCTCTTGTTCCATTTCCCGCTGACAAATCTCTTAGCTTGAGATATTGAGAGCGCATATAATGAAATAAATATTCACTCAAAACCGTTTCATCTGTAACAATCGCACATAGAGATTGATTTGTACATAATGAAATTCTAGTAATTGCAACACTGCCTCGTGTTTTCCCTTGGCCTGCCAATGCAATAACGACAGTGTTCGCTGGCACCATCTTGGTGCTTGTAGCGTCATAGCCTTTTTGAGTTATTTTCTTTTCGGTAAATGTAACTTCTTCTTGATTTACCTCGCCAGAACTCATCCACGGAATTGTTCCATTTTCCCAGTATTCAGGGTGTGTTGTTTTTGGCGTAGCCCCCGGAAAGCACATTGCAAAATCGCCAATTCTTTTGTGTTCCACACCATTCGGGCAAAGTTTCCGAATCAGTTCATCCAGCTTACTCATCCGCACCCTCTTCTTTCTTTGCAATATATGTATTATACAACACCATCACCGCATAATAGTACATATCTTCCTGTGTTTCGATCAAATCTTCATCGAAAATAAAATCTTCTTTCGATTCAGCAAATACCCTGCAACAGTCAATAACGATTCGCATTGTCCAGAATGTCATAGTTTCTTCTGGGCACCCACCTAAATAACACCGTTCCTGTGCCATATCAATTGGTGGTTGAAGTAGCCATTTAGATTTACCCAAATCCGCAGAATGAAGATAATCGTACATATATCCGTATAGCGTTCCGTTATAGCTTGTGTCTTTTAATAATTTGAGCGAATCACCTTGATAAAAGTGTGTTCGCCTTATGTTCTCAAATATGTACGGATTGACTGTATCAATTTTATCATTCGCATAATACTCCATCGCCCGATGAAAGTATTTAGCCCCATCATATAAAATATCTTGTCCAAAACCGTGCGCCTTAATATCATCTTTTAGTCGTTTTAATGCAGCACTCACCTGTTCTTTAGAAACCTCTATTAGCTGAAAATTGGCTTGCTTCAGAATTTCCTTTTGGACTTCCTCACTACATCTTAAAAACTTGGTCGTTATCGCTCTATGATGCTTTCTTTTGAGTTTCAAAGTCTTTGCTATCGCCGACAACGGCAAGTATTCTATTTCATCTTCATTATCAATCAGAAAAACTCTTGCCGCTTCAGCAACAGCTTTTTTCTGCGCCTCCACTTCCATTTGCTCACGTTCTTTTTCATGTGAGCGCTGTAGCCAATAGATTGCAACTGTCAATACAACTGTTGCAATCAATGAGAGCACATCCACTACGAAACTCCAAATCTCAAGGCTCATCTTTACTCTAAGTTTTCCTCCAAATACCTGTCAAAATCGCTCTGGTACAGCCGATCCTGCACCACACGGTACTTTTCAAACTCCGTTTCGGCGTGCATTTTTGCAAGCTGTGCCGAGATTTTGCCTGCATCCTTCAGCACTTCCAGATCATCTGCCTGCAAATAGATGTCCAGCCGCTTGGCCCAGTCCTCCATGGTCATAGGGATATGACGGCGGGCACGGTTCTCGGCAAGGTCGAGGTATGCCGAAACGATCAGCTCCATGGATTTCATTTCATCTTCGGTCAGATAGTTTTTCGCCACCGAAACATCGCTCTTTTTAATTTTGCCGTTGGGAGCGTCCTTCCATGTGTGAAGCCCCATGTGCGGCTTTTCGGCATCGGCACGCTCATAGATTAGCTCTGCCGCTGTATGGCGATGCACGGCATAGTGCATCTTATTCTGCACCTTTGCAAAGAACTCTTTTGTGGTCAGCGCATTGCGGTCATAATCCAACGAAGTAGCGTAAATGTCAGTGAGTTTCTGGTAGAAGTTGCGCTCCGAAATGCGAATTTCCCGGATGCGCTCTAACTGCTCTTCAAAGTATTTCTTGGTCAGGACTGTGCCGCCGTTTTTCAGGCGCTCCTCATCCATGGCCCACCCCTTGATGGTGTACTGCTCCACGATCTGATTTGCCCAGACACGAAACCGCACCGCCCGCTGGTTGTTCACCTTGAAGCCAACCGCAATAATCATTTGCAGATTATAGTGGCTCACGCTGCGAGTAACCTGTCGGCCACCCTCATTTTGAACTATTCGGAATTTCCGAATAGTTGCCGCCTCGTCCTGCTCATGGTCAGCATAAATCTTTTTGATATGCTCATTGATGGTCGGAAGCCCCACATCGTAAAGGGTCGCCATCATCTTTTGCGTCAGCCAGATGTTTTCATCCTCGTAGCGCATCTCAATGCTGTCCTTGTCCTCGCCCGTAGAGGCAACAAAGGTCAGGTATTCCGCCGCAGAAGAACGTACCAATGCAGAATCTTTCTTTTCGCTTTCCATCTCAGCCCTCGATTTCTGCCACGATCTGGTCAATGGCGGCCCGCAGTTCGTTTTCTCGTGCTACGATTTGCGCAATTTCAGCGTTCAGCTTCACAATGTCGATCTTCTCGCGGGTGTCCTTGGCTTCCACATAAGTGGAAACCGACAGGTTATAGTCATTTTCCTGCACCTCGGAATACTCCGCCAGATGGGAGAAGTGTGCTTCTTCTGCCCGCTGTGCAAAGGTGTCCACTATTTTGTTAATGTTCTCCGGGGTGAGTTTGTTGTTGTTCGTCACCTTGACGCACTCGGAAGAAGCATCAATGAACAGCACCTTATTGTCCGTTTTACCCTTTTTCAGCACCATGATGCAGGTGGCAATACTGGTACCAAAGAACAGGTTGCTCGGCAGCTGAATGATGCAGTCAATGAAGTTGTTGTCCACCAGATATTTGCGGATCTTCTGCTCTGCGCCGCCACGGTACATGATGCCGGGGAAACAGACGATTGCTGCCGTACCGTTGGAAGCCAGCCATGCCAACGAATGCATGATAAACGCCAAGTCCGCTTTGCTCTTCGGAGCCAGCACACCTGCCGGAGCAAAGCGAGGGTCATTGATGAGCAGCGGATTCTCGTCACCGGCCCACTTGATGGAGTACGGCGGATTCGATACGATCAGCTCAAAAGGTTCATCATCCCAGTGCTGCGGATTGGTCAGCGTGTCCTCACAGGCAATGTCGAATTTGTCAAATTCAATGTCGTGCAGGAACATATTGATGCGGCACAGGTTGTACGTTGTGATGTTGATTTCTTGTCCAAAGAAACCATTGCGCACGGCATCCCGTCCCAGCACCTTTTCTGCCTTCAGCAGCAGCGAACCGGAACCACAGGCCGGGTCATATACCTTGTTGATTTCCTTCTTGCCTACGGTACCCAGCCGGGTCAGCAGCTCCGAAACATCAGCAGGCGTAAAGAACTCGCCACCGGACTTGCCTGCATTGCTGGCGTACATGGTCATCAGGTATTCGTAGGCATCGCCAAAGGCATCAATGTCATGCTCTTTCACATCGCCAAGGTTCATATCTGCCACGCCGTTCAGCAGTTTCACGAGCTTCTCATTGCGCTTGGCAACGGTCGCACCCAGCTTATTGCTGTTGACATCGTAATCATCAAACAGCCCTGCAAACTGTCCCTCAGAGGAGCTGCCCTTTGCGGATTCCTCAATGTGCCGGAACACCGTTTCCAACGTTTCGTTGAGGTTTTCATCGCTGGCCGCTTTTGCCCGCACATTGCAGAACAGCTCACTGGGCAGGATGAAGAACCCTTTTTCCTGTACCAGTCCTTCCCGTGCCTGCTCTGCCTCTGCATCAGACATATCTTCATAGCGGAAATCCGGGTTGCCTGCATCAATTTCGCCCTGATTGATATAGCTGGCGATGTTCTCCGAAATATAACGGTAGAACATCGTACCGAGAACGTAGCTCTTAAAATCCCATCCGTCCACTGCGCCGCGCAGATCATCCGCAATCGCCCAGATTGCACGGTGCAGCTCTTCGCGTTCCTGCTCTTTTTTGGTGTCTACCATTTTTATTTCCTCCATCAAATGCGGATTTCCGCATTGTTTTCTTTCATTTTAACATAGTAAATGTACCACTATTGGTACACCATGGTGTTTTTCCCAAAAAGGATATACTTTCCCTTTATACTATCCTAGTAAAGCGTACCACAGCTTTTCCGTGATTGCAAGCCGATAAAAATTTCTATTGCTTTTTTCAGCGAGATAGTGTACACTTTTTTCAATCTCGTCCACTATCTGCATCTCAGACGGTGTTTCGTATTAGTAAGCATCTACGATTTTGGAGGGAAACAAATGAAAGTGAAAAAGACCAAGCTGCCTGAAAACCTGTATCACTACACCAGCCTTATCAAATATCGGATGATTTCGGCCACTGGGAAATTAGTGCTGACGCCTTCCAACCTAAAGTACGATGGTGCAACTTTCCATCAGGAGCCGCTGTACTTCAATGGGCATGAAATTGGCATCAAAGCCGTTGACAAATATGAAAACTATCATCCTGTCGTCTGGCTGACTGCCAATGACCATGCCGGTGCAAAAAACACCGGTCTGTCCAACGACAAAATCATGTGCCGCATTACCATCAAGACCAATGGTAAAATCTGGCGATATCTGCCTTGGCGCACTTTCTGCGACAAGTATAACGCTGACCGCAGCGTTGCCTCAACCCTCAAACAAACCGCTAATGACTACCTGAACTGGTATGTCTGTGAATCTGAGATTCCAGTTGCGGACTTTGCAAAGGTCGAGTTTCTGGCTGAAGATGGCACCTACAAAGACGAGAAAGACATTCCCGGCTTTGCTCTGACGGATATTGCCCCGGAGCTTTTTGAGTAAAATATCACTTATATGTACAGACCCCCGCCAACATCCGCTGGCGGGGGTCTGCTATGCTTACAGCTCTACACTGTTCTGTCTGCTCTTCTTCTGGCTCCTATCTGTGGTCTGCTCCTGCTCCCTCATAAACCCAATGAC
>OLQN01001193.1_pt1 | contig 20184 bp, 22 predicted proteins | sample 1673181 | NCBI WGS metagenome assembly OLQN01 (sample SAMEA3136763, study PRJEB25190) | human gut metagenome | biome: human gut; feature: human-associated habitat; material: faeces | place: Austria | collected 2013
GTGCCATAAAAAAATCCTCCTGAATTGATATTTATTTTAACATCAATCCAAGAGGATATATAGCTCTTTTAGAGTTTACACAGAATTAATTACAGTCTCGCCGCTCAATCATCCAGTTTAACGATTTTCGACAGCCCCATCTTTTCTAATCTTATTAAGCATTATTTTTTCAATCAGATGACGTATACACAATTTTTTTTAAACTATTTACTGATAAATGAAATTCTTCTGCAAGTTCATTAAACGAACTTCCATTTTTCTTTTTATCCCGAATAATTCTATTTCTATTGTTTAAATCATCTCTTATTCCTGTTCCGCTTCCCCATACTTGGCGTTTTCCCTCTTTTTTGGGAATATAAATTAATCCTCCATCACAATAGTCTTGTATCTGCATTAATAATTGTTCAGGCAATATCTCTTTTCCATTTAAATATGTCATGTCTAATCTCTCCTTGGGAAAAATACTTTATTCAACAAGTCAGCACAAAACATATTTATTATGCAATTTACTCTATATATCAAATTGCCAGTCAATGTTTTGTGATATATAGAGTATATATCCTGTCATATTATTTGATTTTCTTACAAGTAAAAGTTTCTTACACATTTGTCCTCTTTCTAAGTCAGCAACCATCACTTGAAGTGGCGGTTTGCTATCAGCCCTTATGATAACTATGTTACTGCTTCACCCATGATATTACCAATTGTTTCCGTGTAATAATCTATTATCCCAAATACTTTATCCCACTTACTTTGCAATTCTAGATATCTATCATAAATCATCAGTGCACTTTTCCATTTAAGTAACCCATGTATTATGAAACTGCTATTTTGGACGATATTATTACGCTTAAATTATATGTTTTCTATTTGTTTTAATCAATTTTATTATAACATAAAACATTCAATTTTTCAGCTACTTTCAATCAACTAATATGTTTAATTCCTATATCTGCATATCCACAAACTATTTTCTTTCAACTTTTCCTGTAAATCTGTATCAAATCCCACAGAATTTGCAAAGTTATTTATATCTTTCATAATAAAATTAGTATATTTTTTCAACTCATTTATACTCTCTAGATATATATTTGATAAATTATCAATGTTTTTTGTTTCAACTGAACACAATATATTCTCAAAGTATGAGAAAAAATCTTTATCTAATTTTTTTCTATATGTTTTTATTCCACCGAGTCTTTGTTCACACTGTTCTTTTTCCATAGAAACATATTTCTCTATAGTTCTTATTCCATCCCTAATCGGCATCCATTCTTTATAGTATTTTTCCATATATTCATATAATATATCAACATTATTATGTAAAAATTTCCAAGGATATTCAAAATTTCCTTCTGGTAAATTTTCTGACAGCAGCAAACCATCAGCCCTAATTTTATTTATTAGTGGTGTGGAGGAAAACACCATCAACTTATGCTGAATTAATTTAGGAGTATTATTATATTTTTTTAAAAATTCAAAAGACTTTCTAATCCCAGCAAGTGTGCTATATGGATGCCACATAATATATCCAGTCGAAAGCCTATGTTTACTATCAACTTCTAAAGAATATCCATTTTTTAGTAAAATATCCATTTTTTTATATACTTCTTGCGATGTATATCCCTTATTAAATAATATTAAATCATCCTCTACTACAGAATCAACTCCTAAAAACATATAAGAAACTCGACCTTTATATAAGGCATGTACTAAATCTTTAGAAATACAATCAATTCTACCCAAAATTTTTAATTCAATATTATCAGACAGTTTTGATATCTTTTCTAAAAAATTCAAAAGTTCTATTTTGCCCTCATTATCAACATCTAATAATGATTCATCTTCTATATTAAAACTTCTTATTCCAAATTCATTATATAACTTCTGAATTTCATAATAAACATTTTCTAGACTTCGTCTTCTTAGCTTTGGTTTTCCACTTTTTCTAAAAAAGACTTCTGAACAAAATGTACAATTTCTTGTGCACCCTCTTCCATAAGGAACAGATGTTTCATGATAATCCGGATGTTTTTCCAATATCTCTTTAAGTACACTCCTATCCATTTCTGGTAAGTCATCAAGTTTTGTTACAATTTGTGCCGGCTTATTAATATGCATTTTTCCTGATCTATAATATCCAATACCAGGTGTATTATACCAAAAATTTTTCTTTATAATATCAGTGACCAATTTACCAATTACAGATTCAGACTCACCATACATAAAAAAATCTAACATTTTAATAAATTCATAATAACTTTTTTGCTGATAATTCATAGTAATTGCTTGTCCGCCTGCAAATATAACCACCCCATCACATTGCTGCCTAATTCTTTTTATCATCTTTAAAACATCATTTACATGGGAATCAATTAATATAGAAAATCCTACTATTTTAGGATTAGCCTTTATAATAATATCTGCACACTCTTCTGCTGATCTAGCAAATATTGACGGTTCCAGAACTGTCACATTAAATCCTTTATTTTTCACGATAGAAGCCAGAACAGAAATTCCTACGGGTTCCATAAGTGATTCATAATTGAAATTTGTAGTTAGCAAAAACAAGTCGCACTTATTCATTGTTTATTCATTCTCCTTTTCATTAAATTTATTTTTAGGAATATATGTAATAGAACTCGAAAAGGTGGCTTTGAATTACCGAAATATATGGTTCTCATTCTTCGGAATGGTGACATTCAAAGTCCAATTAGGTGGCTCAGAGAGTCTAGGAATAATCAGTAGTTCAAAAGTCCTAGAGAATCCCCAATACTTATATACCAAATAATTTTCGTCGCTCAAGCAAATTTTAAAAATCATTTTTTAGGAAATTCGTTCAGCATTGCCAGATATTGATTGGATTATAGATTTCAATCTGAATAATCCACGTATATACCAATATCAGGTATATATAATCTAGCTTTTTAATATCCAAAGCTATTTTTCCTCAAGTAGATTTTTAAAAAAAGTAATTCCTCGCTTTTCATTTGCAAAATAAATATTTATATTTTTTACAAGGTTATTTATAGTATCCATATTATAATTACCTTTTATAGCATATCGTTTTATAAGTTCTCCAATATTTTCATTTCTAATATCTCTTAAAATAATTATAGTATTAAGTAAAACATCTTGTTTCATTTTCACCTGTAAAAATCTCTCAAGTTCTAATGGTGAAAGATTGAATTTATTCTGCGATGTAATTCTTCGCGAATCATAAAAAATATCACTACTATACTCTAATAAACGTTCTCGCTGCTCATCACTTAAATATTGATTTTCCAATATGTTAATCCTATATGATGTAATATTTCCACGCATAATAAATTTATTATTTTGTGGAACAACAATTGTTTGATCTGCTGCTATCAAATATGCCCGTTTTTTTAAAATGGCATAATCTGATAAATAACTTTTTCCACTCCCTTTATTTCCTAGTATTAGAATTCCTTTATTATTATAGTAAACTGCAGCTCCATGAAATAGAATTGATACATTTTCACATAGCATATTATTTTCTCTTATGTTACAATAAATATCCTGAATAAACCCTAAATTAATACCCGTATTCTGTGTAAGATGGACAGATAACTGTTCGGAATATTTTAATGTATAATTTCCAGTTTCCTCCATCACACAAGAAGCACTTCTAGCTAATATATTAACCATGTTATATAATTCATCTGAATTTAGCGCGAATATATTATTAATTAACCCTATCGGTTCTCCTTTTTCCATAAATGGATCAAGATACTCTTTTAATAATTGTAATGTAGTCTGTCTATTTGTATGAACCACATAGGATACTCTTTTCTTATAAATAAATGTTTCTTTATATTCACACATTTTATCAATTATGTTTATTATATTATCCATATACCCTCTCTAAAATTGGTTTTTCATATAAATTTAAGTTCCCATTTTTTGTATAATATCCATTTACTATTTCATCTTTGATCTCACACTTCAAATAATTAAAGAGCCACTTATAATCATATTCTAAAAGTATTTCTAAAAGAGCCAATACATAACCTACTTTACTTTCACATTCTAATTTCTCAACAATCCATTTAATTTTTTTTAAGTTAAGTTTTTGTTTCAATACTAGCGCAATATCTAACAACCGAATTAATATAATATTATAATCACGCTCTTCATGATATTCGTTATCTGTCTCAATATAATGTGCTTCGTTATAAAAATGACAACACAGATGCACAAACATATATTCCCAATTTAATGTTGTAATAGTATTTTTCTGAAGCTCTTTATTTTCAAAAATTTCAGTTACGATTTTTTCATTTTTATAACTTAAATCATTTACATCAACCCATGAAAACAAAAAATTTATGTCAACATAGCTTACAATTCCACCTCTATTTATTTTAAACATTTCATAGCATTCATGCGAATATAATTGCTTAAAAATAAGTTCCTTTCGAGATGGTATGTAAATTTTCCCTTTGTACTCATATCCATATTGATATCCTTGCTTCAATAGATATGATTCAATATTGTTTATATTTTTTCTTTCAATTAATATATCAATATCATGATATCTCCTATGATAAACATTTCTGTATAATAACCGTGACAGTGGTACTCCCTTAAGGAATATACCTGGGACCTGATTCAGTTCACACACTATTTTGTCCTTTTCTATGCATATCCTTTTTGTATTTTCACATCTATTTTTAAATTTTGATGGAATGTTTGTTTTATTACTAATCAAATCAAAAAAAATCATATCTAACCTATGTTTATTTAAATAGTCCCATATATTCTCATTACCAATATAATCGTTAGCTTTAATATGTTTTTTTCCACATAAATATGCATCAAATATTTGCTTTACTATATTCTTATATGTCATCATTATTCACCATTTTTTTTACTGTATCTACTAAATTATCTAAATAGCAATAATTTGATCTTATTAAATCTTCTTCTTGAAATTCAACATTATATTTCATTTCAATTTCTAATAATATTTTAACAAAGTCTAATGAATCTATATGCCCTATATATTCATTATTCGACACACAAAAATTATTTTTTCCAATAGTCTGACTTACTATATTAAAAATTTCTTCTTTTATTTTATCATTTTCCATAACCGATACCATCTTTCTAATCCAAATCCTATACATCCTGAAACAATTTCAGCATTATTGTCAAAACCAAATTTCTTACTAAAATGATTTCCATGATAGTTAAATGAACCTAATACTATTTCATCTTCCATACATGTAACCACAATCTCTTTTTTAAATCTATTTGCTTTTTGATACCTGTTTAAAATTTTATTTGAAGAATTAGAGTAAAAATGATCAGTAGCAATGCGTGATTCTACCTTCAACATTTTATCCATTAAATACTTTTTAAATTTCTCCAAAACATATTCAAGAACATCTACAACATATTCTTTTGTCCCAACTATTACAAATTCCCTAACTGTAAATTCCCAAAAATGATCTTTATTATCAAATTCGTCATATCTATAAACATTTGTTAATGTTGTAATAATTTCATTTTTTATTCTATATTGTTTTAATTGTGGATAAATTGGCAAGCATGCTGCAGGTTTTAAAAACAATTTATCATCTTCGCCCACATATGGTGACACTACTGTTAAATATTGAGGCATTGTCGAAAAATAATCCATTTCTCTTAAAACGTCCTCATTCATACAATTTGATACATGCCACTCTATCATTGGTAACTCATCAATAATTCTCATAATTGTTCTATCAATTTCCTTTAATTCGCCTTGATCAATAGATAAAATTTTTTTCATCAGCTTACTCCAACATACCTATAATTTTTGTATAAAAATTTTCATATTTATCTTCTGAATATGGTATTCTATTTATATTTTTTTTATCAACAATAGACCTTCTTATATAATCATCAATATACGTTTCAAATCCTAATTGAGCATCATTTCTTAACATATATCTTTGAATATTCTCCTCTACCTGAAATACACCTTCACTTTCTTCTAAATATTGTGAAATTTTACAATCTAAAAATAAGTTATTCCAATTTATACACCATACTTTTCTGTTCATTTTTTTGTAGTATTCACATTGCCAATATTGACTATAATTAATAGGCAATAAAAAGCATACTTCCTGTTCTAAAGTTGTTGACTCAAAGAAATTTCCTAATCCTGGTGTGAGAAAAACATATCTAGAATTTGACATTAATTTCAAAAAATTATTATGAGTCATTGTCCTAAAAGAATATTTACTATTCTGAATTTTTGTTTTCAAAAATTTTATTATTCCATCTCCACCACATACATTAATCTCCAAATCCCCTAAAATCTCATTTACATTATTTCCGATTTGTAAGACAAGTTTTTCATAAAATTTATAAACCACTGGTTTATTCATCAAATAAGAATCTGCTCCACCAAGCCCAATTAATACACTTTTATTTAACTCACTGTCTTTATTTGTTTTCTGATTTACATTTCTTAATGGGCCTATAATTGTTTTATTTTTTATTTTTTTTCCAATTCTTGACAAATTTTCATCCAAATTTCCAAAAGAGTCTACTATTATATAATTGTCAACTCTATTTAATTCTTCTGGTATGCTTTTCCACATCCAAAACAAATTATCAATATATATCGTTTTCAAATGTTTATGTACGCCTACAATAATACTTTCAAGATTTTCAAACGAAATTATTGTATTAATATCACTACGATTGTTCAAAAAATTTATAATCTGATCGTTATCTTTCAAATCACACTCTACACATTCTACAAATAAATCACTTTTTTTCGCTTGAACTAACGAAAGACCTTTACCGGCAAATACACATTCTATATGTTTATAATTATTCACTTGTTCTAAAAAATAAATGGCTGTGATTATCGGTCCATATCCAAACTCTTCAGCAGTAACTAAAATCATCTTTACATATTTTAACCATTTGTTATTCGCTAAATACAAACGGCATATTCTCCTTTTTTGAATTATGCTAAACTATATAAATATTTTTATGGCATTACAATTTGCATTGCTATACTTCCCCAATCTAATTGTACGTATTTAGAATTATAATTATTGACAGGAAATTTTCTGTTATATATAACAAAAACTGCATCCACTAAATCTGTCTCTATTTTAGAAAGTGTCATTTTGTAATAATTGGAAAAATATTCCTTGTGTCCATTTTCCCATAAATATTTTCCAATTTGAAAAAATAGCTTTGAGTAACTGACCCCTTCTTCCTTCTTTATCTTTTCCATACCTTTTCTTATTTGACTATCACACTGAAATATATTTAACACACCATTTATAAGTAATGCATTATGCATATCATTAAAACTAAAATCATTTGTTTCTAACACCGAATATGGTGGATTCGTGTCATACTTAATACCATATACTTTTGTTTGTGCAGCTAATTCTGTTCCAGGTAATACTTTCAAAGGTTGAAAAAAAATTTGACATCCCATTTCTAACACATAGTCTATTGATTGTTTATAATCCTCAAGAGTTTGAAATGGTAAGCCATATATTAAATCCACATGGATAACTAAAGTATCAGAATATTTTCTTAACAATTCAATATTTCTATTAAATTTTTCCATATCTGATTCCCTGTTTATTGCCCTTAAAGTTTTCTTTGACAGAGTCTGTAATCCAATAGCTATAAAGCGTATACACTTCATGGAACATACTTTTTTAATAAACTCCTGTGACATAGTTTCATTTCGAATTTCAAATCCAAATTCTATATTTTTATAATTATATTTATCTATATAATCTAATATTTGTATGCTCCTTTTTTCGTTTTCATTAAAACACGGATCTATAATCCAAATATATTTTAAATCTGATTTGAGTAATACTTGTAATTCACTAAATACATATTCCAAAGAAAATTCTCTTATTTCATGGAACCCTTTATGATGTAAGCAATATGTACATTTATATTCGCATCCCCTTTTTGTCTCAAATGAATATAAAGAATGTCCTATATCATTAGGATTTGCAACTCCCCCCGAAAAAATCATTGGTATATCATCTAAAGTTGCTACACTCTCATGCGGATTTTCTATTAATTTATTATTATCTTTCCAAATCAAATTCGGTACATTTGCTATACTTATTTTATCTAATACAAATAGTAAAAACTTTTGAAATGCAATTTCGCCTTCTCCTGCCAACACACAGTCTATTTCTGAATACGCATATAATAACTCTTCTTTTCTTCCTGTTGCTTCTGGCCCACCAAGGAAAATCAATGACATTGGTAGTATTTTTTTTAATTTTCTAATTAACCTTAAAATAATTTCTATATTCCAACAATATGTAGAAAATCCAATTATTTCCGGATTATTCTCAACTATTTGTTGCAAATATATTTCTTCTGCATTTGATTGCATGGGATATATTGAATTAAAAAATTGTAATTTAATATCACATTCTTTTCTAATTATTTCATTTTTTTCCGCATAAGCCTTTAACAAATATGTGCTTGTATTGTGAACATTCTCTGGATTTAATGCAATTAATTTCACTATTTTTTTCATCCGTCACCCCTCTCTTCCTGGATATTTATCTAAAAATTGTTTCCGATTTATGTAGCTACTATTTATATTTCTGAAATCAAATTTCTCATATCCTCTCCACAAATTTGTTATTTTCTTAGCTATTTTATTATCAAATATATCTAATACGCTATACAAACACTTTTGATTATGAGCATAAGAAATAAACGAATTATCATATGGATAAAAAGAAATACCATTTTTTACAGATTCTTCATAAAAAAAATCTTCCAGTTCATTATTCCTGAACCAAAATCTAAAGCTTCCATTTGACCAAACCACATTTATAGGAATATCATTTTTTTCAAATATTTTTTCCATTTCTAAGACAAATTTTTTCCCTAAAGACTCGATCTTAAACAGCACATTTTCAGTTTCCAAAACAGAAGTCGTTGCCAACGCCGCTGCAAAAGGAATAGCCTCTGTATCAAATGTCCCTGATGTATGTATGCTCCGCGTACTATCCATAATTTCTTTTTTTCCACCTACAGCAGCAATTGAATAGCCATTTGCAATCGCTTTACTTATGATTGTAAGGTCTGGTGACAATTTCATTTTTCCTTGAAATCCACCAAGTCCAACTCTAAACCCAGTCTTAACCTCATCAAAAATCAGTAATGCATCGTACTTTTTACATAACATTTCTAATTTTTGGTAATACTCGCTTGAAAAATAAAATTCTTCTGGAGAAATAATAACGGCTGCGTTATCTACACTATTTTTCAATTGTTTCTCAAGTTTATCTAAACTATAGTTAAAGTCTATTACGTCATTTTCCTTTTTTTCATACCATTCATGCCACCCATGATAACCACTTGTATATATTCGTGATTTCTTTGTATAATTCCTAGCAAATCGGATTGACGCTTGAGTTGCACACGATCCAGTCTTATAAAACAACACTTTTTCCATGCTTGGCACCAAACGTGAAATTTCTTTAGCTAAATAGACATGTATTGGTGTTCCGGCTGGGAAAATATTTCCACGCTTAACCTGCTCTATAACAGCATTTTCAACAATTTCATTTCTATATCCAAGAATATATGGTCCTTTCCCCATAACAAAATCTATATATCTTTTATTGTCTATATCCCATATATATGCTCCAGATCCATGATCAAAGTACATTGGGTAGGACTCTAATTCACATATGCGATGCATTCCTTTTACACCATCTACAATATAATTTTTTGCGTATTCATAAAAAAGTTTTGTTAATGTTTCCATAATAATCTCACAATTCTTCTTTAATTATTTCCTCTATCACATCATCCACAGTTTCTGTATTATAAGTAATTAATCTAACATTACCTAAAGCATGTAATCCATATACTAACGGTGAATATCTTGTATTATTTTCACAAAAAAGAATAATTTTCTTTCCTAAACTTGATGCCCACCCCAATTCAATCATTACACCTCCAGATGGTGTTTGTTCTCCAGGAAATGCCAGTATAACATCTGCTTTTTGCATTTCTGCATAATCTGCCGGTGTACATTCATCTGCTGACATCAGATTTTTTCCCCACAGCTCACGATAATGTGCCAAGAAAACAGTATGACCTTTTTTCATAACCAATTCCCTAGTTTTTTCAAGAAAAACTTGTTTTTCAAAACTAATTCTATTTGTATCCTCATCTACTAATTGTGTAAAAGGATATGCTATAAATACATGCATTATTGCCCCTCCTCTATCAAATTCACAATTTTCTTCTTGGTTGCTATAATATCTTTCAATGAATAACATTCAATTAACAAATATTTATTTAGCAATTCTAAACCATACTCTTCTAATATCCATTCATTCATCGATCCCGTTTCAAAAGCATAATGTTGATCATTATGACCATCATTTGAATGTATATGTAAGGCCATCGTATACGGAACAATAGTTTCAAGAATATCAGCTGCATCTTTTTTTGAATTATAAATATTTAAATGTCCTATATCTAATGTGAACGCTATCTTCCCTAAAAACTGATCTTTTATAAATTTCAATTCAGAAAGTTCACTTCCAAAATAATGTTTACTTGTCTCTCCATTGCTTTTGGGTAAATTTTCAACACAGATTTTTATATTTTCAGAATAGCGCATTATTTCATTAATAGATTGCGCTGCATATTCAATTCGTTTTTTATAACTATCTATATTGGAAGTTCCTGCTACGCCCAAATGAGTCGTTACCCATAATGCACCTAATTTATTTGCTAGTTCAACACTTTTTTTCATAATTTCAACGCTTGCACACCGAATAAGATATACTTTTTCTGCTAAATTAATCCCATTAACACAATGTACACTTAATGAAATGTTATTTTCCTGTGCTTTTTTTGCAATTGTTTTGATATAATCTTCTCGCAATTTCTCATTTTTTCCTATAAAGTCACATTCAAGTTCAATATGATTAAAATTATGTCTAATAGCAAATTCAAGTGCATTTTCCCATGTCATACATTTTTTTTGGCAAAATCCTACTTCATAATTCATTTTTTCCTATATACTCCTTTTCTATTTCCTCTACGATTGAGTTTATTTCTTTCCCTTGTACCCATATTTTTTTTCCCAAACAACAACCTTTCCTTTCAAAAAGCTTGTATAACTCCTTTATACGCTTTTCTTCAATAACATCTTCCCCCTTTCTTTTTGCATTTTGTCTACAAATAAACTCATATGATGCAAGTAAATAAATTGAATAACATTTTATATTTAATAGATAGGCCATCGTTTCAAAACTCTGAATGTCTTCTTTTTTTTCAAACACAAAATCTATAACAAAATTTTTATATCCGCTCATTCCGAAATTTTTAATTAACGATAAAATATTTTTTAACGTAATATCAAGTTCATCTTGCGTCGTAGTATTTTGAACAATACTATTCAATATTTCATCTCCATTAATATAAACGCTATTCAATAATTTTTGTGCTATTACTTTTGAAATAGTTGTTTTTCCTACTCCTGGGGGGCCATTAATTATAATCAACATTTCATTTATCCATCCTTTACATTCTTTCTTTTCTATCTATAATCATAGTAATCTACCTTCAACAACTCACTATGATTTTCCATCCAATGTAAATTGAAGTATAACTGTTGCTCACCGCCAAACGTTCTATAATAGTTTTCAACACCGGCTAGTACAGATCCATTAAAATCGAACTTTTTCACTTTCAGTATTTCTTTTGCATACAGAATTGCTTCTATATATAATCTGGTAGATATACCAAATTTGGCATATTCTTTGTCTACATATACATTTTGTACATATGCACATTTCCAATCCCAACACAAAAACAATTGTCCGATAATGCCATAATTTTTGTTATAAATATTCAATAGTGCACCTTTTTTCTTATCTATCAGTAATTTCATTTCCTCCTCTAATCTATTTTTTAGATAAGAATCGTTTACCCAAAAAAGAATTTTACTAATTTCTAAATCTGCATTGTTTATATTAATAATAAAGTTTTCTTTAAAACTTTTCTTATAGTCTCTCCTTCTATTACTAGACATTTTTAAAAATATTTTTTCTATACTCATCGTTAAATCCATAATATATGTATAACGTACTTCTGGAATAAAATTTTCATTTATAAAAGGGAAAACGTCTAAATTTATGGGTATAATAGAAAAATCAATTTGTATATAATTATCTTTCAGATATTCTATAATCAACTTATAGATTTCTCGTAAATACTCATAATCGTGTCTGTTATGAAGTTCCTTTACGACTACTATTCCTCCATATGGAGTTTCCATGGGTAACTGTTGATATTTTCTCTCTGAATTTTCATACAAGGGAAAAATAGCAAATATCTCTTCCTTATTGTAAATACACAAAACATTATTGACACCCTTTGTTAATAAATAATTTTTTGTATGAAATATTGTACCATTCATACTTTTTTCAACTAATTGTTCATAATTATTCATCTTCAGCAATTTATATATTCTAATATTCATTATTCTTCACCTACATATATATTTTTTCTACGATAAATAAAATCTAAATAATAAATACTATCCTCTTCTATCGTAAATTCTAAATATATATTATTTCCAAATATTTTTTCAATTTTTAGATAATCATTTTCAATTTTGTAATATGCATTTGAATTCAATTTTTTCAATGCATTAAAAGAAATTTCATTTTTTCCCCAACTTCCATTTTCAACGCCTATTCCTACCTGTTCCTGCAAAAACACCCCATTTATCGCGGCATCTTTATTCATTGATCTACAAACAATACCATTTCCAGAAAATGAATTTCTATTTCCAAATACCATCTTTTGAATGATAACACCATAATTATATCCTGCTTCATTTTCCATCCTGCTATTCATATCTATATAAAACCTTTTTAGATTTTCTAAAATTTCTTCCTTAAATGACCTCCCATATTTAATATCCATATTTATCAACTGAGCTCTTTTTATATATGTTTCATATAATTCATAATTTTCATTTTTGCTTTCTTCATTACACATAATACCAACATTCAATAAAGATAACGGTGGGCGTTTTTGCTTTTTCGTTCCACGCTTAGACTCGGCTCTTATTGCGTACAAAATACTTTTTGCTTTATTTTGCTTATCAATAAATTTTTCAATCCCCATAATCACTTCTTCCGACAATTTTCCACTTTTTATATAATTCCAAAATTCCTCATTATCTAAATATATCCACTCTGGTACAGCAAATCCTGCTTTTTCTAACATTAGTAATCCCTTCAATTTATCTGTTATTTCTATTTCACTTAACCCTATTGAAACTTTAGTATATATTCCCATTTTGTAACTTTCCTTTCTCACCATTTACTTGATACTATTTTATTATTGATTGAATCCTTTATAAACCTGCTATAGGTAAAACTATTTACCTATAGTTCCATTTAATATGGAATCCCCCATATAGAACAATAAAATGAACTATAAAAAGTCTTATATGGGGGTAACGACCACTATCCCCAAAAATTAAAGCTATCTGCCATAAAATGATTATCTTAATTGAAAAGGATTTCTCCTAACCATCTGTACAAAATATGGAATTCGTTCAGAAAGGGGACTAAGGTATTGGATTAAGATATATAATTCTGATGGAATATTAAAATCATCCACCGGAAGTACTCACACAAAAAAACAATGCCCATAGAGAACGTTCAAAATAAACACATATCATCTGACAAACGATAAAAATTATGAAGCAATAGCACTAAAATGTTTCTACCAGAAAATCCGTAACTGGATAAAACGATACGTAGAAATGCGAATTGAATGCCTAGAAAATCGTCGTGGTAAAAGAATTGGATTGCTGCTGCCAAGCCGTACATCAGAAGAAATACGTGATAAAATCGCTAAACTCAAAAGGAAAAATCTTAATCTACAGATAGGGAATGATCTGTTATAAAAATAGGATATAAAAGTTATCCGAGAAAAAAGTTTGGAATTCTAGCAAATAAAACACTACCAAATTTTTTCTCGGATAATAATTCTACTTGGATAATTCAGATTCCACCTCGCGATGGACACCCTACTGCTCAGCTATACACTTCCCACTATCTGGGCGTGTTTGGGACGTTCACCCGTTAGAGCGCGCCTATGGCGCGCAACAAAAATATCGCCAGCCATAATTTGGCTGACGATATATAAAAAATTTAGTAGTATTTTTATTGTCCCTAACAGGTAGTACACCACACCTATTCAAATTTAGTATTGTCATACAACAAAACTTTTAGTGAAAAAATAGAATTTTTTGTATCAACATACATATTTCCATGACACTTTCTTGATGCCAAATGAATAGATGATAAGCCTATTCCATGACTTCCTATGCCTATATCCTGTTTCCTGCTTATAATATGATGCTTCTCATTATACATCAACGCTTGATCGTAAGGATTTTTAATGATAATACATAGACAAGATTTTTTGTAAAATATCGATAATTCAATATATTTTTTACTATTATCTGCATTCTTAGACACTGCTTCTATTGCATTGTCTAATCCATTACCAATAATAATACATAAAGCATCATTATCAAACGGTAAATTCTCCGGAATTTCAAAATGCGTTATAAAATCTATGTGTTGATTGGTCGCATAATTTAGCTTGTAATTTATCAATGAATCTAACACTCCATTTCCAGTATTTATTACTGGGACAAAAGGCTCCGCAATATGAAGGTATTCATGAATATATTTCATAATTTCTGTACAGTCATTTTTCTGAGCCAAATTTTGTATATATATGATTTTATTTTTAAAATCATGATACTCACGCTTTAGTGTTTTCAAAGAGTGCTCATTTCCCTGAATCTGTTTTAAAGTATTCTGTATTTGTTGTTCGTATATAATATGAGCACGCTCAAGTTCTATATATCTGGACATTTGCTGATAAATATGAAAAATGCATATATTTACCAATAACAGTAACACTGCCGCAAACATAGAATTAACATGTGTATTTCCATTTTTGTTATCAGCTTCAAAGATCAAATAAATAATCAAACTACTGATAAGTGGAATACTCATCATAAAACTCCAATATTTAACCGGTAACTTTGAGAAAGAACCTTTTACAAATATTCGTGAAATATATGTTAATAATGCGATCAAAAGCATTTTAGATATGATACTTCCCGTTAAATAAAAAACCTCTTGCGGATAATGCATTCCCTGTAAAATTATATATACAATTACCTCTATCAATGCAGCTACTATATTCCAAAGAAATGTAAGTAAAGCAATTTTTAAAACAGACGCATGATATAAAGCATAACATGCACATCCCATAAAGGCCGTCTGCAAAATAAAATTGAGTAGATATTTTGCACCTATCCAATTTAGAAAATAAAAGTTTAAGAAAAACAAGATACACCATATACACATCCTGAACACCATGCTAAGTTCTCGTTTTTCATCAAAAAAAGAGTTAAAAAACTCTTCAATGATCCAAAAATATATAATATATTGTAAAAAGGTTACTATGTATTCCATTACAATCTTTCCATAATTCGTAAATACTGTTCACGAACCATTTTTCTTCTGTTTTCACTTATTTTTAAATATGTACCATCATATAAATTCACTTCCGAAAAGCTCAATGCTTGAATATAATGTAGGTTCACGAAGAAGGACTGATGTATCCGTAAAAAATTGTGCTGTCCTTCTTGGAATTTATTCTCTATATCATTTAACTTTCCACTTTGATACATATCACCATTTACTGTATGAATAATTATTGTATGTAGTCGACTTTCAAAATATATAATATCCTTGACTGGGATTGAAAATCGTTTATGTTTAAACATAAATGAATAAATCTTATTCTCAGATATAATCTTTTTCAATGCCAACTCCAGATATTCATTAAATCGAACTTCATCAATAGGCTTCTGTACAAATCTTAATGGTTCTACTTCAAATAATTCCTGACAGTATGAAGTATACGCTGAAATAAATATGATAACTGTATCATAAGATTTTTCTCTCATTTTACGTGCAACAGTTATCCCATCCACACGCATTTCAATATCTAAAAATGCGAGATCATATACACAAGTTGTTGAACATCCATTTAGAAGTGTACTTCCATCAAAATAAACATCAATATTATACTCAACATTTTTATGTTTCATAAAACTGGTAATTAAATTTTCAATTTGAGTGGTTGTAAATACATTATCATCACATATTGCTATATTAATCATTTTCTTCCGGTGAAAGAGCATCTATAAGATCTTCTATGAGTGTTTGTTTTTTAACTGGCAAAGCTGCATATCTGGCATATGTCTCAACAAATTTTTGATTACTATATGCTTCGGAAACATCTACTTTATATCTAAAATCAGTTTCACAAAGTAAGTAATCCACAGACACTTTAAAGAAATGTGCCAATGATTTCAATAAACTGCTTGTTGGTTCGCTTTTCCCCGATTCAATTTTGCTAATTTGATTCTGAGAACATCCTATCGCCATTGCCAATCCCTGCTGTGTTAATTTCTTTTGCGTGCGTAATTCCTTAATACGATTTTTCACCATTCCCGTCTCCTTTTAACCCTAAGTGTATAAAAAAATCCGTTCTGTGATACTCCAATTAGTTATAAGGAAAACCCATTTGCTATATACTCATGCAAAAATGTCATTTTTATACTTAAAAATGATTGATAGAATTGCTCATACCTGTTATATGGTATTCTTTTCAAAAAGGAGGATTTACATTATGAAAAAAAATGGAAAAAAAATTTTACTTCATTCAACTGCTGCTGTTGCAGCTATGACCTTAGATGGATTTTGCTGGTTTGTTTTCCATCAGCCAAAAACCCCATCCTGTTTATTGGAAGAGAAGCATAAAAAATGTACAAAAAAATATATGAAAAACTAATTCGCACTGAAAACTACACTGCAAAAGAACTGGAAATTGTCTTATATGGTATCCATGCCATAATTGAAATCGGAATAACATTCATAATATGTTTTTTCATTATGTTCATAACACATAGCTATATAGAAGGACTTCTTTTCTTTTCCGTATTTATTCCTCTACGTTCTTTTGCCGGAGGATTTCATTTCGATAATGCATGGATTTGTACAATAATATCCACACTGTATTTTTTCTTGATAATGGAAACATCGCACTTTACCGTTGTTAATTGTAAAATTTCTTATATATTAGGAATATTAAGCATGATAGCAATTTTGTGTATTTCTCCCGTTATCAATGATTCCAGACCAATTTTACCAGAAGAGTACCATACATTTGGAATTCGTTTAATGCTTTTCATCTGTTGTATCTTTGTAGCAGAATCCATACTTTATTATTTGAATAATCAACATTACCTATGGCTAATTACACTTGTCCTGCTATCAATGATCTGTATATTGTTTTTGGGTAAAATCAAGTGGAAATCCCTTAATAAGCACAATTCCTACTTTAGGAAATTTTGTTTCTATATCAGATTAAAGTCAATATCATAGTAATTTACATTATATAAAGAGAAATGGAAAATAGTATACTATTTCATAGAAATGCTATGGTAAATCATAACCAGCTTTAAGAATCCACAAAATATAATTCAATAGACAGACAAAAAAGGCAGTTATTCTCTGATATGAGTCAATAACTGCCTTCTATGTATGAAATTTGATCACTATTTGAATCGGAGCAATAACTTTTTCTCCACACTGTACAACAGCTTTCAATATCTTGCTCCCTACCTAGACCGAATACATCGAACTCTTCCAATTTTTTCCTGATCTATGACTGATATTCTTTATATACGTCAGTTTTTTACATATGGAAACTTCATAAACCGGGGCAAATCTAAAATGTGTATAATCTGTGGGTTTTGGATCTCGCCAAACGTCTCTTTCAGAGCTGTATGCAGTTCTTCCGGAAATACGTTTGAGTGAAATGGTGACTCAAACAGCTCCTCTACGTTCATGGATGCCTTCGCTTCATGCGCCACTACAAAGGGAATCTGAAGTTCCTGTCCAGATGCTTTCCGAACCTCTCGCTTTTGGTCCACGCGGTATTTTCCCTTCCGGACGCTGGCACCTGTGGCGAAGTAAATCTCTGCCATCTCCTGAAAATCCCGATAAAGTTCTGATGGGGTAAATTCCAATCCATGAAAATCCTTGGAAAAGCAGATGCCCGGTAGATATAACGGCTTCCCATCCACCCGGCTTTTCAGGCAGTCTGTAAGCAGCTCTTTTCTTTTTCTTAACAAACTATATATCTACTTATCTTCGAATATAGGTATTACACATTTATAATTATAATAGTGCCAATTGACATATTTCATAAAATATTTTCATAAGTTCTTCTATTTTTTCATTAGAAAATTGTTTTAATATGTAATCTATCTCTGCTTTAGATTCATATTCAGCAATTCCATAAATAATATAATCACAACTACTTCCCAATACTTCTGCCAACATAGATAAAGTACGCGCAGAAAAACCTTTATTTCCTACTTCTATTTCATACAAAAATTTTGATGATATATCCGCCATTTCTGCTAATTGCTCACGTGTATATCCTCGATTTTCACGTAATGCTCTTATTCTATTTCCAGCCCCTACATATAAATCCTGTGCCATTTTAACTCCTCCTCACAATTTCCCTTTCAATATGACTATATCAAGGTTTTCCTCTATAAACTGCTTACTGACAAAAATCCTTGTATTTACGACATAATTACCGTAAAAAATGAATATTCTTGCGTCAAGGAACCAAGATTCCGGTGTGGAGGAACCTACATTCCAGACGCAGAAACCACCTTTGATTGGCTTGGTTACTTTTAATAAGAAATTTCAACAATGACAAGCCAAAAGCCGCTTCGCGGGGTGTTGACCGGCTTTACATTGTTGGAATTTCTTGTATTCTGTATACTTGCCAATCGGTTTCCTAATCACCAAACAGAAAAGACATCCAAGCCAAATTATTCAAAATAACAAGAAAATCAAAACAGCTATATCAGATCATGAGGAAACAGCTATATACTTTTGTTTTGATTTCATTTTTATCTATATCTATAATACTAAACATTCTAATCTACTTAAATCCATTATTGTTCATATTTTTAGTACTTTAATTCTTAAATATTAAATTATTCTTAATAATTTTAGTTATATTCAATACACCGTAACCTTGTGCAATGTTTCACTCACTGAATTCTAAGCTTTTTAACGTAGGATTTCACGATACTTAGTCATAATTTACGACCTCCTTTATCAGTATTCACACCAATGGTGTGTTGTATCTAGATTATAAAGGAATATCTATAATAGAACCCGAAAAGGTGGCTCAGAGCCCCCGGAATAATCATATAGTTCATATATAAAATCCAACATAATCATTCATTTCAACTTCCAACATGCATTATGTGCAAATTACGCTCAAACGGAATGCCAGTTCCGCTACTGCGGAACGGCTATTCCATTTTTAACGGTACGAAGTACCGCTAGATGATATCATTCTGTTTCGCGCATATTTATACCGTTCATTTCTAGACGATATGTATGATGTTTATCTGTGATTCGTGTAAGGCACGCATCAGCGTAGGTATTATCAGCAAACATATCAAACCATGTACTGACTGGAAACTGTGAGATGACTACAGTTGATTTTCTTCCATCCCTGGTGTCAAGGACTTCAAAAAGATCCCGGCATTTATCAAGATCGAGATCCATAAGGCCAAAATCATCGATCACAAGAAGATCCAGCTTGGTCAGCTTATTCAGGTAATCCAGATTTGTGGATTTGATACGTGCCTGTTCCATTTCGCTCATAAGAGTGTTCGCTTTTATATACTTTACACTCTTAGACTGCTTCATTGCAGTTACACAAAAAGCATTGATTAGATAAGTTTTTCCACTGGCGGAAGATCCTGTTACAATGAGATTCTTTCCTTCATCTATCCAATGGCAGGTACTCAATCGCTCTATTGTCTGGATATCAAACTGACGTTCTGGACGGTAAATAGTTTCGTCAAGATCCGCCGCCGGGTATCGCAGATGCGCTTCTTTCATCAGACGATTAAAGCGTTTATCTGCCCGTGCCTGCCACTCTTCATCAACCATTGCTGTCATGCGTTCCATAAAAGTG
>OLQN01001195.1_pt1 | contig 20163 bp, 16 predicted proteins | sample 1673181 | NCBI WGS metagenome assembly OLQN01 (sample SAMEA3136763, study PRJEB25190) | human gut metagenome | biome: human gut; feature: human-associated habitat; material: faeces | place: Austria | collected 2013
ACGTCCTTCTCGGCAATTTTCGTCGTATCACCGACAAGGCCAAAGACGTTGTAGTCGGTACCGCGGATCAGCGTGACGGACAGGCCCTGCTTCTCGAAGTTATCGACAATGCGGTCCAGCTCGACCTGGGGCGCACCTTTTTTAGTGGAAATAATCATGGGAGCCTCTTTCTTATATACTTTATATACTTTTTATGCTCTATAGAATATTGCGTTGCAGGGACCGATGCCAAGCATCGGCCCGCCGCCTGAAGGCTTCCCCCCTCGGGGGAAGCTGTCCGCCGCAGCGGACTGATGAGGGCAAACCTTGCGGGCACTGCTCCTTCTCGGCGGGCCTCGGAAGCTCTGCCCTCATCCGGCGCTTTGCGCCACCTTCCCCCGAGGGGGAAGGCTTTTACAGCTTTTCGTCTGTCTCAAACAGCTTCACCGCAGCGTCCACGGCTTCGCCCAGCGAGCCGTTATTTTCCAGCACGACGGTGGAGGCGGCCTCATACAGCGGCGTGCGCTCGGCTTCAAGCTGCTTTAAGGCCGCGCCGCCCTTGGAGAGCGGGCGTCCGCCGGTAGCCAACGCCTCCAGCGGGCGGCGCACCCACAGCACGGGGCCGTTCTGGCGCAGCGCGCGGGTGTTGGCCGGGCTCTTGATGACCCCGCCGCCGCAGGCGATGACCTGACTGTTGCCCTTGGCGATCTCGGCCAGCACGTCCGTCTCATAGCGGCGGAACGCGTCCTCGCCCTCCTGGGCAAAGATGTCGGGGATATTATGCCCGGTGCGGCGCTCAATTTCAGCGTCCAGATCCACAAATTTCTTGTCAAGGCGCTTTGCCAGCGCCGCGCCGACGGTGGATTTTCCGCAGCCCGGCATCCCGATGATCGAGACATTCGCCAGCTGGTGCCGCAGTTCGCGGCTGACCGCCGGGATGATGGCTGCCGTATCCAGCTGTCTGCCGGTAAAGTGCTCCGCGGCAAACACAGCCTGCGCCACCAGCATCTCAAAGCCGCCCGCCGCGGTCACGCCGCAGTCCTCGGCCCGCAGCAAAAGCTCGGTGCGGAAGGGATTGTACACCACATCCAGCACAGCCTCCAGCGCGGGGAACGCCTTCGGGTCGATAAGGCACTGCCCCACGTTCGGGAACATGCCGCAGGGCGTCGTGTTGACGATGATCTGCACGTCCGGGCGGTGCATGGCCTCGCTGTACAGCAGGGCATCGCCCTTGCCGGTGCGGCTGGCGGTCAGAATCTCCTTAGCCCCGCCGTCGCGGCAGACCGCCGTGACCGTCGAGTGCGTACCGCCCGTGCCCAGGATCAGCACGGTCTTGCCCGCAAAATCTACGCCGTGGGCCCCGGCCAGATAGGCAAAGCCCGCGTAGTCGGTGTTATACCCATACAATTTCCCGTCACGGTTCACAATCGTGTTCACCGCGCCGATGGCCTGCGCCTTCGGGTCAACGACGTCGCAGTAGGGGATGACAAACTGCTTGTAGGGGATCGTCACGTTGATGGCCGCAAAGGCGCGCTTTTCCATAAAGGTGCGGGCCTCGGCCTCGGTGGGCAAGGGCAGCAGCTCATAGGTGTAATCTGCAATTTTTTCATGGATGATTTTGGAGTAGCTGTGGCCCAACTTGCCGCCGATCAATCCGTACAGCGGTTGCTGCATAGTTCTTCACTTCCTGTTTTTACACTTTGGGGAATCCGTGCTTCTGGGCCAGCGTGCCGTAGCGCACGGTCAGAAGGTCCAGCAGTCCGAACGCCGTCAGGCTGTTCTGCACGACGGCGGCGCGGGGCACGATGCAGGGGTCATGGCGGCCCTTGATCTGCAGCTCCGCATCGGTCCTGCCGATATAATCCACGGTATGCTGTTGCTTATAGATGCTGGGCGTAGGCTTGAGCACCGTGCGGAACACGATGGGCATTCCGTTGGTGATGCCGCCGTTGATGCCGCCGTTCTTGTTCGTGGCGGTGGCGATTTTGCCGTCCCGCATCGTGAACGGGTCGTTGGCCTCGCTGCCGTGCATTGCGGCAAAGCCGAAGCCCGCGCCGAACTCAATGCCCTTGCAGGCCGGGATGGCGAACATCAGGTGGGCCAGCTCACTCTCAACGCTGTCGAACCACGGCTCGCCGATGCCCGCGGGCAGGCCGGTCACAATCGTTTCCAGAATGCCGCCGACGCTGTCGCCCTCGTTGCCCGCAGCGCGGATAGCCGCCTGCATGGCCTCCTCCTTCGACGCATCCAGCAGCGCAAAGTGTCCGGGCTGCGGGTCGGGCATGACCAGCCCCGCAGCGCTGGAAAGCGGTGCGTCCTGCACGCCTGCACACTCGGCAATATGGGTGTAGACCTTTACGCCCAGGCCGTTCAGCACCGTCTCGCAGATCGTGCCCGCCGCAACACTTGCCGCCGTGATGCGGCCCGAGAAGTGCCCGCCGCCGCGCGCGTCCTGAAAGCCCTCGTACTTGGCGTAGGCCGTGTAGTCGGCGTGGCCGGGGCGCAGCAGGTCGGCGGTTTTGGCGTAGTCGCCGCTGCGGGTATTCAGGTTGCGGATCATCAGGGTGATGGCCGTGCCGGTGGTGCGGCCCTCATACACGCCGGAGAGGAACTCCACAGCGTCGGCCTCGGTGCGGGCGGTGGAAAGACCATCCCCGCGGGCGCGGCGGCGGTCCATGGCCGCGGCAATCGCGGCCTCATCCACCGGCAGGCCCGCGGCCAGCCCGTCAAGCACCGCCCCCACGGCAGGTCCATGGCTCTCACCAAAAATCGTCATACTGACGGCATTTCCAAAGGTGTTTTTCATATATCCTTCCCGATTTTTCTATGAATGAAAAAATGGCGGTCCCGGCAAGCTCTCTCCCTCGCAGAGGGAGGCAAGACCCTCGGCCCGCAGGCCGGTGGGGGAGAGAGTCATGCCGTCAGATGCCGTTTCCCTCATTCCATACCTAACAAAGCCGGCAGCTCGGTCATGGGCAGACTGTCGGCGCGCCAACAGCCGAGGCCGGGGCACTTGATGACCGTGATATGGTCGCCGCGGGCCTTTTTGTCATGCTGCATGTAGGCCAGGACCTTCTCCTTGTTGGCCCCGGCACGGGTGGGCAGGCCCAGCGCGCGGTAAATCGCCCGGGTGCGCTTGAGCAGGGCCGTGTCCTCGATCATCGGCAGCATACCCAGCGCGACGCATTCGCCGTGGTACAGGCCCGTGGTACGGCGGCCCCGCACACCGCGCACGGCTTCGATGCCGTGGCCGATGGTGTGGCCGAAGTTCAGGCAGGCGCGGACGCTGCCCTCGCGCTCGTCCTGCTCGACGATCTTTTTCTTAAATTTCAGACTTCTGTAAACAATTTGTTCAATGTTATCCTCGGGGTGCTCGCACTCAAACAGTGCGAACAGCTGCGGGTCTCCGATGATGCCGGTCTTGAGCGCCTCTGCCAGGCCGTTGACGACCTGACGGCGGGGCAGGGTCTTGAGCGTGTCAAAATCGACAAGCACGACCTTGGGCTGCCAGAATGCGCCGACGATGTTCTTCGTCTCGCCCAAATCAATCGCCGTCTTGCCGCCGATGGAGGAATCCACCTGCGAAAGCACCGTCGTGGGGCAGTTGACAAAGTCAATGCCGCGCATGTAGCTGGCCGCGCAGAAGCCGCCCAGATCGCCCACAACGCCGCCGCCGACGGACACCAGCAGATCCTTGCGGTCCATGCCGAACGCCAGCATAGCCTGCAAAACCTGACCGTAGACCTTCAGGCATTTGCTGCCCTCGCCCCGGGGGATCGTGTAGACGGTGGAATCGGGGCACTGGGCCGCCACGGTCTGCGCGTACTCGGCGGGTACGCCGGAGTCGGTCAGCACAAAGACCTTGCGGTTTGCCACGTTCGTGAACTGATGGAGGTTAGCAAGGCATCCAGCCTTCAAAATAATATCGTAGCTGCGGCTTTTAAGCTGCATCGTCAGTTTCATGCTTCGCACATCCTTTATCTTCATGGCTTATTTCTCCGTACTGTCAAGGGTGAAGGCACCCAGCAGCCGCAGGGTGCTGCAAACAGAAGTCAGGGTGTCCAGCAGGGTCTGGCACCCTGCGCCCGTGCTGCCCGCCGGGCAGACGATCTGTACATAGAAATAGTATTCAAACGGAACATGGGGCAGGGGACGGCTCTTGATGCACTCCATGTTAAAGCCCCGCGCGCCGATCTGATCCAGCGCTGCGGCCAGCTGGCCGGGCTTATGGCGTGCCGTGAACAGCAGCGCCAGCCGCTGGCCCTCGCCGGTCATGGCGGGGGCGGCGGCGGCACGCTCGATCACGATGAACCGCGTTGTGTTGTCGCCGTCGGCGTTGATGCCCGCGGACAAGATCTGCAGGCCGTACAGCCCGGCGGTCTCGGCGCTGGCAATGGCCGCAACACTCGGGTCGTTCAGCTCGGCCACATGGCGGGCCGCGTCGGCGGTGTTGCCCCAGGTGGACGTTTTAAAGCCGTGCTGCTGTACAAAAACGCTGCTCTGGGCCAGCGCCTGCGGGTGGCTGATGACGGTCCTGACCGTCTCCAGCGTCGCGCCCGGCACGCCCAGCAGGTCCTGCCGGATCGGCAGGTCGCACATCCGGGCAATGATAATATCGGGGTGGGTGTACAGCAGGTCGAGCACGGTGGAGACATCGCCCGCGTTGGAGTTTTCAAACGGCAGAACGCCGAATTGTGCATCCCCGTTCTGCACGGCGTCAAAGACCTCGCCCCAGGTGGTGCAGGCCGTCTCCCGCGCAAAGGGAAAAAGGCGGCGCAGCGCAATGTGGCTCCACGCGCCGGGCACGCCTTGGTAGGCAGCGGTATCGCGGCCCAGCCGGGCGCGCTGGTATGCGCGGGAAATGCTCATGGCATCGCTGAGAAAGGCGCGGTAGTAGGGGCGCAGCGCCTCGTCGGTGATGCGGGCCGTGTTTTTGTCAAGCACGGCGGCCTCCCGCGCGGCATCAAAGACCGGCTTGCCGGTCTCGGCCTTGTAGCGCACCACATCGGCCACCGCGCGCATACGCCGCTCAAACAGAGCGGCCATCTCGGCATCAACGGTGTCGATCTCGGCACGGGCTTGCTGTAAAAGGTCCATGGGTCGGCTCCTTTTCGGAATTTTTCAGGAATATCTCCGCTGCCCCTTTTTGGCATGGATGTAGGGCGGGGTGGGGGCAGGCCGCCCTACGAATCACCCGCAGGCGCAGTGTTGTTTATTTATACATACTCAAAGTTAGTATACCATAAATAAAGCGCCGTCACAAGAGTGACGGCGCGAAATTTGTCTTTTCTTGGCCACCTCCCCCGCAGAGGGAGGCAAGCGCAGTTTTACCCGTGCAGCGCACTTCTCAGGGCGGCCAGGAGCTCGGCCTGGTAGGCGGGGCTGAAGGTGCCGTGCAGCAGCTTGGGCAGGGCCTCCTCCTGCAGGCGGCGCCAGCTGTCGGCCTCGCGGCCCGGCAGGATCGGCACAAAGGCCACACCGTTGGCAGCGGCGGCCTGGGCGTCGCCCATGGCGTCGCCGACCATCATGACCTTGCGGCTCTCGTACCCGCAGGCCAGCATTGTGGCGATGGAGTTTGCCTTGCTGCCGACCTCCTGCCCGAAGATGACATCCGCATGACGGGCCAGCCCGTAGCGCTTCCACTCGCTGGCAATGGCGCTCTCGTTCGCGGCACTGACGACGGCCACATCGGCCACGGCGTGCAGCTGGCGCAGGCTTTCCTCCACGCCGGGGAACGGCTCAAACGTCGGCTCCAGCGCCTGAATACGGCGGTTGCAGGCGTTGTTCCACTCCTGCAGCTTGCGCAGGGCCAGGCTGCCGGTCTTTTGCAGCTCCCGCTGCAGGCTGGCCGTGGAAAGCTCCGTCGCGGTATCGACCCAGGCGGCAATATCCTCGCTGCCCGGGATCTCGATGCCGCGGTTTTTCAACCGGTCAAACACCAGCCGGACGCTCTCAAACCGGGAGATGCCGCGGGTGATCGTGTGCAGGTTGATCTCATCCCACGCGGCAGTGATGAAATCCGCGTGGTCATCCAGCGCAAACACGCGGATGAGCTCGGGGCACATGACGGTGGAATGCTTGATGCGCACCGTGTCCATCACGCAGCCGTCGGAATCCATGCAAATCAGAAATTCACGTTTCTTGGTAAAATCCGTCAGTGCATTTGCCATAAAAACCGTCTCCCTCTATCAACTCTGCCTATAAACTCAATATGAATCTATCATAACAAAATTCCACGGCGTTTTGCAATGCCTTTTTTAAAAAAAGCATGGATTTTTGTGTAATTTCTACACTTCAATGGGGGCATCGGGGTCCAGCGTGCGGCCAATCGGAGCGTGGATCAGCAGATTGGCCATTGCGTCCGCCGGGGTGGGCTGCTTGTTGATGACAACAAGGTTCTCCCCGCGGAAGTAGCGCAGCAGACCCGCCGCCGGGTAGACGGCCAGGCTTGTGCCGCCGACGATGAGGGTGTCGGCCCCGCGGATGGCGTGCACGGCGTTTTCCATCGTCTCCTCGTCCAGCCCCTCCTCGTAGAGCACAACATCGGGCTTGACGATGCCGCCGCACTCGTCGCAGCGGGGCACGCCGTCGCCGACGCCCGCCGCATCCTCAATGAACTGCACCGGGAAGAATTTGCCGCACCGCGTACAGTAGTTGCGCAGGGTCGAGCCGTGCAGCTCATACACGGTCTTGCTGCCCGCGGCCTGGTGCAGGCCGTCGATGTTCTGGGTCACGACGGCCCTGCATTTGCCCTCGCGCTCCAACGCCGCCAGACGCAGGTGGGCCGCGTTGGGCTTTGCCCCGTGGACGATGAGCTTCTGGCGGTAGAAGTCAAAAAACTCTGCGGTGTGGGTCTCGTAGAAGGTGTGGGAGAGCATCGTCTCGGGCGGGTACTTGAATTTTTGGTGGTACAGCCCGTCCACCGAGCGGAAATCGGGGATGCCGCTCTCGGTCGAGACGCCAGCCCCGCCGAAAAAGACCATGCTTTTTGTTGCTGCCAGAATTTTCTCTAATGCCGAAACCATGCAAACTGCCCCTTTCGCTTTTGGCTTTTATGCCTTATAATATACCTATTATAATCTATTTTCGGAGGGATGCAAGATGCAGCGCGAAATCACACGGGAGCTGGTGCGCCGGCTGCTGCCCGGGCGCATGGCGGAGAGCAACAAGGGGAGCTACGGCAGTGTGCTGGCCGCGGCGGGCAGCATGGCCTACCGCGGGGCGGCGGCGCTCTGCACCGAGGGCGCTTTGCGCGGCGGGGCCGGGCTGGTGTATCTGGCCAGCGTCGAGCCTGTTATCCAGCTGGTACTTTCCCGCACGCCGGAATGCTGCGCCTGCGGCTGCCGCACGGCGGCCAACGGGGGCATCCACCCGCAGGACGCCGACGCGCTGCGCCGCTGGTTCGCGGACAGGCACGCCGTTTTGCTGGCCGGGCCCGGGTTGGGGGAGAGCGCCGCCGATGTCTGTAAGGCCCTGCTCGGCAGGAACGCCCCGTGGGCCGGTGCCGTGCTGGACGCCGACGCACTGAACGCACTGGCAGCGGGGAAGTACAGGGGGGATCTGCCCGCAAGCACGATCCTGACGCCCCACCCCGGCGAGGCCGCGCGGCTGCTGGGCCTGACTGTGCCCGAGGTGCAGGCGGACCGCGAGGGTGCCGCCGTATCGCTGGCCGAAAAATATCACTGCGTCGCCGTTTTGAAAGGGCATCACACACTGGTTGCCGCGCCGGACGGCACGGTCTGGCGCAATGAGACCGGCAATGCCGGGTTAGCCAAGGGCGGCAGCGGGGATATTTTAGCCGGTCTGACCGCCGGGCTGCTGGCAGCGGGTCTAAAGCAGAGCCGCACGCCCGAGGACGCCGCGGTCTGCGCGGTATGGCTCCACGGCGCCGCTGCAGACCGCTGCGCCAAGCGCCGCAGCATGACCGCCATGCTGCCGGGGGATCTATTTGAAGATTTAGGGTGGATTTTGGGGGAGCTGGGACGGTAAGGCTGCGGACCGAAAGGCGGCAGCACCTCCCGTGAGGCAGCCGTTCCCGGTCTTGCCACCCGCCCCTATAGGGTGTATAATAGGACTATATCTGCCAGACTCAGGAAAGGAGCCGCTGTTATGTCGCGCAAAGAAGGCCAGAAACGCAAACTGCTTGTTCTTTTGGAGATCCTCGCCCGGGAAACCGACGAGAAGCACCCCTTGAGTGTTCCCCAGCTGGTGGAAAAATTGCAGGAGCACGGCGTCGTCGCCGAGCGCAAAAGCGTCTACGATGACCTGAACACCTTAAACAACCTGCCCGACACCAAATATGAGATCGTGCAGCAGCGCGGGCGCGGCGGCGGCTACTATATGACCGAGGCTCCGTTTGAGCTTGCCGAGCTCAAGCTGCTCGTCGATGCCGTCTACGCCAGCAAATTCATCACGGCGCGCAAATCCAAAATCCTGATCGACAAGCTCGGCCAGTTCACCTCCACATACCGGCAGGAGGAGTTGGACCGTAAGGTACTGGTCAGCGGACGTATCAAGAGCACCGACGAGAAAATTCTGTACACCGTCGATGCGCTGCACGCCGCCATCACGGCAGGGGAGCAGGTCACCTTCAAATACTGCGACTGGAACCTGCAAAAGCGGATGGCCCCGCGCCACGACGGCCAGCTCTACCGCGTCAGCCCGTGGGTGCTCGTGTGGGAGAGCGGCAACTATTATTTGATTGCCTACACCGAAGGACGGCTCAAGCACTACCGCGTCGACAAGATGCAGAACGTTCACCAGCTGCCCGACACGACCCGCGAGGGTGCCGGGGAATACGCCAATTTCGACGTCAATACGTATATGCAGCAGATGTTCGGCATGTTCAACGGCCCGCTCAAGCGGGTAACGCTGCAATGCGAGAACCGCTTTGCCGGGGCGATGATCGATCGGTTCGGCACCGCGCCGATCCTGACGCCCTGCGCCGACGGCGAGCACTTTACGATGACCGCCGAGATTCAGGTCAGCCCGCAGTTCTTCGGCTGGGTGGCCGGGTTCGGCACAGGCGTCGTCGTCTCCGGCCCGCCGGAGGTCCGCGCCGAAATGAAGAAAACGCTGGATCAGCTGCAGGAGCTTTACCGCTGATTTGCAATATCGGCGTAAATATGGTAAAATAGATTGTTTAAATCTATCCAGACTGTCAAAAAAGCGTATTGTAGGGGCGAGCATTGCTCGCCCGTGCCCGTTCGCCTTGTGAGAAGCCTTCCAAAAAGAGCGTTGCTGCGCCAAGTTGGCGAGCGAACAATGTTCGCCCCTACATTCTCTACAAGGCAAAGTAGATGTTTTTTGACATACTGAATAGATTGTTTAAATCTATCACCCTAGGGAGGGCATCACCTCTTGCTGGAAAAGAACCAACGCTTCAAAAGCCTTTTGTATGTGCTGGCGGACGCGGCACTGCTTTTCATCGGCTTTTTGCTTGCCAACTATATCCGTTTCAATTACGTCCGCTACTTTGAGCCGGGCGGCGCAGGGCCTGCGCTGGCCGTGGCCCGGGACCCGCGCAACATCATTGCCGGGCTGGCCACGTCGCTGGTGCTTGTGCTCATCTACTGGGTCGCCGGTATCTACAGCACCACGCGGCTGCACGGCCTGGCCGAGCGCTGCACCAAGATTGCCGTCATCAACGCGGCGGGACTGTTGATCTTCATTGGTGCTTTGTATCTGATGCACCTGGACGACTACTCCCGTATCGTACTGGCGCTGTTCTACATCCTCGGCACGGCAGGCGTCGTGATCGAGCGTATGATCCTGCGCTGGGTAGACCGCGCCCGCCGCCGCAAGGGGCTGGGTCTGCGCCATATCCTGCTGGTGGGCGGCGGCAAATCCGCCGCGCTCTATCTGCGCGCGCTCGAGCACAACCCCTACTACGGCTTTGTCGTGGACGGCTATCTGGCCGGAATCGAAGAACCGGGTCTTGGTGTGCGCTACATGGGCAGCTATGATGCGCTGTCCGCCCGGCTCGACGAGGTTGCCGTCGATGAGGTCGTCGTAGCGCTGGAGGCTGACGAGATTGAATTGCTGCCCCACGTTTTTGCCGCCTGCGACAAAAACGGCGTGCGCATCACGATGGTACCGTTCTACAGCGACTATCTGCCCGCCCGGCCCACCATTGACGTGCTGGACGAGTGCAAGCTCATCAATGTGCGGCAGACGCCGTTTGACAATCTGCTCAACGCCGCTGTCAAGCGCGGGCTTGATATTATCGGCAGCCTGATCCTGATCATTCTGACCAGTCCGGTCATGCTGGTCACGGCCATCGGCGTCAAGCTGTCCAGCCCCGGGCCGGTCATCTTCAGGCAGGAGCGCATCGGCCTGAACAAAAAGCCCTTCATGATGTACAAGTTCCGCTCGATGCGGGTCAATGTGCAGCAGGAGACCGGCTGGTCCACCGACTGCGACCCGCGCAAGACCCACTTCGGCAGCTTTATCCGCAAGTTCAGCCTGGACGAGCTGCCCCAGTTCTTCAACGTGCTGAAAGGGGATATGTCCCTCGTCGGGCCGCGGCCCGAGGTGCCCTACCATGTGGAGCATTTTAAAGAGGAGATCCCGCGCTACCTTGTGCGCCAGCAGGTCCGCCCCGGCTGCACGGGCTGGGCGCAGATCCACGGCCTGCGCGGCGACACCGACATTGCCGAGCGCATCCGCTACGACATCTGGTACATCGAAAACTGGACCGTGGCGCTGGACATCAAGATCATCTTCCGCACCGTGTTCGGCGGCAAGATGGTCAACGACGAAAAACTACAATAACGCCCTGTGCGTTACCGGACGGGAGTGTCTGTAATGAGCAAAAAGGAGCCCAAGGTCGCCATCGTTCACGACTGGCTTGTCGGCTACGCCGGCGGGGACCGCGTTGTGGACGCCATGAAGCGCGTTTTCCCCGATGCCGTCATCTACACCCTTGTGTACGACCCCAAAAACATGCCCGAGCACTTTAAAAGCTATGACATCCGCACGAGCTGGTTCCAGAAGGTGCCCTTCTCCAACAGGCTGTACAAGGCCATGCTGCCGCTGATGCCCCGCGCGTTTGAGGCGTTTGACCTGACCGAGTACGATCTGGTGCTGTCGTCGTCCTCCTCCTGTTCCAAAGGCGTCATCACCCGCCCGGATGCCGTACACATCTGCTACTGCCACACGCCGATCCGTTATGTGTGGGATTTTTACTACACCTACCGCGCCAACGCCAACTGGCTGGCGAAGCTCGTCATGCCCGGCCAGATGCACAAAATGCGCATCTGGGACAAGTGCGCCGCGGACCGCGTGGATTATTTCATCGCCAACTCGCATTATATTGCCCAGCGCATCAAAAAATATTACCGGCGTGACAGCGATGTCATTTACCCCTGCTGCCACATCAACGAGTCGCCTTTTGTCGAAAAGGAGGACTTCTACCTGACCGTGGGCCGCCTGACCTGGTACAAGCGCGTGGATCTGGCCGTGCAGGCCTGCACGCGCCTTAACAAGCGCCTCGTCGTCATCGGCGGCGGGGGAGAGCTGGACAAGCTCAGGGCCATGGCCGGGCCGACCATCGAGTTCAAGGGCGGCGGTCTGTCCGACGAAGAAGTGCGCAGCTACTACCTGCGCGCGAAGGGCTTCCTTTTCCCGGGTGAAGAGGACTTTGGCATCACCCCCGTCGAGGCCCAGAGCGCGGGCACGCCGGTGCTGGCCTATGGCCGCGGCGGCGCATGCGAGAGCGTGCTGCCCGGCAGGACCGGCTACTGGTTTAAAGAGCAGACCGTCGAGAGCCTGGCCGACTGCATCGAACGGTTTGAGCGCGACGGCGTGGCCTGTTCCAAAGAGGAAATCCGTGAGCACAGCCGCTCCTTCAGCGAGGAACGCTTTGAGCGCGAGCTGAAGGAATACTGCCTGCGCCGCATGGCCGACTGGCAGCAGGAGCTGCTCGACTGCTCCCACTGGGAGAAGGAGGAACTGGATTGAACCCTATCGTCATCAACGGCACGGTACTGTGTGACAATATCACCGGAATCCCGCGCTATGTCTATGAGAATGTCGTCCGGCTGGACAAGCTGATCGAGGGCACCGGCCTGGACGTCCGCATTGCCTACCGCGACGACGGGCGGCCCATCCATCTGCCGGAGCTGAAAAACATCCGGCTGGTGCCGCTCAAGTCCATCCCGTATTTTTACAATCTGGTCGTGCTGCCCGCCTACCTGCGCCGCACCCATGCGTTTTACGTGGGCCTTGCCAGCGATATGCTGCTGCCCCGCCGCAGCGTCGTGGTGCTGCACGACATCCGCCCGCTGGTCATGGATACCGACAAGGGCTTTTTCCGCTTCAAGTTCTGGGTACACTGCCTGTCCACCAAATGGTTCGCCCAGCGGGTGTTCACGGTCAGCGACAACCAGCGGCATCTCATCAGCGAGAAGCTCGGCATCCCGCTGGACAAGATCGGTATCACCTACAACGGCTGGGAGCACATGAAGAACGTCACCCCCGACGAGAGCATTTTTGACAAGATGCCCGGCGTCAAAAAAGGGGAGTACTTCTACGCCCTCGGCAGTTTGGCAAAGCATAAAAACTTCAAGTGGATCCGAGAGGTCGCCCGCCGCAGCCCCGACAAGACGTTTGTCGTCGCGGGCGGCAAGGACCTGCGTGCCTTTGGCGACGACGCCGAGGCGAAGGACACCCACAATGTGTTCTACCCGGGCTATGTGTCCGATGCCGAGAACGCCGCGCTGATGAAGCACTGCAAGCTGTTTTTGCACCCCGCCGTGTTCGAGGGCTTTGGCATCCCGCCGCTGGAGGCGCTGGCCCTGGGCGCGCCGGTCGCGCTGGCCAACGCCACCTGCCTGCCCGAGCTGTACGGCGATACGGCGCGGTATTTTGACCCGTATGATTATGATGTGGATCTTGACGCGCTGGCCGCCCAGCCCGTGGCCGCGCCCGACGAGGTCCTGAAAAAGTACAGCTGGGACAAGACCGCCGCGTTCTGGCTGCACGAGATGGAGAAGTACGCGAATCAGTAACAGCATAAACCATAAACTAGGAGAACTCCTATGAAATTTATTTCTCCCCCATCCAAAGGGACTTCACTTACATTCAAGTGCAAAGTCGGTATCACTGTTATTTGGCTGCTTTTGGGGGCTGTTTTAGGCTATTTGTTCTTAGTTATTGCGTTCTGCCTGCCCACTAATCGTATGCGCAGTCACTTAGAGAGCACACCTGATGTTTTTTATAACGGTTCTGTTGCCCTCGTAAAGGATGATTTAGCTACGCATTTGGATTACTTAACAGAAGCAACTATTTTATCCGAAGCTATCTATGATGGAAATGAAAGTCCTTTTGTGAAGGCTGCCGCCATTTATTCCGTCCTTCCACCAGAGGGAGATGAAAATTGGTCTTATCGAAAGCTAATTTCTTCACTCAGTGCAACCAACGAATCTGCCCACGGCCCATATGATCGTTATTGGCAGGGTCAGTTGGCCATTTTGAGACCACTTCTTCTGTTGCTGGATTACAAAGATATCTTACGCTTGAATACGCTTGTTCAGCTTTTCTTAATGTTATGGATTGCTCATCTGTTATCCTGTCATTCATTAACTCACCTTCTTTTTCCTCTGGCACTAATGTTCTGCTCTTTAACCCCGATAGCTACAGGCATCTGCCTTCAATATACTCCGTGTTTTCTCATTATGGCTATTGGCTGTGTTGTTCTTCTACGCCATACAAATATAATAAATAAATTTAATTGGTTGTTTTTCTTATCACTTGGCATGGCAACAAGTTATTTTGATTTTCTGACATATCCGCTTGTTACCTTAGGAATCCCCCTCATTCTGTATTTACAGTTAGAGACAAGTTCTCCTTCTCAACGTTTTTTCCAAATTACAACTTGCTCTTTATCGTGGGGCATTGGTTATATTGGTTTCTGGGCAGAAAAATGGTTGCTTGGTTCTGTCATCTTGCAGGAAAACCTCTTTTCTGAAGCATATAACAGCATTATTCTCCGTTCTTCTCATGAAACACTGGGGCAAACCATAACCTATATGGCTACCCTAAAAAACAATCTTCAGGCATACGATTTACGTACGTGGAAAATTCTTTGGCTTCTTCTTTTCTTAGTTACTATCGTATTGGCTTTACACCGCCATTGTTTGACTTTGCATAATATTTTAGCTTTCTCCCCTTTATGCTTAGTTGCTTGTATGCCTTTTGTGTGGTACTATTTTACACAGAATCACTCCTATATTCACTTCGGTTTCACACATCGTGAACTCTCTATTACATTTTTCGCACTTAGCTGTTTTCTGGTTCAGCTTTGTAATTCAGCTCATATCGAACCCAAGCAAAAAATATAGGCTCTGCAACAACTTCACCGATGGAACCGCTGCACTAGCCATATAGCCTGTTGCCACCCTTGATGCAGTGCTGGAAAAGTACAGCTGGAACCGCATCGCCAATTTCTGGCTGCACGAGATGGAGAAGTATGCAAAGCAGTGAAGCGGCAGCTCCCGCAGGGTAAGGCCCCTCAGGCCTCGCAAGCTCGGCCAGCTCCCCACCCTGTGGGGCGCCTTTCACGGGCGTACGCCCGAAAAAAGCCTCCCCTTTCAGGGGAGGTGGTCGAGCGCCAGCGATGACCGGAAGGGCTCTGGCCATTTCCCGCTGCCACATCACCCATCCCACAAAAGGAGGAGCATTATTCTTATGTTTATTATAATCGCCCTGCTCCTCACCGTGCTCGTCTCCGGCATCTTCGGTGCGGTTCCTGCGGTAGTATCCCGCCGCAGGGTTTCCCGCCGCGACGCTGCCTGGGCTGCCGGGCTCTGGCTGGCCGTCTGGGTGTTCGCTCTGTGCGCCTACCACCGCCCCGGGCTGACCGTCGGCTTCCATGCGTTCCGGCTCGTCGCCCTCACCGCCATGACCGGCTGGGCGGGGCTTGTCACCGCCGGGCTGCGCAGCCTCGGGCGCAAAGGGTTAAAGGCCGTCGTCCCGCTGCTGGCCGTCACGGCGCTGGGGCTGGAGGTGTTCGTCGGCAATGTGGCCTACTTCAACACCCACAGCTACACGCCGTTTCAGCTCGTCGATTACCTTGACGACAACATCAACGTCGGGCGCGGCGTCGGCACGATCTCGCTCGACGAGGGCCGCACCTATCTGCGGTTTCTCGACATTGACCAGCCCATCTACAACCTGCGGTTTGACGGTCTGGTCAGCGACGACACCGAGCCGCTCCACGCCGACAGCGCCGTGATCTTCACCATTGAGGGCACCGACGCCGCCAACACCGAGCTGACCCGCTTCGGCAGCTGGCAGGTGGGGCTGCAGGCCCCGCGCACCCAGGTCATCAGCTTGGACCTGACCGGCTCCGTCGGGATGCTGACGCTGACCGCTGCCGGGTACAGCTCCACCTACGCGCAGTTCCCGGTGGCGCTGACCTTCCGCGGCATCACGGCCAACGCGCCGCGCGCGCTGGATTTCTCGATTTTGCGCTTCTGCGCGGTATTTCTGGCGCTGCTGGCCGTCTACGGCCTGCGCCCGGCCAGCGGGCTGTGGCACCGCCGCTGGCTGGCGGGCAACGTCTGTGACCGCGCCGCAGCCGCCGTGCTGGGCCTTGTGCTGGCTGCCTTCGTCGTGGTCATCCCGTTCTGGGAGCCGAGCAACACCGGCCTTGCCACAAAAGATTACAACACCGCGTTCTGGGACGGAGAGAGCACGGTCAGCTTCGTCTACCAGCAGTACGGCGCGCTGGCGCACAGCCTGCTGAACGGGCGCCTTGACCTGGAGGCCGACCCGCCCGCCGAGCTGCTGGCGCTGGACAACCCCTACGATGCCGGGGCGCGCGACGCCGCGCAAATCAACGACATCCACTGGGACCACGCCTTTTACAATGGGCGCTACTACGTCTATTTTGGCATTGTACCGTGTCTTTTGTTCCAGCTGCCGTTTGAGGCACTGACCGGCATCCAGAACCTGGCCTATGCGCCCTGCATGGTCCTGCTGGGGCTGATCTTCCTCGCCGCCTGCTTCGGCGTCGTCGGGCAGGCCGTGCGCCGGTGGTTCCCGCAGGCGTCCGCCGCAGCGTACCTGCTGGCCGTGGCCGCCGTAGCGCTGGGCAGTCAGTTCTACTATCTGTTGCTGCGCCCCTACATTTATGAATATGCCATCCTCTGCGGTGCGGCGCTGCTGATGCTGGGGCTTTGGCTCTGGCTCTCCGCCGCCAGCACGCCGGTGGAAAAGCGCGGTGCGCTGGTCGTCAAGCTCGTCTTCGGCAGTCTCTGCGTGGCGCTCGTCGCCGGGTGCCGCCCCCAGATGGAGCTGTTTGCGTTTTTGGCTGTGCCCATCTTCTGGCCGCGGTACATCGGGCAGAAGCGGCTGCGCAACCGCGCCGGGGCAGGGGAGGCCGCCGCGTTCCTGCTGCCGGTGGTGCTGGTTGCTGCCGGGCTCATGTGGTACAACGCTGCGCGGTTCGGCTCGCCCTTTGACTTTGGCGCCAACTACAACCTGACCGGCAACGATATGACCCAGCGCGGCTTCAACGCCGTGCGCATCGGCCCGGCTGTGTTCACGAGTCTGTTCGAGCTACCCAGCTGGCAGGGTGTTTTCCCGTTCCTGCGGGAGACCGACGTCCAGACGAACGCCGTCATCCGCACGATCAGCGAGAAGTTCACGGGCGGCATTCTGGCCGCCACGCCGTACCTGTGGGTGCTGGCGCTGCCGCTGCTTCCCGCGTTCCGCCGCTGTCTGCACCGCCGCCGTGTCACCGCCTGTGTGGTCTACGGCAGCCTGGCCGCCATGGTCGTCATGACCGTCGTTGACTGCGAGATGGCCGGGGTGCTCTACCGCTATTTGATGGATTACAGTCCCGTGCTGCTGCTTGGCGCGGCGCTGTGCTGGTTCTGCGCCGAGGGCGCACTCTCCCGCCGCGCAGCGCTGGGGGAGGGCACTGCCGCTGCGGCGCTGCCCGCACTGCGCACCGTCATGGCCGCCGCTGTGGCATATACCGCCATCTACCGCTTCTGCACGCTCTTCGCCATGGAGCCGTATCTGCAGGGCATGAATCCTTCCCTTTACTACACCGTCAGCCGCCTTGTTCAATTCTGGATGTAAAATCCGCCCGGAGGTCCTGTTATTATGGATAAAATCGCCGTTCTGATCCCCTGCTACAACGAGTCCAAGACTGTCGAGAAGGTCGTCTCGGATTTCCGCCGCGTCCTGCCCGACGCCACCGTCTACGTCTACGACAACAATTCCACCGACGGCACTGCCGAGCTGGCCGCCGGAGCCGGGGCCGTTGTCCGCCACGAGTACCAGCAGGGCAAGGGCAATGTCATGCGCCGCATGTTCCGCGAGATCGACGCAGAGGCGTACATTCTTGTGGACGGCGACGACACCTACCCTGCGGAGGCCGCGCCCGAGATGGTCGCCGCTGTGACCGAGCGTCAGGCAGATATGGTCGTGGGTGACCGCCTGTCCAGCACCTACTACACCCAGAACAAGCGCCCGTTCCACAACTTCGGCAACGATCTGGTGCGGTTCTTCACAAATCATTTGTTTGGTGGCAAGATCAAGGACATTATGACCGGCTACCGCGCGTTCAGCTACCAGTTCGTCAAAACCTATCCCGTGCTGTCCCGCGGGTTTGAGATCGAGACCGAGATGACGATCCACGCCTTGCAGCGCAATATGCAGGTCGAGAACGTTGTCATTGACTACCGTGACCGTCCGGAAGGGTCAGAGAGCAAGCTGAACACCTACTCCGACGGCTTTAAGGTATTGGGCACGATTGCGCGGCTGTTCAAGAACTACCGCCCGTTCAGCTTTTTCGGCATTCTGGCCGCGATCCTGGCCGTGTTCGGCATCGGCTTTATGATCCCGGTGCTGGGCGAGTATTTCCGGACCGGCCTTGTGCCGCGCTTCCCGACTTTGATCGTCTGCTGCTTTGTGCTGGTGGCGGCGCTGCTGCTGTTTATCTCGGGTATCATCCTCTCGAGCCAGCTTGCCAAGGATGCCCGCGACTTTGAGTTCCAGCTGCAGACCGTGCATCATTGGCACAGTGAAAAGAAATAAGCCTTCCCCCTCGGGGGAAGGTGGCCGAGGCCCCGCCCGAGGCCGGATGAGGGGCAAGCCTGCGGCAGCCGCCCGTTTACGGGCTTTCTCCGTAAGCTCTCCCCTCATCAGTCACCTGCGGTGACAGCTTCCCCCACAAGGGAAGCCCTTTTGCCCCAGCCCGCAAACCGGGACACCCGGTCTGCGGGCTTCTTGCTTTTTGGGGCACAATGGGCTATAATAGTTTTATATGTGCGCACTGCACATACTACGTACAACAAAGAGGGACTAACAAGGGAGTATATACATTATGACTAAAATTGCCGCATCGATCCTGTCGGCTGATTTTGCCAACCTGAAGCATGACTGCACCCGCCTGTTGGAGGCCGGTGTCGACCTGATGCACTTTGACGTGATGGACGGGCACTTTGTACCCAATATCAGCTACGGCGCGCCGGTGCTGAAATGCCTGCATGCCGCTATGCCCGACGTCTACTACGACGTCCACCTGATGATCAGTGACCCGGCCCGCTACGCCGCCGACTTTGCCAGGGCAGGGGCCAGCCTCATCACCTTCCACCTCGAAGCTGTACCGGACACGGCAGAGGAGGTCATCGCCGCTATCCGCGCTGCGGGCTGCCAGGTCGGCATCAGCATCCGCCCCGGCACGCCGGTGGAAGCTGTTTTCCCGTATCTGGGCGTTGTCGATCTGATCCTGGTCATGAGCGTGGAGCCCGGTTTCGGCGGGCAGAAGTTCCTCCCCACCACCCCCACGCGCATTGCCGCCATCTGTGCCGAGCGCACCCGCCGCGGCTGTGATACCCTGATCGAGGTGGACGGCGGCATCAACACCGAGACCGGCCCCCTGTGCATCGCTGCCGGGGTCGACTGGCTCGTGGCCGGAAGCTCGCTGTTCCATGCCATGGATCCTGCCGCTGTGGTAAACGTCCTGCACAGCAAGTAAAGGAGCTTTTTCCCTATGCCCAATCGTAAAAAAGTTGAACGCAGCGCGAACTACAGCTACTACAGTGACCTGCTGTGGTGCACAGTCCCGCTGATCGGCATGTCGTGGTATTACTACGGTGCGCGCCCGGTGCTTTTGCTGCTGGCCGCACTGCTGACCGCCTACCTGTGCGACTGTGCCCTGGCCCCGCTGCACGGCACGGGCTACCAGTCCCATGAACCGTCCAGTGAGTGCTTTGCCGCGCTCATCGCGCTGCTGATGCCTGCCAGCATCTCGTATCCCATCGTCATTTCCGCCGTCATCGTCGCCGTGCTCGTCAAGGAGGCGTTCGGCGGCGAGGGCCACTATCCGTTCCATCCCGCCGCCGTCGGCGTCGTCGTGGCCGGTATCTCGTGGCCGCAGGACGTCTTTTCGTACCCCATTCCCGGCACGCAGCTGCCGCTGTTCGGCAGCGTGAACACTACTCTCGTCGAGGGCATGAACGCCACTCTGCGGGATGGCGGTCTGCCCAGTGCCAGCACGATGAACCTGCTGACCGGCAACGTCTCCGCCGCCATGGGCACCAGCGCAGCGCTGGTCGTGATGGCCTGCGGGTTGTTCCTGCTTGTGCGCGGGCACATCAAGCTTTCTGTCGTTATTCCGTTCTTTATCTTTGTCATCGGCCTGCCGTGGTTCTTCCCGAATCTGAACGAGCTGCCGACCTTCAGCCTGCCGTGGGAATATATCCGCCAGCGCTTCTATCTGGAAAAATATGTCGTCCTGTCCGGCACGGCACTGTTCACCGGCCTGTTCCTGGTCTGTGAGCCGGTCACGATGCCGGACCGCCGCATGAGCCGCATCATCTACGGCGCGGCGCTGGGCATCATGACCTATGTGTTCCGCGTGTTCAGCCCGTATGAGTGCGCGGCCTGCTGTGCGCTGCTGATCGTCAGCTCCATCCCCGAATGGCTCGACCTCATCAGCCACCGCACCGAACGCATCCGCTTTATGAGAGAGGAGGAGCAGCGCCTTGCCAGTTCAACAAAACCCGAATAAGCGCCGGGGCGAGGAGCGCTCCGAGACCTTAATTATCCCGCACATCACCAGGGAGATGCTCGAGGTCGCCCGCGCCATGGCGGAGAAGGGTGCCTCTCGCGCTGAGATCGAGGCCGCCCTTGCCGCCATGCAGACCGGCAAGGCGCCCGCCGCCC
>OLQN01001207.1_pt1 | contig 20074 bp, 18 predicted proteins | sample 1673181 | NCBI WGS metagenome assembly OLQN01 (sample SAMEA3136763, study PRJEB25190) | human gut metagenome | biome: human gut; feature: human-associated habitat; material: faeces | place: Austria | collected 2013
AAATTTAAACAAATTATTAATCAGAATTCTGTTGCATTTGCAAGTTGAATTCAGCTTATAATAAGAAAGGAGATGAAGAATTTACTTCCCAACAGGACATTTTATTCCCTAAAGTGTTTGATGTTGATGGCATGCGAGTTTTTATTTATTGGAAACTTCCACATCCTGTGGAAAAGCTCTATCCATATGTTGATTACAAAATACGGAAAATTTCAAAAGATACGTTAGTTATAGGGGATTATACAGACTTTGTGTTTGTTAATGGTCATGGTAATGCCCCAAATCGGGAATTGTCAAAATAAAAAAATAATAAATGTGGGGTAATACTCCAAATCGGGAGTTATTGAAATAATTATCTGATTATCAATGTACTTTCCAAAAGATAAAGTATTAGGGCAGAGTGGAAAAATCGTTGAAACTGGTCCTATGTAATCGTTCAAAGTGACCCTTTTGTATCATCCAAAGAGGGATTGGACATTCGCGGTACGATACGAGTATGGGTGTTATGATTTATCAGCATTCATTCTTCTCTACTCCCAAAGGATTTTGTCAGTTGTACTGCTTGCTGTTGTAGTCTGATGAGAATTTGGGAATAGGTTTCGAGTTTGCCGAGCAGTTGTTGAGCAGTGGCAACAGAATGATAAGTATTGAGGACTTTCACGACTTCGTTGTACAGAACTCCTATCTTATGAGCCAAGGCAACGATTTCTGAGAGTTTCTCCAAGTAAGGTTCTTTTGCAGGGTCTTGGGTGATGACCTTAAAAGATTCACCAAGAAGCCTTGCTCGGACAAAGTCGCTCTTTGTCTTTGCTCCCGACTTGCGATAGAGTCTGATAAGTTTCTGCTGGTCTTCGGAATTAGGTATTCTGATGTGCCATCTGTCCCATCGTGGGCAGGTGGCACATCTGCCGTCTGGCTTCTTTTGTTTTTGCTTCTTCATTGCTTTCTAATCACGACTTTGGAGTGATTTAATCCCCTTTCGGGGCAAGGGTCTTTGTGGTACAAATGGCAATTTGTGGTACAAAGACACACCTTGCTGATGTAGAAAATGGGATTATAAGCCCCTGCTGTGTTACTGCATTCATTGAATACAGTAACTCGGCGTAGGCTTGCATTCGAGGAATGCAGTAATTCAGAGTTTCCTCCATCTTTCCACATCTTCCTTGTATTGGTCGAGGTGTTCCCGCAGTACCTGTTCGACATATCCCGAAACGCTCGCTCCATGCTCACCGATTCTCCGCACCACGAAGTCTAACTTTCGTTGGGTTTCCTCTGATACATACACGGCTTTGCGGTGGCTGTTGCGAAAGGGCTGGAGATATTTCCCCTGAAACTCGGATAATTGCTTTCTGTCCTTTGTTTTTCCCATTCTTTGATGAAATTCTTCGGTAGAAGTAGCCCTTTCTGTTGGCGACAACGCTGTTTCTTGATAGGACGGTTGAGAAAAATCCTTGTTACTCTCCTTGTCATTTTGTTCCTCAACTTTATCAACAGGCTCAAACCTTCTCTTTTCCTCTTCATAATCGAAGGGCTGGTCAAAATCGGGTAACTCTTCGGGCTTGCGGAGCTTAACGCCATAATTTCCCATATCTCTAATGGCTTGTTCCAAGCGTTGTTTCCTTTTTTCATCTATTCTTGCCATAATTTCTTGGGTATCGGGTTATAGTGTTTTTCAAGCATGGCTTGTATGTCGCTCTGCTTGTAGAGTATCTTCCCTCCGATTTTGTAGAAAGGAAGCGTTCCTGAGTTTCTGTACTCTTGGAGCGTGCGTGTGCTGAGCCGTAATTGGCTGCAAACCTCCTCACCCGAAAGGTAAACCTCACCATTCAGCATCGGACGGGCGGTAGAGCAATACCGCTCCAACTTCTTCAAAGTGCCTTCCATCAGTTGTGAAAACAACTGCATCTGAGGGTCTTCCCGCGTAATGATTTCATTCTCTGCCATAATTCATTCATTCTTTGATTTCAATCCTTGACTGCATTCAGCATTTCACAGATGTCGGTCTGTTTGTAATAACACTTATGTCCAATCATGGAGAAAGGGATTTTGCCCGTATCTCGGTATGATTGTAGGGTACGCTTGCTGATGCCTAAACGCTTGCACACGGCTTCGTTGTCGAGCCATTGCTCGGTCTTGGGAGGATTACCGATGAGTTTTTCCACACGATGGATAAAGTCTGCAAATTCGGAGCGATGTCGCTCCCACGCTTTGCGGTCGATGATAATGAGTTTCATTGCCTTAATTTTGTTTTGATTACTTTATTGTTACTCAGCAAACAAACTGTTATGCAGTCCATTGCCGTACTTCTCGGGTGCAAAAGTAACCCCTCGGAAGCACCACTGCAAGAAATGAGGATAAGCAGGGAAATAGAGAGAAAGCAATAGAAAAACAAAGGAAATCCGTCTGTGTTATTGCGGTAATGAGATGAGGTGCCGGCTCGTTCCTTTTATTATCTTGTTGTTTTATCGATAATTCGATAGTTCGACAAATCGAGATGTCGAAGTGTCGATAGATAGTTTTATCGATAGATTATTTTGACGATATATAGTTTTGACAACAGATAGTCATGACAACAAATTGTACAAACAATAGATTGTCCGTATTATCGTCAGTCCTATCTGTTGTTAGTTGTTACGCCTTGCGTCCAAAGAGCCTGAGTATGCCGTATTCTTGTCGTGCCTATACTCTCTACGGCAGCCCAGCCCTGCAAGGTTGGGAGAGATGAATACGACCGCATGGATATAGAAAATGGCAATACCACCTTGAAACAGAGAAATCCTGCGGTGGAGATTCTTCTCTCCATCCGCAGGACTCGACCTTGTCAGGGCAGACAGGCTGCCGTTGTACCTTTGCACGATAAGAAACGGCATCAGGAACTTTGCGTGCGCCGCCTTTGCCTACAACGCCTTCAGGCTTGCTTCCTCCGTCAGTCTGACCGTTGGCAGATTGTTGCTCTCGATGAGCAGCACTATCGTGCCTGTCAGTTCGGTGTAAAGACGGCCGTATTGCTCGTCAGAAGCCAATGTGTCCGTCAAACCGAACTTGTCGAATGTGGCTTGAACAGCCTTGTTCGACAACAGTATAGGTACGAGTTTCTCTGGGAGCGGTGCAGGAAGTTCCCTTTCAAACTCGTTTTCCAACACGGATATAAGCGTATCGTACTTGGAAAAGTGCAAGCCTTGATACAATGCCTCGCTTGCCATGCTCTCCGCTTCAATGTGTGTAAAGCCTTGTGCTACAGCATCGCAGTAAACTGTGAGAGCCATATCTGCCCGTGCAGTGATAAACTCCGTATCTTGCAACTTTTCGGGGTGATGCTCACTCATGTAACTTCTTAACTTCAATCGGAAGTAGGAAAGTTCCTTTTTGTTCTTCTGTTTCATTGTTTTTCTTGTTAAAAAGTTGGACTTCTTTTTTTTGAATCATTCATTACGGCTGTTACATCCCAATTATGGGACTTGACTTTTTCGGTGTTCTTGACGGACACAGCCGTAAGGCTTTACGCAGTACCCTTGTATGCTCACTACCCATCAGGGGTTGCATTTCCTTGGCAATCTTGCTCTTGGTCACCCGTGCATAAATCTCGGTCGTGGAGATGAAGCGATGCCCCAGCATCTTGCTCACCGTCTCTATCGGAAGTCCGTTCTCCAGACAGATGGTCGTGGCAAAGGTGTGCCGTGCGGTGTGCGAGGTCGCTTGAGTATGCGGTGGCAGTCCTGCCTTAATACATATCTCCTGAATAGTTCTATTGAAATTACTGTTGCTGGGAAACTCTCGAAAGAAAAGCCCCTCCCTTCGTCCGTGGCTCACAATGGCGAGTATTTTCTCGGCAACGGGCAGCAACGGGACAATACTTCTGTTCTGTGTCTTTGTTCGACAGAGCGATATGTACCTACGCCCATCCCCGAATGTATAAACATCGTCCATTCGGAGTTTCTTTAAGTCTGAGAATGCCAGCCCCGTGAAACATCCCAAGAGGAAAATAAGTCTGCAATGGTTATCTGTCGAGCGGTGCGGACGGTAAGCCAAGAGTTTTTGCAGGTCGTCCGCCGTAAGTGCATTGCGCTCGTAGGTAGGCGTTTCTATGTCTATGAGTTCAAAAGGGTCTTCACGAACGTATCGCTCCTGCAATGCCTTGCGAATGACCTGATGCAAGTGGCGTAGGCGGTTGCCGACACTGCTTTCCTTGTTTCCCAAGTCCCGAAGCATAAAAAGGCGATAGTCCTCAAGCAAAGTCTTGTCCACCTCTGTGGGCATACAGTCTGCCCTGTCCCTTACTTGCAGGAAATGAACAAAACTCTTGTAGCTGTCCTTAAAAGCCCTGACAGTTGCCTTGCTTAATGTTCTGCCCTGCAATTCCTCCTTGTATTCACAAACGGATTGATATAGCTCCGTAAGTGTTGGCATGGGGCGACTTTGCTGCATATAACGCTCCTTGAGGTATTCCGCCGTGATATAGTTTTCTTCCCTTAATGTACGTTCATAGAGTGAATGCAAGCACTCTTCTATTGAGTTCAGTTGCAGATTGATGCCGCTTGAATTACCTGTTGTCGCCTTGATGCACCCTTTTCGGGCAAGCCACTCGTCGGGGGAAGTTTGCAACTGCGTGGAAAACGATGAGGACGTTCCATTACAGGTGATACGGCAACGGATTACGCATAGTCCGTCTTCATTGGTCTTGCTTCTATCTATGTAGAATAGTATGGCAAATGTACTTTTCATTGTTCTGCGGTTTTAGTTGGTCAGTTGATAATGTGCGAGTTGTGGAAGTATTTTCTCTATGTCCAGAAAGACACGCTCGGGAGATGTCTCCGCATACACTTGCGTGGTTTTGATTTGACTGTGTCCGAGCATTTTGGAAACGCTCTCAATGGACACGCCCTCCGACAGTGTCATCTGAGATGCGAAGGTATGCCGTGCCATGTGATAGGTCAGCGTTTTCTGAATACCGCAAAGCCGTGCTATCTTTTTGAGGTGTATGTTTACCGTGTCGCATCCGGGTATGGGCAGCAGATACCCCTTGGGCGGTTCGTGTCGGAAAGCCCTCGTGTGAATGCCCCGATAACGCTCGATAATGGCAGTGGCTTCGGGAAGTAGGGGGATGTGGCACACGTTGCCCGTCTTTATTCTCGGCTTGCGTATCCAAGTCATTCCCGCTTCGTGAAAGACGTGCTGCTCCGTCAAGTGATACACGTCGGTATAGGAAAGCCCCGTCAGGCAGGAGAAAAGGAACATATCCCTCGACACTTTTTCATAGCCTTGCAATTTATCTTCTCCCAAGGCTGCGATAAGACCTACCTCCTCCCTTGTGATGTAACGTGGAGTACCCACTTCCCAACGAATGGAATGGTTGATGAAGGGATAGGTGTCAATGATGTGCCGTTTATGCAGGTCTTTGAGCAAGGAAGCCAGCATGGAGAGATAGCCAGCCGAAGTGTTGAGCTTGAATCCCTTTTCTTTGGCGAAGTAGTCCTCCAAGTCTTTGATAAAGGCGATGTCGGCTTTCTGCACGGGAATATCCTCCACACGGTAGCGATACCTGACGAAGTTTGCCAGATGCTTGTGAAAGAGCAACAGGCATTTTAGTCTGCGTTCGCTGCGGTCTATGCCCACACGCTCACGGAAGCGGTCGATATACTCGTCTGTATGATGCAGCAGTCCTTGTGACTCACTGTTCAGTCCGAATACAAGCTCCCGTACTCGCTCTGCCGTGATGGGAGCATCGGATTTACCCGAAAGAGACTCATAAACCTTGTGTATGCTCACCTGAAGGCGGTCAAGTTCCTTGTTTACCGATACGGCTTCGGCACTCTTGCCCAGCAGTCGGTTTTTGCGACTGTCCCACAAACGAGGAGTACACGAGCATTTGCAACTGAACTGTACCATAGAGCGTCCTGCGCTGATGCGTCCCATGATGGGACTTTTTCCGTTTTTGTCCTGCGTACCTCTCTTGAGGTAGAAAAGCAGCTTGAATTTTTCTTTTTCCATTGTTTTTTACTTGCAAAATTACACTTCTTTGAGGAACTTTGAACGATGCAAAACATTGATAATGAAAGAGAAAACTCCGTTTTAGTTACCACTTTCAGCCGTCCTTTTCCTTTCATCGTTTTTCGAACGATTTGGTAACTGAACTCCCTCCTTTTCGCTCCCTTTTCTGCCTGTTTCCTATGATGCAACCCTAAGAAGAAACAAGCAATATCCGCTGTATTTCAGTCAGATATGAGTTTTATGCCATTTTCTGCTTTCTACTCCCATACTTCCGCATAGAACGCTGCCAGCTCTGGCACTTTGATAAAGGTCCTGAAGCGTTCCTTCTGGATGATGTCATTGGTGATGGAGAACTCGTAGTCGGTAGACTTCTTCGCAAAAACCGCAGCCCAAGCATCAAAGCTATTGATGCCTTGCTTTTCTAGTGCTTGAGGACGTAGGTACTTGAAGAGCAGATAGAGCTCTGTGAGTGAGTTGCTGACGGTCGTGCCACTGAGGAAAGTAGCTCCTAAGTCTTTCCCCGACCGCTCCTGAATGGTACGTATGGCAAAAAGCATATTGAGTGCACGCTGTGACCCCTCTGGATTACCTAAGCCAGAGACTCGGTCGTGACGGGTATTGAACATCAAGTTCTTAAACTGATGACTCTCGTCCACAAAGAGGTGATCGATGCCCATCATTTTGAAGTCCACAGCATCATCCTTACGCTCAGCAATGCTATCTTGAATTCCTTGTAGTTTGGCTTCGAGGGTCTGCTTTCGCTTCTCCAGTCCCTTGAGCATCGCTCGGGAAATGTCTGCCCCCTGCTGACGAAGGACTTCTAGATTTTCCTCTATAGAGTCTTTCTCCTTTTGCAAGATTGCCTCCTGTATCTCTAGAGCTTGAGGTATCATTCCAAACTGCTCATGGGTCAATATGATGCAATCCCAATCGTTGTTCTTGATGTCGTTAAAGATGCGTTGGCGGTTTTGCTTATTGAAGTCGTTCTTGCCCGGATAAAGGACTCTAGCATTGGGATAAGCCTTTCTAAAAGTGTCGGCAATGTCGAAGACATTTGCTTTTAGTCCGATAATCATCGGCTTGTTTGCTAAGCCCAAGCGCTTCATCTCATAGGCTGCCGTACACATGATGAGGGTCTTACCAGCCCCTACTTCATGGTCACAAATACCCCCGCCATTGGTTTTGAGCATCCATACGGCATCCTTCTGACTTTTGTAGAGGTCAGAGATACCTAGTCCTTTCAGATTTAGATCGGGAAAGGATTGATGCGCACCGTCAAAGTTGGGACGCACGAAGCAGTTGAATAGCTTATTATATCTGTCGGATAGTTGTTGCTTAAAGCTCTCTGGCGTTCTGCCTAGCCAATCTACAAAGCCCTGACGTATCTCCTCTATCTTAGCATTAGCCATCTGTATCGCATGCCCATCACGCACTTTGATCGTTTTCGTCTCGCCTGTCTCTAGATCTCGTACCTCTTTGTTTTTATTGATATCGGGGATGGTATTATGTAGCGCATGCTTTAAGAGATTAAGTCCATCATAGCGTCTGAACTCTCCCTGTACAGCATACTTATGCCAAATGTTCCCATTGCGTCTGTTGCATTGCAAAACATATTCATCCATCGTACTCTGATAGGAGACGGCGATCTCTGTCTCAAAGAATTCTGAGGCAAAGGCACTATAGACTTTAGCTGGTATCCACCGCTCCCCAAGGTTGAAGTCAAGCTCAGCAAAGGGTATCGGTGTAGGTGTGGCAGCCCGTAGGGCAGCTAAGCTTTGCTGTGCTTCTTCATGATCGGGATGCTCTAGTAGCCACGACTCAATCTGCTCGCTCTTCTCTATCACATTGCCTGAGATAAACTTGTCTGCCACCTCGTAACCATCTACTTCTGGATTGTAGTAGATGCGTCCCTCTAGAGCTGAGATAATGTCACTCTCCTCCATCTCTGGGAGGAGCGAACTCATATAGTCTAGCTCCACAGAGCCATATTTATTTAGAGAAGAGACGAGAGCTTCCGTGGGATCGGCAGCTACTGTCACCTCTGTAGTGGCAAAGGCGGTAGGATGGTCAAAGATGTCTGCCTTGATGTATTCCCCCTTATTGGATCGCTCTAAGAAGAGTATCTCGACCCCAGTAGCGTCCATCTTGATGAGGTCTGTATTGCTCTTCTGATTGAGATACCCCCAGCGACTGACGAAGTCGTCATAGAGCCGATTGAGCTTTATACGCTCCTCGCTATCCTCACATCTATTGTTCGCTTCGTAGTCGTATAGCCGATGGTAACTCTCTCGTATCTCGATGTACGCTTTGAGCTTGGTTAGGCGCTCATAGGGTAAGTCCATCGGATGAAAGGTGGGCTGTCGCTTCAGATTGGAGAGATACCCCACTTGTCCATTTTGCAGCACGATTGACCCGTCTCGTAGATGCGAGTCGGGCAAAGAAAGAAATGGACGAGGTGAAGCATCAAACGATTTCTTAACCTCTGTAACTGGCTGTACCTCTCTCTCCACTTCTGCAAAATCAAATAGAGATGGCTGCTCGATTGAGGAGAGCTTAGTGCTTCTTCTTGCTCTTGGACGCTTTACTGAGCTTTGCTTGGGTTTAGAGGCTGTCTGTTGCTTATTGACCTCTTTGACTTCCTTATTAACACGAGCAACCTCCTGCGTCCAGAGTTCATACTCTTCGGGAGCAAACAAATATCCTGCTTGTTCCAGACCGACATCAGTAGTATCCATCACGGGATGATGGTCGTCATCAAAGTAGACCATCTGTCCGCCCATCTCTCGTGGGTCTTCTAGGTCTGTACGTATATCCGCTTCATACTGATGCTGTAGCGTTAGAGCTGGCACGCCTTCAGGTGCTGGTTCTAACATTGATGAGGCTTGCTCCTGCTGGGTGGGTTCTACCAATTCATTCTTTTCAATGGAGTTGATGGAAGTTCCCTCTGAAAAGGACTCCTCCACGACCTCTTCCGCTTGAGCTTCTGTTTGGGCTACCTCTGTAACTACAACACTAGGAGCTTCTACAACCCTAGGAGATTCTACAACAACCTCTTTGCTATACCGTCCTTGGACAAGCTCTTCTAGCTCGGCTATCTCATGCAGTGCTGTAGGTGAAAAGTGAAGGTCGCGTTCAATCCCCAAGCCATGTATCTTGACCTCTCTCATTTCGTCCAAGGAGATATAACCGAGCTCCCAACCGTAACCCATGGTAACTGCTCCGAACCCAAGACGCTCTTCTGGGTTGTACTCTAAGAGGTAGGCTGTATAGGCTCCCAGCGGGAAGAAGTATCGGACATAAGCTGTGCGGTCGCCAATGAGTTGCTTCTCGGTGTCATATAGCTTGGGTAGTTGACTCTTGATGCTATCAGGCATTAGATCATAAGCGTTGTCTGTTTCTTGCTCTTCGTCTACTTTAGGCTCCACCCCAGGCAATCCGACCGTTACGCCCTGCTTACGCAATTGCTTCTCGGCTTCATTCTGTCGCTCCTCCTCGCTCATCGCTATTCCCGTCTCATAGAGCTTGCGGTCAAAACGTGCTGCCACATCTTGCGTGAGCTGTATTCGGAGACTCTCAGCCATTTCCTCCATAGGTCCCTCAAAGCGATACTTCCAAGTTGGCTTGCCGTAAGGGTCTCTACCCAGCTCACGACTGGTGGCTATGGTGCGAGGTGCCACATCATCCCACGAACCCTCGAAAAGTGAGTTGTGGTTGAATGCCATAGTAAAACCATCCCCCTTGGGTACGGCGACTGTCTGAACAAATTGCTTCTCCAGCTCCTCGCCAATCTCCTTGCCCGACCGCTTCTGCAGGACTATCAAGTCGCTTCCGACCTCAGTCCCTGCCTGCTCGCTAAACATCCCTGATGGCAGACGGATAGCAGAGATGAGTCGGCTGTTTTGCATCAGATAGCGTCTGATTGGCTCATTTAGAGCCGCATCGAGTACGCCTTGAGAAGTGATAAATGCAACGAGACCTCCCTCTCTAGTGCAGTCCAAGCCCTTTACGAAGAAGTAATTATGAATGGCTCGTGTTGACTCCTTTTTGAAGAGATCATCCCCCCTACTATACTCACGGTCATAGACCATAAAGTCTCCAAAGGGGATGTTGCTGGTTACGAGGTCATACTTCTCCGTCTCTTCTAGGGGTGCTATCGCTTCAAAGGGTTCATTTCGCACGAAGATGTTGCCTTCGCCATAAGGGTGCAACGCTTGACTGATGCGAGCCGTGAGCAGATCTTTCTCCAAGGCATCAACAATGCCCACCTGCTTGGCAAATGTTTCGGCAAAAGCACCCATCCCCGAGGAGGGATCGAGGCACCGTTTGAGCGTCACACCACTTGTTGCTAGAGCATCTGAAATTGCAGAGACGATACGTCTATCTGTATAGAATGAGGTGAGCACACTCGCCTTGATGCTCTCCCAGTACCGCTTGGCGGTGTGAGCATCGACCGCCTCCCGATAGATCATCTGCTTGAGCTGCTGTGTCGGAGCAAAAAGCTCTTGCTCCGACTTACTCCAATAGCGGATGTCTGCTGGTGTGTCTGTGCGGTTCAATACGCACTTCAGACCTCCGAAACCTTGGTAGCCACGCAAGATGCGTTTCTCTGCTTCAGTAGCTTGACGATGCTCCCTTTCTAATCGTAGCACCACACGGATTGCTTCTGTATTCGCTGCCAAAACTGCTTTCTTGTTGTATGCCATAGAGGTACTCTGTTTGTTGATGATAGTTATTAGCCATGGAGGGAGGAGGTCAATCCCACGAAATGGATTGAGATACCTTCCACAAGAATGGAAGTACGATTACTTGATGTTTTTGTTCTTCACGTGAATTGGTGGAGTCTCGTCTGAGTGGAAATGTTGTCCCTCCCCCCGTCACTCCACAGTTTCATCCGTATGGGAAAAGTTTCCCATAGGCATGGAACTGGAGTTTCTTCCATATGAAACTGCAGTTTCTCCCCTATGGAACTACAAAGGCTCCCCAATCGACTTCCTATTAACTACGATAAACAAGTGGAGAGTGTCGTGAGAGATAGTTGTGGCACTGAGCTAGGTCGCTGGTGCGGGCTATCACTTCTTTTTCTTTTGCTCGAATTCAAATTTGGTAGAATTATCCTCTTGTAGAACCAATCGGGCATTGAACTTCTTACCTGCCTTGCTCGTCAAACCTTTCAAGATGGGAGTACGTCCCTTGGTTATGAGGTCTCGGATATTCTCTTCGGAGAGATACGTACCACATACTTCACGGAATATGTGGAAATCACAATCATCATTCTTGCATCTCGCCACCTTGGCATAGATCCCCACACTCTCACGACCACACTTAGGGCAGTGATATGTGGGATACCTTTGTTGCCTAGATGCAGGTGCGAGCGAGAGCAACTCCTCGCAGATGGTGGAGACGTAGGAGTTGATGCCTTGTGCAAACTTACAAGCATCCATACTTCCTGCCTCGATTGCTGCTAGCGCCACCTCCCATGCTCCGGTCATCTCCGCATTGGCAATGCGTTTGTCCTTAACGATTTCATAGACGGCTAATCCTTTCTCCGTTGGGACTATGCTCTTCTTCTCCCTACGGATATAGTCACGCAGGATGAGTGTCTCAATGATGTTGGCTCGTGTAGCAGGTGTGCCTATGCCACACTCTGCCAAAGCCTTTTTACTTGCAACATCCTCTACCTCCTTGCCTGCATGCTCCATAGCAGAGAGCAGGGTCGCTTCTGTATAGCGTGGCTTAGGCTTGCTCTTTTGCTCAATTACGTCTGCTTGTTGCAAGGGTAAAGTTTGCCCCTCGGTCAAGTTGGGCAATGAGGACACAAGTGTCTCTTCATCCTCGCTCTCTTTATGCTCTTGAGAAGTGGTACTCTGTACAGATTTCCAACCCCAAGAGACTTGACGGCACGCTTTCCAGACATAGCTGTTGGTCTCGTCCTTGAATAGTACCTGCATACGCTCCTCTTCTGAGTGCGCCGAGAAGGCTTCTGCGAAGCGGGTAACAATCATTTGATAAAGCGTGGTCTCATCTACCGACAATACCGATGCGGTTTCTCCCGTGGGGATAATGGCATGGTGGTCGGTAACTTTGCTATCATCTACGGAGTGGCGATTCAGTTCTTGAGATAATGGTTTGCCAATCTTGCGAAGGAGGTCGGGAACTTCCTCAAAAACATCTTCACTGATATATCGGCTACCCGTACGGGGGTAGGTAGTGAACTTCTTCTCATAAAGCGACTGTGCGAGGGTGAGGGTCTTATCTGCAGAAAAGCCGTGACGTACATTAGCCTCCTTTTGCAGAGCGGTCAGGTCATACAAGAGGGGTGGAGCTGTATGCGTCACCTTTCTTGTGACCTCTGTGACCGTAAGCGAGCCGATACTGCGTAATGAAGTGAGAGCAGTTTGGGCAGTAGCTTCATTATCAAAGTTCTGTAGGCTCACGGCTTTGATGGATAAGCCCTCGTCCTCTATCATCGCAGTGAGTTTCCAATAAGGAACAGAGGTAAAGTCTCTATGCTCCATATAGCGATGACACACCATGGCCAAAGTTGGGGTCTGCACTCGTCCTAGTGAGTAGCCTCCTCGGTAAGCAATGGAGAGTGCTCGGCTGGCATTGATTCCCATCAACCAGTCAGCTTCTGCTCGTGCTTGAGCTGCGTAATAGAGATGGTCATAATGACTCCCGGGCTTGATATTCGCTAGACCCTCTCGGATAGCTTTGTCAGTAAGGGAGGATATCCATAGGCGATCAAATGGCTTGTGACTATTTAAGTGTCGGTAAATCCAGCGAAAGATGAGTTCGCCCTCTCTTCCGGCATCTGTTGCCACAATAATACGATCTGCCTGATTAAAGCAGGAACTTATTGCCTTGAGCTGCTTGAGTGCTACAGGGTCTTCGTGGTACTCTTTGTCCTTACGCACTTGTCGGACAATGAGCTGGAAGGGATTGGGGCAAATGGGCAACTCTTCTGCTTTGTAATTAGAATAGCCATAAGCTTCGGGCATGGCAAGTGTAATGAGGTGTCCCATAGCCCACGTGACGAGGTAACCGTTTCCTGCTAAATAACCGTCTTGCTTTGTTGTCGCTCCAACGATTCGGGCTATATCTCTTGCTACTGAGGGCTTCTCAGCAATAATACATGTTGTCATAGTCTTGGAATGGATTATGGGTTACATCTTACGTCCTCGGGACTTCTTCTGCTTGTTCTCGTCCTGCTTCTGCTTTTGTTCAGCAGTGGGCGCTGTTTGCCCCTTTTTCAGTGGCTCTTTCACCTGTTTGGTAGCTTCGTTGGTCTTGCCGTGATTATTCACGGCTACCTGCGTCTTGTGTTCTTCCGCTACGGCTTCGACCTTTCCCGTTCCTTGCTTCTTGTCAGGGTTCCATTTGTAGAAGCGTGGGCGGTTTTGCTCTTTGTCCATACGAACATAGGCATTGAAGGGTTGCCCCTCTTTATCGATCATGTTTTTGAGATAAAGTGTGCGACCGTTGTCTAAGGCTTCTCGTTGCTTCTCTGACAGCTCTAGACCACAAAGCTTGCGAGGTGCCTTGCCTTGTTGACGATCTTGTCGCTGTTCCTGACGCTCTTTGAGACTCTTGTTCTCTCCGAAGATGAACTCAATACCTTTCTTCTCTGCATTGACCTGAAGCGTAGCATCGAAGGATTTGCCACTCTTAGCGGTCATTCCTTCTACTTTCACCGCTTTGCCCTCCACTAGATCTTTGTATTGTTGATCAGAGAGCGTGACGCCTTTGATCTCTTGAGGAATGCTTACACGGTCGGCACGCAAGGCGATAATCTCATTGGTCTGTGGGTCGATGGAGACGTAGGCTGCAAAAGGTTCACCGCTCTTGGGTGTTACTTCGATGGTTTTGCCGAGATTACCTGTCGCGAGTAGTTGCTCCTTCTCTTCGGGGGAGAACTTGTAGCCCATATAGGGATAGTCGAGCTGTGGCTCTTTACGCATAGCGTGTATGGCTAACCCGATATTACCCTCATTATCTGTGCGGAAGGCAAGGCGAGCCTCTGTGTAGATAGTTGTATCTCCAATGGGGATGGCTATGGTCACGAGGTTGCTCTTCTGCCAATTGAGCATCTTCTCTAGCTCACCACTCTGCTCTAACCGCTCACGGGAGAGTCCGAGACTGTCGAGCATCTTCCAGTCTACCTTGTCTGCATCAATGGCTGTACTCTTTTTCTGCTGTGGCAGATAGTCTTCAAAGGGTACACCGACCTCTGCCAACTGCTGTCTGCTTTCAGGAGTCTCTCGGCTTTGAAGCAGAGTACGCAGGTTATCTACACCTTGCTCCACATTGTTCGCCAACACCTTGTATAGCCCGAAATGGGAGGGATTATTGAACTGCTTGAGAAAGTTGGTCATAAAGTTCTTCAGCAGTCCATCCTTGCTGTTGAACTTTAGAAAAGCAGCCTGATTAGCTTCAAGAGGCTCAGTTGTTTTGAGCTTGCCATTGTCATCGATCCCCGAAACCACGGAGAGTTTCCCCGCTTCTTGCTGGTTCTTTACCTCGGTGCGATCCTCTAAGACCAGCACGTAGTTGTCATTGCTATTTGCTTCCATAATTCACTCTGTTTGATTTGAATAATACTTTTCAGACAGCAAATATATAAGCTAAAATAACCTCTTCTAAGTCCCAGGGAATTATAAGGAAAGGAAGTGATGAAAAAGAAAATTCGCCCAAGATTTGGTAGTTTGATCTTTTATGTCAAACTTGGCACTCAGAAGGAACATTATTACAGTAGTACTAAGCGATGATAAGAGCAAGCTCGAAAAGACAAAGAGTCAAAGGGGCTAGTAACCAGCTAAATAGAACTTATTTCAGCAAAGAGAGAAGAGACTGGATTTTTCATTTTCAATCGGAACACAAAGAGCGGCAATACCCCTGACACACCAAACGCCCTCCGCTCCGCTACAGGCGTTTGGCTTAGTCTGTTGCATTGCCGACGGGGAGTTTATCCGATTTGAAAAAGAAAAAAAACAAGCCCGGGGTATACCACGAAAAGCTACCCCAAAACTACCAGAGTCAACTAAAATCAGTATCTTTGGAAAGTCAAGACAACTCATTCTAGTATGACGACGAAAACGATGTCAACCGAAATCAGTTTCAGCAAAAAAAACAGTCAACCAATTTCAGGGAACGACAACCGATAAAAAAATATGCAAATGGAATATTACATAATAAAGAATAAAAGAATGCCTTGGGGGGATTATGGCAACACTTTGTTTTCCGGACTTCTAAAGATCCTTGACAAAGATTACGAAGAATTGGATTTTCCTGAATTGCAAAGGACTGGTCCTTATATTCCAGAAATCTTTATAGCAAATTCTCGGAATCTTATTTTAAAAGATGACATAAAGAAGGGTATAGAGAAAGCTGAAATTTTAGGAATAAAGAAATTTAAGAAAGTTCTCAAAAAGAAAATAGTAGATATAGATTGGCATACATGGGATTTGGACGCTAAAGAGCCCAAGTATTATCCAGAATCAGGAGAACCAGAAAATTATATCTTGAAAAAGAAAAATGACTTTAGTCTTATTAATAGTACTCCTGAATTATGGGAACTTGATATGATTCAAGAACATACTATTTGTAAAGTATCACAGCAGATAGACAATATCGGCTATACAGATATAGCCTTAATGGAGTCCCCTAAGTATGACATATTTAGTCCAAGGAATATGAACTTTATCATCATTTCGGAAAAACTTAAACAACTTTTTGAAGATAGCCAAGTTACGACTTTACAGTATATTAAGATTAAAATTATATATAAATGAAAGATGAATGGACAGCAAGTCCGAACGCTGGCGGTATATCTGGAACCAGAACGGAACGCTGAAGGAGGTCAGACCTCCCGGAGGGGGAGATTTTGCCTTTGATGCCCTGTTCACCTATGATGCCCTCGGAAGGCGCCTGAGCAAGGATGCCATTGGAATCACCTGCTGGCTGTGGAACGGCAACGTGCCCCTGCACGAGTGGACATCAAGTCAGAGTCGCAATGAGAATGGGGAGATAGAAGAAAGCCAAAAAGACCTCAGGACATGGCTCTTTGAGGAGGAGAGTTTCGTGCCCTTGGCTCTGTTCCAGGACGGCAAGGCATACTCCATCGTGACCGACCATCTGGGTACGCCCGTGGAGGCGTACAACGAGCAGGGCGAGGAAGTGTGGTACCGCAGGCTTGACATGAACGGGAAGGTCATTGAGGAGCGGTCCATGCTCTATACTTCCTACAGGGATTACGTCAGAATACCATTCCTTTTTCAAGGACAGTACTATGACGACGAAAACGATGTCAACCGACATCAGTTTCAGCAAAAAAAACAGTCAACCAATTTCAGGGAACGACACCCCAAAACTACCAGAGTAAACTAAAATCAGTATCTTTGAAAAGTCAAGACAACTCATTCTAGCCTGACGATGAAAACGATGTCAACCGAAATTAGTTTCAGCAAAAAAAATAAGTCAACCATTTTCAGGGAACGACAACAAATGAAAACCCCTCCACAAATCCCGTCAGATTATGGAACAATTGAATGATTTTTTCGGCAAGTTGTTTGCCTACCTCCGGGAACATCCGCAATACGGGCTTCTCGTGGCAATTCTCCTTGTAATCCTGTATCTCATAGGGTTGATTTTTGACTGGAAATGGACGCTGCTGCCGAGCGGGAACAGCGACTTTACGCAAATGTGGATTGACCTGTTTGGCCGGAATTCCGTCCGGTTCGTGAAGGGTGTCCTCGCCGTCCTCCTGCTTCTTGCCTTAGTTTACCTGTACTACCATTATAAATAATCCGCTTATGTCTTCGTCTTCCACTTCCCACGGCTACTTTGACAGTGTCATCACCCAGTTATCCCTGAGTGTGGGTTCTTCCTTTGAGGATGTCGCCGGCAATTCCGCTGCCAATGCCTCCGAAGGGGTCTCTGCTGGTGTGAGTGCCGTGGATACGGGCATGAAGGCGGGCATGGCACTGGCGGAAGCCAGAAATGAACACGCTATAGTCAGTTTCCGCTACGACAACATGGGGTTGCCCGTGGAGGAGCGGAGTAATGAACACGTTATCAAACGTACCTATGACGCACTCGGAAGACGCCTGAGCAAGGATGCCATTGGCATCACCTGCTGGCTGTGGAACGGCAACGTGCCCCTGCACGAGTGGACACCAAGTCAGAGTCGCAATGAGAATGGAGAGATAGAAGAAAACCAAAAAGACCTCAGGACATGGCTCTTTGAGGAGGAGAGTTTCGTGCCCCTGGCTCTGTTCCAGGACGGCAAGGCATACTCCATCGTGACCGACCACCTTGGCACGCCCGTGGAGGCGTACAACGAGCAGGGCGAAGAAGAGTGGTACCGCAGGCTTGACATGAACGGGAAGGTCATCGAGGAGCGGTCCATGCTCTATACTTCCTACAAGGATTACATCAAGATACCGTTCCTTTTCCAAGGACAGTACTATGACGGGGAAGTCAAACTGGCGTACAACAGGTTCAGATACTATGACCCTGAACTTGGAAGGTATATCTCGGAAGATCCTATACGCTTCGCCAGCGGAGCAACGGCTCTACATAGCTATGTTGAGGATTCTAATACTTGGACTGATACATTTGGCTTACGAGCTGGAAATACTTCTTTCTTACCGTCGGAACTTCATCCAGGAACAATCTCTGCAAAAAATCCAGGAGGAATATATAGAATTCCTGCAAGTGGAAATTATCATGATGATAAAGTTGCGTTGTACGCAAAAGCAGGGTTATCAGAACCTTTTAGTCCAGATTACATTGCACATCATATTGTTACGATCCTGACACAAATTCAATGGAAATGCAACTTGTTCGAAGCGAAAGCCATCAGAAATTATCACATAGAGGATGTGTTAAAGATTATGAAGAACAAGCTAAAAAAACACAAACAAAATAGTTATGCTAAATAATTCATTTATAGATAAAATCACCAACAAGAAGGTAATCGGGAGGAAAATATCGTATGAGAACATTGTTCTGTTTTTTTGCGAATGGGAATTCCAGGGAAAAGATGAATACATGGAGTTTTTATTACAATCTAATGGATTATTTTTCCCAGATGGGTTAATCCTTAAAAGTAATTTAGATGTCGAGTTGGAAGTTGAAACCTTATACGACGTCAATGGTAGGCTTGAACGTTATTGGGATATTGCAAAGAAAAACCCTGACCTACCAGATGACTTTACAACAAGACATATACCGATAGGAAATGATGCAGCAGGAAATCAATATTGGGTTGATTTATTTTCGGGCAAATTTTTATTCTTTGAAACAGAGTATGATTTCCCAGAAGGTTTACATGTTGTCTCTGACTGCTTTTGCACATTTTACTCGAATTTACGCCCTATGTAATGAAGGTTGTGTTTTTGGGGGAATCGTTTTGATCAAAGAGGCCATTGATTCCTACTATGTAAGGATGGTACTGACCTACGACGGCATCGACAATCTCCTCACCTACAAGGACGACCATCAGGAGGTGGAATACGGCTATGAGGGGATGTGGAAGCTCACACGCCGGAAGGATGCCCGTGGCGTCATCTGTTTCCTGCATGACCGTGAGGAGAGGCTTCTCGAAATTATCAACGAGAAGGGCGAGCACTACGCCTTTGGCATGGACGCCGCGGGCATCCTCCCGGAGGGGAAGATTTTGCCTTTGATGCCCTGTTCACCTATGACGCACTCGGAAGGCGCCTGAGCAAGGATGCCATTGGCATCACCTGCTGGCTGTGGAACGGCAACGTGCCCCTGCACGGGTGGACATCAAGTCAGAGTCGCAATGAGCAGGGAGAGATAGAAGAAATCTATAAATCTTATCAAGATAACAAACCTGTAAATATTAAGAAATGCCTAAATCATCGATATTCTTTTTAATCACATTCATTTTTTTGCTTTTTGGGTGTACAAGAAATAATGTGTCGTCAGATCATCAAATGTTAGAGCATTTCAATCTCTACGAGTCTGAATTTGAGAGATTGAGAAATATTTCTGTTAAGTACGATGGATTTCATTATCCCCCTTATGACGAAACAGATAGTACAGCCTATGTTATTTCATCTAAAGATAAAAAGGTATTGGACTCTTTAATCAAGAGACTGGATATTATTAGTATACAGTATGATGGGATATCAGAAGTATGCTTGCTCTTTCATACATGGGGTGTTTCTATCAGCGGAGGGTACAAGGAGTATGTCTATACTCCAAATCTTGAGGATCATATAAAGAACTACGATAAAGAGGTTGCCTTAGATCCCAGCACTGAAATGTATATCGTAGAAAGAATTACGAAAGAAGATTTGGATCAAGTTGCCCAAAGATATTCTGCAAATATAGAGTTATATCGTCCTATAAAAAATGGTTGGTATATACATCTCAGTCGAGAGAATTGATTCTTGAGATGTATGCTATTCTTTTATGAGGTAACGTAAAGATGGATTTGTTTTGATGCGCTCTATTTCTAATTCTATCAATGACATAACCTCCCGTTTTACGCGCTTGTAGTTGGCTTCGATAGTCTCTTTGAGACTATCGAAGCCATTTTCGTTTGTGAAGTCCGCTATCATAGGAATAGGCTGGTAAGCTTTCGTTTCAGCAGAGACCTTGGCAACATCCACAACGATCTCAGCGTGGAATATTTTCTGATCGATGCGCTCATCGAAATTGTCTGAGACAGCTCCAACGAACATACCCTGAGTGGGGTCGCGTTTCTATTGTTGTGCTATTCAGCTGGTGTCGTTTGCTTTGCTCATTACATTCGATTAAAAGCTATATTTTGCCTTCGCCCATACTTCTGAATTGTTTTTGTACGTGCTGAACATACCTTCATCGCCTCCAAACCAATCATACCCGAGAGAGAGCTGAATGAAGTCATTCAGAGAGTAGGCGGCAGTAAACCGACTAAACCAACCTTTATGATTGAGGTCGAAATAGGTGAAGTTGGAGAGTTGTAGAGTGTTATCCAACAGCTTTTTCGACACATTGAGCGTAAGGAGTGAATTGTGATGCGGCTGTGCAATCTGGTCTTCGTACTTTAGGATGCTTTCAGAGGAAAACTGTGCCA
>OLQN01001208.1_pt1 | contig 20072 bp, 16 predicted proteins | sample 1673181 | NCBI WGS metagenome assembly OLQN01 (sample SAMEA3136763, study PRJEB25190) | human gut metagenome | biome: human gut; feature: human-associated habitat; material: faeces | place: Austria | collected 2013
GTGAACCTTTCAAAAAAACCATTCACAAGTTGTTAGTTTTTATCCGCAAGCAGGTTGAGCAGCACCTGCTACTATATGCGTAAGTTTAAGGAGTACCAGTCGGCAACACCGCATCAGTTTTTGCAAACTGTGCGTCTGAGCGCCGCCAAACAGCAGCTGCTCACCACCTCGCAGAGTATTGAGGCCATCGCAGATAACTGCGGTTTCTCCAGTGCTTCGCACTTCATTATGGCCTTCCGTAAGAGCACCGGCATTACCCCGCATCAGTACCGCACCCAGTGGAAATAAAAAGCACACTCGCAGTCCTGCGCGCACCGGATTGAACGGTGATATTCATCAGATTGCTGCACGAAATGTCGTTTTTATGACACGAATTGTATAGCTGTCCCGTTGCACACCTATACAGCTTATGGTACAATAATTAAGAACTCAGGCACAGTGCCTGAGAATAGGCAACCCCATCGAAAGATGGGGACGCAAAGCCAGAAGGGTCTAAAGCGGCAAAAGCTGCAATGACAGCTGGTTGCAAGCATCAACGAAGACGCTGTTAACCTCTTCTGCGCTTTATTTGGCAGAAGGAGGTGTACGCCGTGAAAAAGAACTTGACAGACCGATTCGCGGTGCAATACACTGCTCACAGAGCAGAGCAAGTAAAACTCTACCCTTTTGTGCTGTTCAAAAAAGATATGAAAACGCTTTTAAATCATGGGTAGCCATGTCTTGAAAGCGTTTTTTTATATTGATGCCGTTAAGGCTGATAAAATAAGGAGGAAAAGTTATGAAAAAACGATTGTTATCGGCAATATTGTCATTTTGCATGCTGTTGACAATGGCGCCGACGGTCGCATTTGCGGCAGAGGATGATGAAGCCGCACCTCAAAGCAACTCTGTCCTGAAGGGTAACTGCGGTGCAGCAAGCAGCGAAAGCAGCGTCACATGGAAATTGACGCAAAACAATGAGGGCAGTGAAAATCCTACATATACCCTGACCATCTCCGGTTCTGGCGCTATGGCGGATTATACTTCCAACATTAAACATAAAGATGCCAAACAACCTTGGCAAGCAGGTGCAACAGGTGTTGAAATCGAAAAGATTACCAACGTGGTTGTGTCCGACGGTGTTACTTCTATTGGTGCCTTCGCATTTAACGGCTTGACAGGCGTTTCGGAGTATGACATTGGCGCAAATGTGAGTACCATTAAACAGTGGGCACTCGACACCTCTGCTGCTAAGATATTTAACGTGAATGGGAATGCCAATTTCAAAACAGACGATGATGGCGTTTTATTCAACAAGGATGGCACAACATTGATCGCTTATCCGGGTGGCTCTACTGTGCGAGAGGAATATACAGTACCTTCTGCTGTGACCGCCATCTCGGACGGCGCTTTTGTCGGTTGCCCAATTAAAAAACTCACGATTGGTAGCAATGTGACAACTGAACTCCCCGGCTGGTCTTTCAATAGCGACAAATTGGAAGAACTCGATGTAAACTGTCCCTTTGGCTCAGGTACTTTCGCACAGATAACGACCTTGAAAAAGGTGACGTTGAGAGATTCTATCACGGAAATTCCCGAGAAGGCTTTTCTCAACTGCACAGGACTGCAGACGGTGAGTATTCTCTCCGGCCTGACAAAGATCGGCACACAAGCATTTTTCAGATGCTCCAGCCTGCAAGATGTTACGCTGCCCACGTCCCTTAAAGAAATCGGTTATCAGGCCTTCCGTGATTGTGACGCACTGACAAGCATCACGTTCCCTGACAATCTTGAGAAACTGGGAGAGCAGGCATTTCTGATCACAGAAAGGGATGGACATATCGGTTCTTTGGCAACGGTGACTTTTGGAAAGAACGTTCCGACTTTCCAAACTTCGAGCGGAAATGTATCCATCAATCCGCTACTATTTATGGGGCAGAATCAGCTCAAAACAGTTGATATGAGCCGATGCACGACCACGGAGATTTCTGCCGGTTTGTTCAATGGCTTGAACGCTCTTGAAACGATTATTTTCCCGACCGGACTGACCAATATTGGGGATAATGCATTTACAAATTGCAAGGGTCTGAAGTCTCTCGAATTTCCGGACAGTCTCACGGAAATCGGCGAAAGTGCTTTTTCTGGCTGTACCGGACTGACATACATCTCCTACGGAAATGGGATCGATGATATTGGCAGAAATGCCTTTTTCGGATGCACCGGCGTAAATGTGATTGACCTGCATCGTGCGACAAAAATCGGTGAATTGTACTATAACGGGGCTAATAACGGCGATCCAGCGCTTACACACGCTTGTATTGCTGCCGCCCACAATGTAAAGTATTATCTCCGCACAAAATCTCAGGCAAGTAGCGTAAAGGGCAATCTTGAATGGGGAAAAATGGCAATACTAGCAACGCCTATTATATTTTGACCGCGACAGATGCCGTTCCGGATTATACTGGCAAAACAGACACGCCCACGAGAGCGGGATATACGTTTGGCCAATGGAAAGAAGTCACTGTGACAGAAGGCTCCACCTCCACAAAAAATGTTTATGCCGATGATAGTAGCTGGTCTTTGACTTCCCCCGCTGTCACTGTGTCCCCTGCGTCCGCTAATACCTACGTCGGCGGTAGCGCGGTTACCCTGACCGCCAAGGTGTCTGAGCCTGTTCACGACTTTACCTATTCTTATCAGTGGTACAGCAACACCAGCAGCAGCAACGAGGGCGGTACCGAGATTTCCAACGCCACAAGTGCAACGTATTCCCCGAACATCACCGCCGCTGGTACGACTTATTATTACTGCGTTGTAACGGTTAAGAATGGTTCTGGTACCGCTTCTGCAATCACTGCGGTCGTTCCTGTTACCGTAGCAAAGCAGGCAGGCAGCGTCACGATTTCCAACAACAAGACCGCTGCTACCTATGGCGATAAGCCGTTTACCTTTACCTATACAGCAAATAAAGCAGCCACTGTGACAAGCTCCAACACTTCCGTTGCTACTGTTCAGGATAACAAAGGCACCGTGACGGTTACTATCGTCGGTGCAGGCACCACGGAGATTTCTGTAGGTTTTGATGGTAGCACAGATTATAGCGCCGCGTCTGACGAGTTTATGTTGACTGTCAATAAGGCTACACCCTCTATCAAGATCTCCGCAACTCCGGATACCCTTACCGGCGGCGGCTCGGTTGAACTGACGGTTTCCGGTGTCCCGACCGAGGGCAAGCTCGCTGTAACCTGTGACAACGACATCACGGTAAGCGAAAAGGACGGCAAGTATACCGCACAGTTGCCGAATGCAACGAAGAACTACACTTTCACTGCAAAATATACCGGCACGAACAATTACAACGATGTAGAGAAGTCTTGCAAAGTTTCCGTAACCTACAAGGGCAGCTCTCACCATTCTTCCAGCACCTCCAACACCGTTTCTGCGTCCACCGCGTCGAACGGCAAGGTCGCTCTGGATAAGAGCACGGCGAAAAAGGGCGATACGGTTACCGTAACCGTCACCCCGGATGCAGGCTATCAGCTCGACAAGCTGACCGTTACCGACGCAAAGGGCAACACGATTGCGGTTGCGAAGAAGGGCGATAATCAGTACACCTTCACTATGCCGGACAGCAAGGTAACAATTACGCCGACCTTCAGCAAAATTGAGGACACCAAGCCCTCGAAGACTGGCTTTAATGACGTTGCTTCTTCCGCATGGTACGCTGACGCGGTTCAGTACGTCACCGACAAGGGTCTGATGAACGGTACCGACGATAACCAGTTCTCGCCGTCCGCGTCCACCACCCGCGGTATGCTGATGACGGTTCTCGCGCGCTACGCAGGCGAGGATACCACCGGCGGCGCTACCTGGTACGAGAAGGGCATGAATTGGGCGAAGGCTAAGGGCGTGTCCGACGGCACCAACCCGAATGCCAACATCACCCGTGAGCAGCTCGTTACCATGATGTACCGCTACGCTGGTTCTCCGGCCACTAACGGTTCGCTGGATAACTTCTCTGACGCTGCAAGCGTAAGCAGCTACGCTGTAAATGCAATACAGTGGGCGGTTGCGAACGGCATCGTGAACGGCTCGAACGGCAAGTTGAACCCGCAGAATAACGCAACCCGCGCAGAAGTAGCAGCAATCCTCATGCGTTTCTGCCAGATGAGCAAGTAAAAAATTAAATCTTTCGGCATAAGACAGCCGGGACTCTCAATTACGGGAGCCCCGGCTGCTGTGTTATGTGGATTTTGCGTGCAGCGAAGGTAACCGTCAAACCTCCCGCAGCTTCCCCCACATGAGATAATTGAAGCAGCAGGAAGTTTCGGAACGAGCCGAAACGTTCCGGCACTGTTTCGGGAGGGATGGCATGACATCAATAGAACTACATCGACACTTGCCCTTCGACTTTCTCCTTTTGCCCTTCATGTTTATAGTATATATTTCACGATATATCGGATTTGGAAAACTGCGGCCGCCTTTTTGCGTAATTTGAGATAGAAAAACTCCTGACCCATAAAGAGTCAGGAGTCCTTTAAACGTCCGTCGTGTACGTCTGCTTGCGGCTGGACGGTTTATCCGGAATGCTGAGTTTCAGCCTGCCCTGCTCAACCAGCGGCTGAATGTAGCGCTTGTTGGCGTGGTATACGGTTCCAATGCCAAGGAAATCTGCAATTTCCTTGCGGGTGCGCGGTGTGCGGCAGAATTGCAGAAGTGCAGCTGTTTTGTCTGCTGTATGGCTTGTGATAACCGGGTTCTCCGGTTCAGCAGGATGATTGTACAGCACAACAACAAACTCATTCTGCCGGTTGATAAATACCGGAGCAGGAAGTCCTGCTTCCTGCATAGCGCGGCGCATAGTCGGGATGCCGGAATAACGGTGCTCTGCATCTGTCAGGCTTTCGGTCATAACGGCGAGGACCGGATTGCGGGCATCGGGGTGTGCAAAACCGAGATCTTCGACCGACATACGTCCATACAGGGAACCTGGGCTGTGAATTTCCAGCCGATCGCTGAAAAAGTCAATCTGAACGGGTGTGCCCTCGGTGTAAATACTGTAATCGCGGTGAATGAGCGCATTCAGCACGGCTTCGCGTATCGCGCTGATCGGATATTCGGTTTTGTCACATCGCTTTCCGGTTTCTGAGTCGATGATCGTAGCGGTTTTCATGTTGCGCATACAGAATGCCATCGCCTCGGAAAACATGTTGGCAATGGTGCCTTCCATACGCTTGTTATCGAGGAAACGCGCTCCGCTGTCGGCAGTATCGCCGATTTCCGTACCCGGAACGACAATACCGGTAATACCCAGTTCAGGGAGAAAACCTTGCGGATAAACGCAGAAATTCAGCAGACCAGCGATAGTCGGTATGCCGTTGCGAGTGATCGACAGCATTTCCATAGCCTGCGTATCGTTCATCTGTGCAAACTGCGGGCGTGATATGCGGCGTTCGGTCAGAAAAGCGTTCAGCAGATCTTTGTCAAGAAAATCTGCCGTTGCGCGCTCGATAACACGCTCATCATCGTGCATATGGTTGCGATACGCCTCAAAACAATAGATTTCATAATCAGTCATGTGACGGTCGGCATCGCCTACACGCACATAAGAGCCGTTTTGAATTCCGGCACCGATGTAGTAACACGGACGCTCGGCGTAGGCAATTGACGGAATCTCTGCCGAACAGATCCACACGCCTTCGTATTCGGCGGTGGTAAACAGAGCACGAACCGGCGGCTGCATTTGATTGCACTGCTCGGTTACTTTTTTCTGCAAATCCTGCAGATCATACACGCCGACTGCGGCGAAATGTTCGTTTTCATCCAATCCAAACAGAAGAATACCACCGCTGTTCTGGTTGGAAAAGCTGGAAAGCGTATCGCGTAGCTTGCTTGGGCAGCCGCGATGCGCAGCTTTTACTTCAATGGTTTGTGCTTCGGCCTGCTGTGCCTGCACACGTTTTGCAAGTTCAATCAAATCCTCCATCTGCATTTTGAAAATCACCACCTTTATTTATATTATACGCCAAATTATCAAAATGTAAATCTGGATTTTGAAAATCCGTTCGATGATTTTTGATAATATGCCTATTGAACTTCCAACAACTTCATAAAAATCTGCTCTCTGATTTAGTCCAACTACCCAGCAAGTCAGGTCCTGCCATTCGGATACTTTTCGAGCGGCAGGACCTGTCGTTTTGCGCATGAACCGCACTTATCTATTCTAACCTTTTTACACTTTCTATCATTTACAATGCCATATTCAGGTCTAAACTATCCTGTTAAGGCATTTGTGAAGGAAATCAGTCATATTGACAAATGTAATTTATTTTTGATAAATATTCACTATTCGGCATTATCTTTTTACATTCTTATAACATATTGATAATCTTAATATTTTGGAGGTTATCTCTATGGATATGAAAAGACATCTTAAATCTGCACTCAAACAGCTTGGTTTTGATAAGCCTCGCAAGGCTCAGATCATTCCGATGAATACGCTGGATGCTGAACAGGACGCGATTGTGATTGCTGCCACGTCTTCCGGCAAACAGGTCATCTATGAAACAGTTGGACTGGCTCATTCGGACAAGCTGACTATCGTTATCGAGCCTTTGCTTGCTCTGATCTACAATCAGGTGCAGACGTTACAGAAGCATGGTGTTGCTGCCGATTATATCGATATGACCCGCTCGAAGGAGGATATCGATAAGATACTGAACAAAGCTCGCAAAGGAAAACTGACTTTCCTCTATATCACTCCAGAACGGCTGCAAAACCATGCGTTTATTGAAGCTATACAGCATTCGGATATCTTTATGGTAGTTGTAGATGAATGCCACTGCATTACGGAATGGGGTTATACGTTCCGTGATGCTTATCTGCACATTGGCGATTTTATCGGCAAGCTGAAACGTAAGCCGGTTATTTGTGCCTGCTCTGCGACAATATCTGCTGACTCTATGGATATTATTCGTGATAGTCTGCATATGGACAAGCCTGCGGTTCTCCGCAGTGATTTGCGGCGTGATAATCTTATTCTGCTCAAGAAGGATGTTACCTGCAACAAGAAAACGCTGGAGGAACGGCTGGAATTCCGTATCAAGAAGCTCTGCAAGCTGATTGATAAGTATCACAAAGATGGCTCGGCGCTGATCTTTGCTCAGACGACTACACATGTAGATGCGCTGTACAACATTCTGGGAGAAATATACCCCGGCGATGTTACCCGCTATCACTCACGAATCAAGCCGGAACGCCGCAAGAAACAACTGCTGTTCGACTTCCTGCAAGGCAAAAGAAAGATTATGATTGCAACTTCGGCATTCAGTATGGGTATTGATGTTCCCGACATTGAACTTGTCGTACACTTCAACGCACCGATCAGCATGACGGATTACATCCAGCAGATTGGCCGAGCTGGACGCGACGGACGCAAGGCGCACTGTGTCCTCTTCTACGATCAGAACGGCGATGATGACGCTGTCTCAAATAGCTTTATTAAGAAGGCGAAAAAGCAGTCAGCCAAAGCTGCGAAAACGATAAAATCGAATCTAAACCAAGTACACAACTTCATCCATAGCGATAATTGCATGGTATGCGATATTCTCGAATACCAAGGACAGCATGAGGCGAAAACCTGTAAGCGCTGCACGATATGTGCACAGAAACGGAGGAACAGCAGATGATTACGAACAAGTACGGTATCCACACCTTTTCGTTAAAATTACAATGCAAATATTCCGAGATCCAGAACATTATTGAACAAAACGAGTGTATTCGCACCGGCAAAGGGAAATTAGGTCTTTCGTCGTATTACCAAATGCCACAGTTCAAGGACATTGGTGTTGAGGTACAGCTTGGCCAGTCTGTTTCGCATCCGTGCTGGCTGATATTGATTGTTAACCCGTCTTCGTTGCTTGCCAGTACATATAAACCGACCGCATTATTTCAGGCTGACAAAGAGTCTGTGCAGCAGGTAAAGCACCGTCTGCGGAATATCCTTGATAAAATCGGCGTTGACCGGCGGCTCAGGGAGTTCAAGCTGTCACGGTGTGATTTGACCTGCAATCTGTATTATGAACGCAAGGCGGATGTTCAAGATCGTTTGGATATTTTCAAGAAATCCTTTCCTATCCCCCATTACAGCGCAGTTAAGTTCGGAAAATATACAAATTTCGATGAAAGATTCAAAGGCGCCAATAAGCATTCGTGGACGATTGAGAATAAGTCTAAAAGCTGTGCATTTTCGGTTTATGATAAATCGTATGAGCTTGAGAAACGGCATGATATCAAGATTGATGAGCATATTCTGCGGCTGGAATTGCGGTTTGGACGATCGAAAATCACTAAACTGACCAAATCTAAAGATTGGGAAAGCCAGCTTGTCGAGCTTGGCTCACAGGTTGAAAAGCAGCAGTATAAGTTTCTCCATCGGCTGCATATGACATACTTTGATCCGGTTTCACTCTCCGAGTTGATGGACCGTATCAATGGCTCCAAGTACCGCGAAAAGGCCAAGAAGAAGCTGCGCCGTATCGCGAAAAAAGCGAACGGCTGCGTTTCGCTCGCAGCCGTTCAGAAAGATTGTAGGATTAAGAAATCGGATTTTATTAAATTGTTGGGAAAGTTTGAGGAGATGGGGATAGGATATATTTCATTCAAGTCATAAATCTATTTCTCATCAGCGCATGCAGGCAAATTTTCTCTTTTATCATCATTTATAATTTTCGTTCTAACGGCCTGCTGCAGGGTATTTGCGCCTGCTTGAACAGTGCGATTTGACAATCAATCGCCAACATTAGAATAAGCATACATGAATTATAGTGAAATGCGTTTTTCACCTATGCTAATGGAGGTTTTGCTATGTTAAATGATGAAATCCTGACCGTCAAGGAGACGGCTGCCCTGCTCAAGACAACGCGCCAGCAGATCCGCAAGATGATCGCAAACGAGGAACTCCCGGCCGTGAAGGTCGGCCGGGAGTGGAGAGTGCTCAAAGCGGGGATTATGGAGTTTTTTGAGATGAATCTGTAGATTGTAAATTAGATGTTATAGTATGTCAAAATAAAACTCCCTGCCAGAAAGCAGGGAGTTCATTTGACGGACTAGAAGTTAATAGATATGTATATTTCCCGTAAATGCGGCGGATTTCATTAACGCTGTCTCTGTAGAAGTATATGGTATCTGAATTAGCTGCCCACAATGAATAGTCCTGATAATCATATCTTCCAAGCGAATATCCGTCATTACTAAGGATATCCTGAGAATTTACTAAGCGGCGGAACGAGAGATTACCCGAACCGGATGTCGGAATGGTTGCGCAATAGAGTGCAGATTCTTTGCTATTCCAGAAATAGAAATTATTCTTCCATGCGCCAGCAGGAGCAAATCCCACATCATCTAAGTCATAGCTCTGATTAGTATTCATATTCCAGAGTGTTGCGTCCGAATAGCCAACCATACACCAGACTGAATTGTTAAATGTTCCGATACTGTATATACCGCTTTGGAGGTAGCTGTCATAGAGCGTAGTTATACGTTTATTTGTCAAATCCCATCGGAGTATTTCCGGAGTCCAATAAGATTCGTGTACTGAATCATATCCAGAAGAATAATAAATATAATCTCCGGATTTCAAAATAATTTCGCCGTTGGGTAACGCTGTGTCAGAATCCCAAAGACCTGAGTCAAAAAATACAGAAACCGGTTCGTCGGAGGCGGATATGTCATATGCAGCCACTACAAACAAATCATCATCAAGGCGATAGTCTTTGATGCCACTCCATACAATGGCATAGACATCGCCAGATTCAGTATCTGCTGCGATACCTGCAAGCGTAAAGTTATCAAAATCTACGCTTCCGGATTCTTCGACTTTCTGTGCACAATCGCCTGCCGATATGGTTCTTTGGCCATCATAATGCTTAGATTCCGGTTGGCTTAGGATCTCATCTGCGCTTGCCGTATAGCTGATATCTTCTGCGCGGAAAACAGCAGCGCTCTGTCCGGCACGGAAGACCTGATTATCGGCAACATAATACAGGCTTTCATCTGCTGCACAGACCATTTGCGTAACATTATTCGCGTAGGCGACGGTATCCGTATAGTAATGGCTGGGAGTCAGCTTTACATCAGGATAGAAAGCGCGTTTCAGCATGGTGCAGGCTTCTGCACGCGTCAGCGTAGCATTGGGTCGGAAAGTAGAGTCTTCGTAACCGTTGATGATGCCCTTCTCAATAGCAACTGCTGCAAATTCTGCGGACTCAGACGGAATGGAAGCCCAATCCTTAAAGCGCTTGCGCAGAGCAGAGGTATCCGTCGAGGCTGTATCAACGTACATCGCACCGACGACCATCTGAGCAAACTCTGCACGAGTAATCTGTGTATTAGGCTGAAATTGACCATTCTTATTCGGCGTCTCCGGCAAAACAGCAATATACTTCTTAGCCCAATGCATGTTGATATCAGTTAAATTGGTATCAACGGTGGAGCTTGGCTGAATTTCGGCGGATAAGCAGATCAGCTTGGCTGCTTCTGCCTTCGTCAGAGATTTGTTAGGCGCAAACGTACCGTTGCTGTATCCGTTGATAATATTGCGCTGGCAAAGGATATCAATATATCCTTTGGCCCAATGGTTTTTCAAATCCTTGAATTGATCCGCTGATACCGCTCCGGCACCGACACAGAACAGCTGCAGCATTAAACATAGCGACAGGATAGCTGATAAGAATTTTTTCACTTTACTCACCTCGTATAAATATTATTTTTTCTTCATTGCAGCAACATGTTCTTCCTCCGTCTTGGACAAGTGGCTGCAAATGACCCACGATATTACAGTAGACGTAATGTAACCGGCACAATAACCGATTCCGTTGCTTTGTCGGAAGGTATACCACAAGCTGGCACCATAACGACAGAAAGTCAGCCAAATATTATCCCACAGGGCCTTGATCCATCCGAACAGCATCCAGAAGATGTGACCGTCAAGTGTCCCGTGAAATCCGTCCAGATAATCTGCCAAAGCATTGAGAAACAGCGTCAGTACCGATTTGCCAAACACAGCCGCACCGTTTTTCAGGCCTTCGACAATGCCAAGTGCACCGGATACAACATTATGATCGTGCAATAACAGCTCCTGTCCATGATATAGGACATGCATATCGTGCAGTTCCGGCGTTGCAGTAATCGGCAGGCAGGCACCGATTGCAATCATACCAATCAGCAGAAGAATGGCTACAAAGTTGATGGAACGTATCTTTTTTAGTTCCTTTTTGTTTTCACATTCAAATATAAGTTTTCGGACTTTGACCTTCTCTTCTTCAGCAAGATCCAATGCCTCCAGACGATAACGAATATTGGCGCATTGCTGAGGACTTGGATTGTTATCCAGCCTTCTTTTCATATCGTTATAGATTTCCAAAACATCTTGTACAGTTTCTCGATTTGGATATACCTTCCCGAACAGAGTTCTCGCCTTTAAGTCATAATCTTCGCATATTTGATTCAATGCCATGGTATACGGTCGTTTTGCTTCTTCCATAACCGGTTCACCGTTGATTTGCTCCAAATTTTCGAGCTGCTGCCGAGCGGCTATACAATCTGGTTCATCTCGTAGTGTATGACTCTTGATCATCGATTCGATGTAATCCACTTGCGCTTGCATATGCTTGGCTTGCTCCTGCGTTTCGCATATATACGGCTTTGCTTTAGCAAGATCAAACCTTACGGAACAAAGCGAATCGTGATACGCCTTTAAGACTTTCTTTGCACGCGTTTTCGTTGGAAAATCACCATAGAAATGGTATTTGTCCATATAGATTTGCATTTGTTTCAGAGATGCTCGGGCAGTCTCAACCGTGGAAACATCGAACTTCTTGCAGCATTCGTCTATGGCAAGTTCTTTCAAATGAGATATATTAATGCCCCAATAATCAGCGAATTGCTCCAACTCCCCCTTGGGATCAGCATAATAATCAATGATATACTGGTAAAAACCAATATGATAGGGGTTCATAGATAACCCTTTTAACAGCAGCTGCCATGCAGCATCTTTGTTGGCCATATACTGCTGTATATTGTGCAAAATACCATCGCTAGTTGCTTGCAATGCTGAAGAGGCTCCCGTAAAGTAACTTGTTCCTAATTCCTCGTTCATACATGCAATCAATGCGGTATGGGTGAAAAATGCGGAACGATAAACTGCATAGGCGAGATTGCTGTGCGTTTGGGGATTGTGAAAGATCTGGTTTTTCTTGTTGCTTGCAGCAATAGACGAACCGAGTTTGCCTAATCCGTTGAATACCATATGTGCAGCGCCAAATGCAAGATTGACGGTTTCGGCCACTGCAATGCCTTTTGCAGCTCCGGCCAATCCGAAACCGCCGCCTTCCAAGCGACTGCGATTTTCGCGGCGTTGTTTTCGATAAGCATTTAACTGTGCTTGATTACATACGATTGCTGCGTATTGGTCGGCTACTACGTCAAATGCTTCATTCCAATAGTCGTAATAGTCTTGGTATCTAGCGATAAATTCGCTTACATCAATGTGTACGATACCGACCGAAATCAAGGCTTGTACACATGCATTCCATAGAGGCTGCATGCATTCTCCGAAAATATCTGAACCGTACTTGATCAAATCGTCCAGCGATTTACACCGATTAACGACACGACTCTCAAAATTCGCTTCTGCCTCATGGGCTAATCCACGAAATTGTTTTCGAATCGAGTTGTATGGAATCATATCCGGATCGACCGAAAATGTATGTCCCCAGAGAGTGAAGCGATTCTCTTGTTCCGCTTGGCGCTTAGATGGAATATGTGATAAATCAATCATGATTTTATCCTCTTTTTACGCGTAGTCGCCATTTCTCCATTTGCCGGAGTATGCAACAGAGCCGTCCTCGTTATATGCCGTTCCGGAACCATCGTATTTACCATTCTTCCAATGGCCTTCATACTGCACCTGCCCGTTGGAATAATACTTTGTACCTTCGCCATTAGGGTGAGACTTCTTACAGCTGCCTTCGTAGGTCAATCGGCCATATTCAAACAGTCGGCCTGTACCGTTATATTGGTCCTTGGAAAACTGGCCGGAATAGATAACGGGATAGTAGGAGCCAGCCCAATAATTTTTGAGTTTCGGATAACCGGATTCAGAAGTTAAAGTGAATTCGTTACCGCGTCCGCTTTTTGCACCGTTTTTCCATTCGCCTTCATAGGTCACATAATGGTCAAAGTAATCACTCAGCTTAGTAGCCAGTTCAGGTGAAATCTCGCCCTGCTGAACGGCATAGTCTACATTGCCGTTATCATTCAGCTTATCTGAGAACTGAATTCCGTAACCGCTGAATTTACCTTTGGAGAAGTTGCCGATATAGGTGTAATAGCTCATCGAATTATCATAGATCACACCGAATCCATCCGGCTTATTGTTCTTGAGTTCGCCAAAGTACTGCAGTGTAGATCCTCTGGAAGTGATTGAGTAGCAGAAACCAGTGAATAAATTTTTCCCTCGCTCAAGGGATTCGGACTCCTCGCTATTCACAAGGGCGTAACCTCGCTGCAGAGCTTGTTCACGCTGGCTGAATTTTTCGACATCCAACTGGAATTGATCGACATATTCATCGTGGAAAAGCATCGAAAAGCGTTCCTGATCCGCTGCAGGGATTTCGACATCCTGTGCCGAATGGGTGGTAATACCCAGTGAGTCACTAACTGAACATCCGGCTAGCAAAGTTAGGGCCAATATGCACGTTATTATTTTTCTCCATTTCGTACTGTTCATTTTACGTTCCCCCTCGTGAGATCTATATGCTGTCACTAAATTTATATTAGCTTATAATTAAGCTATTAGCATAATTCGAGTATAGCACATACGACAAAATTTGTCACGAAAAAACGGTCTGATTTATTCAATCAGACCGTTTCGTTTCTCAAATTTTTGACTTGCTGTATCGTTGTTTCCAAAATCGAAAGCACTGCAGCGGCTTCTTCCTGTGTCAGCGATTGGAGCTGTTCAGAGAGCTTTTGCGTATAATAATCCCGACCGGATTTGGTTTCCAAACCAATCAGCTCGTCCGCCGAAACATCCAGCGCATTTACGAGCTTGATAAAGGTTTTAAGGCTCGGCATTTTGATACCGCGCTCGATTTCTCCCAGATAGACCAGTCCAATGTCTGCGGCCTCCGCCAGCGTTTCCAGTGTTTGTTTTCGTTCCTTTCGCAATGCGCGGATCTTCTGCCCCAGTTCCAGTTTGTTCACGCAAATAGCCTCCTAATTACGCTATTGTTTTAACTTATTCTCATTATATCTGTAAGTGAGAATAGGCAAAACACGCTTTAATTATACTTTTATGCTATTTGCGTAAATACAAAAATATATTTCTTTATGGTATGGAATACACAAGGTACATTACAGCTAATATCACGCCTATATGCGTGCAAAATCGAAACCCTTTGCAAGTGATTTCGCTTACTTTTCATCATGCCGAAGCACAGACACAAAGGCCGGAGAACCACCATTACTGGCAGTTCTCCGGCTGTATGGGGGAAGAAAAGGTGTCAAATGCGGCCCATAATGTAGTCTCGCAGGAAATGTGTACGCGCAGCGCTGGGGTCGTCCAGCATCCCGATGCGCTCACCCAGCTCCATACCGGCGCGGTTCACGCTGCTGTACGGTGTCCTCCCTCTCCTTCAGCTCTCTTTTGACAACAAACGAATTGCTCCCATCCGTAAAGATTGACCTGAAGTAGGGAGTACTGAAAAACGAGATTATGGAGTTTTGGAGAAAAATACCCACATGCTTTTCATCCGCATCAGCTGTATTCCCCATAGAAATATGGCTGACATTTTCCGCCCGGATATGCTATACTGAAGATACTACATGCAAAAGAGGGAACAGAGTTATGCAGATTCAGCAGCTTACCTACTTTGTCGCCATTGCGGAGCAGGGCAGCATCAACAAGGCCGCGGAGAAGCTGTTTGTCACGCAGCCCAATCTGAGCAAGGCCATCAGCAATCTGGAAAACGAACTCAAGGTGCGCATCTTCAACCGCACGAACAAGGGCGTTGCGCTGACCGACGAGGGCAAAAAGCTCTATCAGTACGCGCGCACGATCATCAACCAGATGGAGCTCATTCAGGGCCTGTCGGAGAAGGAGCACGCGCCGGTGCTGTCCATCGCGTCCTATCCGATCATCACGATGGGACGTCTGATGGCAAAGTTCTACAACAATTACCACGATAACCGCGTAGCGCTCAAGCTGGTGGAAAACCGTTTGCAGCAGGTGATCGAGAGCGTGGAGCACGGCGAAGCGGAGATTGGTTTTGTGATGAGCAACAACGTGCAGGTGAAGGAGCTCAAGCACATGCTGAAGTTCAAAAACCTGCAATTTCACGCGCTAGGCACGGACACCTGGTATGCCAACATCGGGCCGAACCATCCGCTGTATCATGCGTCTGAGGTGACGATGGAGCAGCTCCTGCCCCATCCGTTCGTCCGCCTTCCGGACGATTATTTCTCCAATCTGAGTTTTTATCTGGAGATCGACGGCGTGCGTCTGGAGCAGTTCAAGCGCGTCGTTTATGTCAACGACAGCGCGGCGATTTTGTCGCTGCTGCGCTCGACCGATGTGGTTCGCCTCGGTCCGGGACTGAGCGCACCTGACTTCGCGGAGTACGGCATCCGCACCATCCCGATTCGAAACTGTCAGGTGCAGATCAATGTGGGCTGGATCCAGCGCAGCCGCGAAATGCTGAGCACGGAAGCACAGGCATTTGTGAAGATGCTGGAGGAGCTTTACCCGAAGAATGAGAAATAAGACGTTTTGGTGGTTATAACAGACTATTCCGTTTTGTTATGACTGGGTTATAACAAAAGTGAAATGGACAAAAAAGTGCAGAATGGTATACTGAATAATGTCAAAGCAAAGGCGCTGTGATTTAGTCACAGCGCCTATTCTTTTGTCTGTTTTTCATAAAAAGCGGGCGTTAAACTGTACAGGAATACTATTCCGTCCCGGTTATAACGTCACTATAACTTTTATGATTTGGACAGGCATAACGAATTTATGATACGGTATAGACACAGAAAGGAATGAGGCTTATGACACCGATCAGCGCACTTGCGATTCTATTCTGCATCTATGCAGTCAGCGAGCTGATTGCTCAGAAAACCAAAGCAATATTCTCCACGGTGCTCAGCATTGCGATCCTGCTGCTTGCAGGCTTCTGGAGCGGCATCCTGCCGCGCACACTGATCGATGACGCGCAGATCACCGGATTCGGCAACATCATTGCCGGCCTGCTCATCGTGTCGCTCGGCACGACGATCGACTTCGCGGAGTTGCGTCGGCAGTGGAAGGTAGTCGTCACGGCGCTGTGCGGCGTGTGCGGCGCAGTTTCAGCAATCGTACTGATTGGACGGCCGTTCATCGGCAGCGAAATGGCGATCGCCGGCGCACCGATCTTCGCAGGCGGCAGCGCAGCAACGCTCATCATGACGAGCACGCTCAAGGAGATGAACCTCACGACGGCGGCGACGTTCTGCATCGTGCTTTACGTGACGCAGAAGTTCATCGGCGTACCGATCGCGTCCCTTCTGCTTCGCCGCACCGCAAAGCTCATCCGCGATGACGCGGTGCTCGTGGAGCAGTACAGCACTTTGCAGGAAGAAAACGCTGCGGCGCATCACGGTCCGCTCCACCTGCCGAAATGCTGCGAGCGTCCTTCGATGTACCTCGCCAAGCTGGCAGTCGTTGCGGTCATCGCGTACTATGCGTCCAAGCTGACCGGCGGCGCGGTTCACTACTTCGTCATGTGCCTGATCATGGGCGCGGTATTCTTCGCACTGGGCTTTCTCGATAAAAGCATCCTCGGAAAAACGCAGGCCTCCAGCCTGATCACGTTTTTCGTCACCATTCTGATCTTTTCCAATCTAGCGCAGACCACGCCGGAGCAGGTGCTGTCCGTTCTGCCTGCGCTGCTGACCGCAGCGGCCTGCGGCGTTTTCGGAACCATGGCGGCCGCGCTGCTGTGCGCCAAGCTGCTGCGCATCCCGATCAGCCTTGCGGCGGCCTACGGCATCAGCTGCACGTTCGGTTTCCCGACCACCATGCTCATTCCGCAGGAGGTCTCCGAGGCATTCGGACGAAACGAGAAGGAAAAGAAAGCGATCTTGAATTTCCTGCTGCCGAAGATGCTGACGGCAGGCTTCGTCACCGTTACCATTGTGTCCGTGCTCATTGCAGGCGCGGCGGTGAAAATGCTGTGAACTGAGACTTATAAATAAACAGGTTTTCCAATCAAGGAGGTACACAAAAAATGGAGCAAATTTACACGCAGATTCGTCAGTACATCGACGAGAACCGACAGCCGATGCTGAACCTTTGGCGCGATCTGGTGAACACGGAGAGCGGCACGACGCAGATCGACGGCGTGAACGCGGTATGCAGCATCCTGCGCCGCGAGATGGAGAACGCCGGCATCCACACCCGTGTCCGCGCCATTCAAAACTCCGGTGACATGCTCATCGGCGAGTGGAACCCCGGCAGCGCCAAAGCGCCTCTGCTGCTCATCGGCCACATGGACACCGTGTTTAAGGAGGGCGCGGCGAAGGAAAATCCGTTCCGCGTAGACGAGAACGGTATGGCGCACGGCCCCGGCGTGCTGGACATGAAGGCCGGTCTGGTCATGGCACTGTACACGGTCAAGGCACTCGACAGCGTGGACTGGAAGGAGCGTCCGATCAAGTTCATCTTCGCAAGCGACGAGGAAAACCTGCATATGCGTTCGGACGCGAAGGAGATCTTCGCAGAGGAGGCAGCAGGCGCGCTCGCGGCGTTCAACTTCGAGACCGGCTACATGGACAACCGTTTCGTGGTCGGCCGCAAGGGCGGCGGCCCGGTCAGCATCAGGATTCACGGCAGAGCATCCCACTCGGGCATTGCGCCGGAGAAGGGCCGCTCGGCGGTGCTCGAGGCAGCGCACAAGATCGTTGAGATCGAGTCGCAGAACGACATCATGCGCGGCAGATTGATGAACTGCGGCATGGTGGACGGCGGCATCGGTGAGAACACCATCCCCGACTCTTGCGAGGTGCGCATCGGCATCCGTTTCCCGAATGCGGAGGTGCGAGACGAGATTTTCGAAATTCTGCATCGTGCAACCAATCACAACTCGGTGCCGGATACGACGGCAGAGCTCGATCTGAGCCGTGTTATGCAGTGCATGGATACGACTGACGGCGTTATGGCGCTGTTCCGTCATCTGCAGCGCACCGCACAGGACTGCGGCTTCGGTGAGATCGGCTGCTTCCAGGTCGGCGGTCTGTCGGACTCCGGCATTACGGTAGCGTGCGGCGTGCCGACGGTGTGCGGCATGGGCGTGCGCGGCGAGGGCAATCACACCCCGGATGAATATGCGGAAGTAGAATCGCTGTTTCAGCGCAGCGTGCTTGCGGCGTGCGCAGCGTATACGCTGAACGACGATTTTGCAAAGGCTGCCGAATAAGCGGCGGCGCAAAAGGGATAAGGAGGTATAAACTCATGGCAAACAAAGAGAAACAGGCAGAAAACAAGGAAAAGATCGGTATTGGCGCGTGGCTGGCACTGATTGTGCTCATTCTTGTGCTGTCCGGTGCATTCCGCACGGCGGAGGGTCCAATCAAGGTGCTTGACTTTACCAATCTGGCAGGCTCGTTTGGACAGATCGGTGACACAGGTGCGAACCTCATCGGCAAGGGCGGCACCGGCGCGAAGGACGGCTTCATGGCAGGCTTCAACCTGATCCCGGCGGTCATGTTCTTCTGCGGCCTGCTCGGTGTATTCGAGCAGCTCGGCGCATTCAAGGCATCGGACATCCTGTTCCGTCCTCTGCTTCGTCCGCTGCTCGGCATCCCAGGCAAGTGCGGCATCGCATTCATCTCGAGCTTTACCGGTTCGGACGTTGCGGCCGTCATGACCCGTGAGCTGTACGAGGGCGGCGAGATCACGGATGACGAGCGCACGATCTTCGTAGCGTATCAGTACGCAGGCTCTGCGTGCATCAACAACACCATCACCGGCGGCGCGCCGCTCGTGGCGATCTGCCCGGTGGCACTCGGTCCGTGTATCGTCATCATGTTCGTCTGCAAGCTGATCGGCGCGAACATCGTCCGTCTGATCCTGCGCGCAAAGCGCGGCAAGGCATAAGGAGGTAACAGAAATGAGCAATCAGGCAACCAATACGGCGGCTGCGGCCGCACCGGCAAAGGCAAAGAAACCCTCGATCGTAGATACCTTCCTCAAGGGCTGCGCAAAGGGCTTCAAGGTCGGCATTGAAAATATCACCCCTGCAATGATCCTCGGCTATGTACTGGTGTACATTCTGAAGGAGACCGGTCTGATGGACATCCTCGGCACGGTCATGTCGCCGGTCATGGGACTGTTCGGTCTGCCGGGCGAGGCATTCGCCGTTCTGATCTCGGCGTTTTTCGCCAAGGCCTCCGGCTGCGCGACCGCTGCTTCCATGTATGAGGCTGGCGCGCTGACGCTCGGTCAGGCCTCCATGATGCTCCCGGCATGTATCCTGATGGGCACGCTCATCGGCCACTATGCGCGCATCGTGCTCGTAACCGATACTAACAAGAAGTGGCATCCGCTGCTTATCGCCGTCTGCCTGCTTGATGCGGCTATCAGCCTTGTCATCATGCGCGTCATTCTGGCGGCAATGGGCGTTCAGTAAAAGGAGGCAGAGCATATGCTTTCCAAGTTATCGCGTCGGCGCGGCCTTCAGCTTGAAGCGCTCGGCAGCGTGCTGATCTGCACGGTGATGCTGGCCGATCGGTTTCTGTTTACCTTGCAGGATGACTTTGTCCTCACCACAGCCATCATTTCCGCCGTGCTGCTGACGATCGGCATCCGCGTGGTCAAGCGGCACGACGAAGAAAACCAGAACTGATCCTTCGGGCGTTCCTGATACCCAAACCGCCCGATTTCACCCCTCTTTTGGAAAGGGCCTGCGCTGGCAGGCCTTTTCTGTTTCTCCCCCATTTTGATCTATATATTATATCAGTAGAAGCTCCTGGGATATTCTCAGGAGCTTACTTTTTGT
>OLQN01001219.1_pt1 | contig 19996 bp, 19 predicted proteins | sample 1673181 | NCBI WGS metagenome assembly OLQN01 (sample SAMEA3136763, study PRJEB25190) | human gut metagenome | biome: human gut; feature: human-associated habitat; material: faeces | place: Austria | collected 2013
CTTTCATAGTTGTTGGGGTTGGCTTCCCAACTGTGTACTATTTCAGGAGAGGACAGATTTGAGATTTTCCACGTGGATATTCGAGAAAGGCGGGAATCGGACAAATTTTCCCGTAAAGATATGTAAATAGAGACTAGAGGTTAGAGATTCGATATTAGGGGGCATGGGTGACACATTATATATAATAAGCTCATCAACCTCACTATGGAGGAAATAGAAAATCCCCTGGTGGAGATCTCTGATTATCCAGTGAGGGGAGGGGAAACTCTTCGGACTTATGATTTCATTCTTCCGAAGTTTCATTTCATTCTTCCGAAGTTTTATTTCGGCCCTCCGTGGGGAATTTTCATTTCCACGGAGCAATTGCGAAATTCCTCCGTGGAGCTTAAACTCCACCAATCTCACGAGTGCCCCGATGTAGGAACGCACGGATAGTGCGTCCATTTCCGTTGAAACCAACAGACTCGCCGAAACGACTACTGTAGGGACGCACGATCTGTGCGTCCGTTGTAGAGCGACAAGATATATAATTCAGTAACCTTTGACGACAACGGACGCTCGACCGAGCGTCCCTACACATCGCTACTCGTCTCGCTTTAACGGGGACGGACGCCCTCCCGCTAGACACTCCCGAGCGTCCCTACGGAGATCGAGGTTATAGCGTTTGATGCGTGGAATTGTCGTGCTGACGTAGCTTGTGTAGGGGCGGACCTGCGTGTCCGCCCGCAGAATAGACTGCGCTCAGGTGAGGACGGGCGGACACACAGGTCCGCCCCTACGGTGGGAACTCCCACCCCGCCGAGCGGTTTACCCGAAGAGAAGTCGACCGAGCTTGCGAAACGAGAAAAACTTCGCATTTTACTTGCGTATGAACTTAGAAAGCAAGTCGCTACACGTCAGCATGTTGAGGTGTATTTCATGAGATTTGCGAAATTGAACCACAGGGGTACGTTTTGTTAGTTCGTTTTTTATTTGTAATATTGCGCCTAGAAAGAAGAGAACCAACCGATACGTATTTATTCGATCGCTATGGAAAGAAAAGAGACTAAAAAGAAAGCGGCAATAGTCCGAGAGAGCTTTAAGCTCTTCCTCGCACAGGGATATGATGCTGTCAGCTTTACAGATATCGAGCGCGCTGCACAGGTCACTCGAGGTGCTATATTTCATCATTTCAGTGGCAAGGAGGATCTGTTTAAGCATGTAGCTAATCAAATCATCCACGCATTCCTCGAGGAGGTGGACTATGGTGCGGAGTACTTGACTAGTCAGACGCCCCTCAAGGATTTTATGGAGACCAGCTTGGCAATCATAGAGCGACGGATGACCTATTTCCTCAAGGAGGTCGATGAGCGTGTCACGGCTGCCAGCTTTATGAGCTTCATCTTGTACCTAAAAGATCATCACGAGACCTGGAGCGAGCAGGTGCAGGAGTACGAAGCGAAAAAGATAGAGGCTTGGAGCGAGGCGATCAACCTCTCGAAGGATCGTGGCGAGATACGTCCCGACACAGATACGACAATGCTCGCAGAGACCTTTAACCACCTCTACTTAGGGCTCTCTTTCGAAGGTGCAATGATTGACACGCTCTCTATCGCAGCACTGCGCAAGCAATGGGAGTACCTATACACGCTACACCATATAAACTGAATCACTCTAAATATATAGAGCAACCTAATACAAACCCTATAACACAATAAGGTTATGAAACGAATCCTATCAACCCTAACCGTACTGGTCATGCTACTCTCCTGTAGCCAAAACACTCCTGCACCTAACCAACAAGGTGATCAGAAAGGGACAGACAAAGAGCAGCAAGACCCTAACAAAAACAACGAGGAAGACCCTAGCGTAACCCCTCAAGGTGAGTATATATGCTCTGGTCATCAGATAAATCGCTACTACAAGATCAGTGACCTCTCTATCAAAGAGGATGCTCTCAAGAAAGATCAAAACGGGAGCTATACGATGACCGTGGAGTTTGTCACTAAGAACTTCTACGGCTATAGAAAGCCAGCAGCAGAGGTGAGCAAGTTTGCTCAGTGTGCCAAGAAGTTTGGAGATACTGCCTCTAGGATGACATTCCCAGAAGCCATTGATCTAGGCTTTGCTCTATCAGCCTTTGTGAGCAACGTCACAATCACGACTGCTGAAGACTTTGACGCTACTCACTCCGCAGGCTCTTCACTCTCAGACCTCGTAGAGATTGAGTATCTGACAGCCTACCCAAGCATCAAGCGTAACTATGATCCAGCAGGTCTAGAAGGGCTGATCGAGCCTAACGTGGACTACTCCGATCCTCGATATGGCGTGCAGCGCATCAACAAGACTCTTAATAAGGTGTCACAAGAGGAACTTGCGATGGTCTACCTAGCACCAGAGAATGCAGTGATAGATCCACAGGATCCTCAGCACAAGAACATTCTCTATCGCGTGCGCTTCACTAAAGCTCCTTCCAATAGCGTCCAGACTGTGACCATCAAGATCACAACGGACGAAGGTGTCTACACCGCAACGAAGAAAGTAGCCTTCTTGTAAAGGGGGGGCTACGTGTTACGCAGCACATTAGTATTCGTGTAGGGGCGGATCTACGTGTCCGCCCCCAACACAGAATCAATAGTCTAGCCCTCTTCCATTGATAGAGAATAGAAGAGGAAGAGTTTGTTCAAAAGGCACAAAAGGAACAGCTTCCAAAGCCCAGTCTAAGTAAGGGGCAAACGGCGTTGCGCTTGACAATCAAGCACAACTAACAAGGACAGAATATACTAACCAACTAAACTCAAAAACATTATGACTAGAAAGAAGTCTTTAGTAGCCTTGTCGTTACTCGTATCGTCCTTTATGGGACTGCTCTTAATCTCTTGCGATCAGCAATCGCCCCAGCATGGTAGCCAAGACAAAGGTGGCACCCTAGATGGTGAAGCTGGTCGGTCGACTTATCTCTTTTCAGGTATCTTGAAGACCCCTGACTTAAAGGTTAAAGCGAATGACGGTAATGGCTATGAACTAGGCACCACAGATCGCACAGCCCTCTTGCTCCAACTGTCCGGTGACATCTGTTTGCAGTTTAGCTCTGCAACTAGTGAGGAGTTTAAGAGGCTTGCCGAGAAGATTGGAGACCTACCTAAAGAGGAGGGCTACGTCTATGCAACTCCTATGGACAACCTAACGACCGCATCTTCAATTGCTGCAGTTGAGATAAAGGCTCTTACCCCATACGATGATGCGCATCCAGCGGGAAGTTCGCTAAAGGATCTCGTCCGGATTAAGTACCAGTCTTTTGACCACGTATTTGATCAGACGTTAAAGCCTACGACCTTTGGCAGTGCATACCATGCGATGTACTCGATCGAACCTGCAGAAGACTTTACTCCTATCAAGCACCCAGCGTTGATCATGGGGCATTACTCTGAGGCGAAGGGGTTGTATATGGATGGCTTGATCATGAGTATCGAGTTTACAAAAGCTCCCAAAGCACCCCATCAACAGCTAGAGATAGCTTTGTCCTTTGATAATGGGCTCAAGCTGAAAAAAGAGATTGCCATTGACATCCTTGAGCTGAAAGAGTAAGACATCAATATCGTATCGAAGGGGTATGGGACATCAAGTGCCGCTTCTAATATACCTTTCACCCAAGCGCATTAAAATTACCCTTTTGTGGGTATTGTACCCCAGAGAAAACTTGATGACCTTTGCCTTTGTAAGACAGTAGCACCCCTAGCCCCCTGTCAGAGTAGGGACAAACGAGGTTGCGCTTGACCGCTAAGCTCAACTAAACAAGAACAGAATATACTAACCAACTAAACTCAAAAACATTATGACTAGAAAGAAATCTTCAGTAGTGTCCTCTATGGGATTGGCTCTCATCGCACTATCCGTGCTGGTGAGTTTCTTTTCCTGCCAAAAGTCCTCAGCTGTCAAAGGATCCGAATCTCCTCAGCCTCACTACATTCAACAATATGTAGAAAGGCCCGAGTTCAAGTCGGCAATTTGGGCAGTTCCATCTCAAGCCGAAAGCAAAACTTCCACTGGGCAATTTGTCGTGGTGGTCAAAGTTAATGAAGACGAGGGAGCTGAAACTCACGTAGTTAATTACAAGAGAGAGCCTGAGCGATTCCTTACTTATGCCAAGCGTTACAACGACTTGTCATATAATCGTCCGATTCCAGCGCCTAACAGCAATGGAGCCTTAGCCGAACCTCTATCTAAAGTGCAGTGCTATGAAATGTCATCAACGGGAGAGCTGGTCGATGTTTCTTCCAAGGTAGTACTGAGAGCTTTGACCTTCTTGCCCTATATAAAGAGCGGGTACAAAGATCGGGAATCTGTAGAGATGCCAAAAACTGATGGCATGCCGAGTAAGTATGGTCCGAGAGATTATCTTGTCAATAAGACTCTTTCGTCGTTGACGGTGGAAGACCTGACTTTACTTGACTATCAGTCTTTCAGTTACCTCTTCGAGCTTATTCCTGTTGCCCCCTATAAGTTCGATAAGGATTCACAGATCAAGGTCGTGATAAGCGAGAATGGAAAAACGCACGAAACCATAGCAAGATACGCAGAGACCTTATAATCTGAGATGAACAATCCTCTATCGGATTGTCTGTAAAAACAAAAACAACCCCTCCCAGAGGGGAGCGTGTAAGCCGGGTTGGCTTTTGACCTTTACTTGTAAGCAGACAATGCCTATCAACGTCAGAGTACAACAGAGAGACATCAGATAGGCTATACGACAACTCTTTTTTAGCTCATTGAGCAGGTCAGAGAGGATACTTTCCTCTTCTGGCTTGCTCAATTGTTTTTCCAGTAACAAGTGCAATACGAAATGCCCCCCTCTAGGGGCGAAAGACTTAAATGAAATGTGCGGAACTCCCTACGAAGTTTTTCCCTACATTTGTAAGCGTCTTGCACTGGACACTGGAATGTGTACAGGACAGAATATGAATGGATAGGTCCAGCAAAGAGCTTGATATATATACTTCAATAACTACACATGAGACTGTCTATATTAATATTACAACTTGTTGTTTGCTCCACTATTTGGGGACAAACAATAAGTTTACCCATAGCCCCCTTGGATATCAACTTAAAACGCATTAATCAATCTGACTCTTTGGGTAGAAAAACGGGGTATTGGTGTGAAGCTTCTGATGATATTGTTTCACTATGCTTCTATACCGGTGGAGTTAAAGACGGCTTTGCTCAGATATACAGTAAGTTGGGACATGATAGATATTATCTCGCAGCCTCTGGATATTACCACAATAATATGCCAGTGCATCAATGGCTGTTTTTCTATGCTAATGGTATGGTTTCCTTCTCACAAACCAAAATCTCAAAGAATTCAGACTTTCTAAAAGAGGCGCGAAAGGCAGGATTTTATAACCCAAGCTCAACACTGCAATGCTATATCACAAATTATGATGTTGATGGCAAAATCACTTCAGAAGGATGGTGCATATTTCAAGATGATGTAGAAGCTGATGCAGAGGAAGTAGGAACATGGAAATACTACACTTCGCAAGGCGTAAAAACGGTAAACGAGTCCTTGAAATATTGAGAAGTGTGATGTTGGTGCAGATCCAAGACGCATCCCGTATGCAGGAAATGAGAGTTACAATAGCAATCGTTTTGAATCTTGTAATGAGCCTAATCTACTTATTAGCTATGTGCCTGATAAATAGATTAGCTCCTATAGCCCATCCTAATGTCGCTTATGGATTGGCTATGGTAACTTGGACTATCGTGCTGTTTACCACTCAATCCTTATTACTGCTATTGTTATTTTGGAGCAAACGCAAATTTGTTTTCTTCATCCCGCTCATTATTCCGGCGGTATATGGACTAAGCTTATTGGACGTATACCCTAAGCGCTCCTTTGTTTGGTTATTCGTATTGATTGTATTGTATACTTTATACTACACGTTCTTGATGAAGAACACATTCTCAGGTAGGAAGCATTCTTAGTTATAGCAGATGCGTTGGGTAGTCGTCAAGCCACCTATACAGGTAGTTGCCACGAAGTTTGGGCTAGAGCGATCCGTCTTGTAGTGGAGCTGTTCATCTTTCGTTATGGCAAGTAGCCCTTTGTAGGACGGTTTTCCCTATATTTGCCACTGCTTACTGCAGAATTACGACATACACACGACACACTATGCGACATACACGAACGATCAAGAGACTACTACACCTAGCCATCGGACTGTTCCTATGGAGCGTCATCGCCACAGCACAGACGACTGGGGGAGCCATCACGGGAACCATTAGAAGTGCTGAAGGGATGCTCGAAGGGGCCTCCGTCTTCCTCGTGAAGGATCGGGAGACGCAGGAGATCGTGCAGTTTGCTGTGAGTGATGCTGCGGGTCACTTTACGATGCGTGCGCCTGCGGGGAACTATATCTTCGGCGTGAGCTACCTCGGCTATGCGATGCACTCGGAGGAAATTAGCCTCACGGCCAAGCCACTCGACCTTGGTACCATTACCCTTGAGACGAGTAGCGAGGAGCTGCAGACGGTGGTCGTGCGGGGGCAGATCGTTGGAGTGCGAACGCAGCCCGACGGCTTTGCGGTCGATGTGCGCGAGATACGAGAGCGCAGCAACGATGCCTTAGACTTGCTCAAGCATATACCGAAGGTGCAGGTGAAGGGTAACCAGCTCGGTATCATAGGCAAGGAGCAGGTCTTGGTCAAGATAGGCAACGTCTTGCAGCGGGTCGACGCCTCGGAGATTGCCGGTCTTCTCAAGGGTTACGATGCGGGGCTGATAGACCGTGTGGAGGTCATCACGCAGCCGCCACTCAGGTACGACCCCGACGGCAATACGGCTATGATCATCCTGCACACCTCCTCACTCTTTAAGGAGTATATGGGCGGGGTGATTGGCACGGAGGGCATGTATGCCAACAAGGATAACTTCCGCTACGGAGGGTACGGTTCGCTACTTTACAATCGGCGAGGACTCTTCGCATCAATAGCTCCCTCGATTAATGCCAACGGCTCGAACAATCTAGAGGATGTTACCTACGAGGCGAAAGATTATCGCTACCGCACTTACACGCCCTCGGTGGGGCGCTATGACTATATGGGTGTGCGTGGTACGCTGCAGTACGCATACGGGGAGAAAAGCCTGCTGGGCGTGGCACTCTCGTGGAATAGGAAGAAGTACCGCAATCTCTTCGAGAGTCAGGAGACGACCACGCAACCGGGTACCCCAGAGCGGGTCGTGGAGAATAGCAATGGCTACCTAGCTACCGAGCCACGCATCACGGCGACTGCTTACTGGGAGGCAACCTTTGGGGAGCGGGGCGGACAGCTCTGGAGTGAGCTATCTTACTTTAACCTAACGAACGACTCGCAGACTACTTACGTAGGTCAGGAGTTGCCACATAGTGACCCTTTCTTAGCTTATAGTGAGGATCGGGACCTGCGCACCTCGGGGGCGCACCTGAGTAGCGACTACGCTATTTATCTAGACGGTGACCACCGCTACCTCCTAGAGACTGGGCTCAAGGGTGCTTGGAGTAACTCTGCCAATCACCGAGCGCACAACGATGCGGTGAGTCCGCATCCGCTCATACAGCAGCGCAACGACATCGTCTGGCAGGAGTGGAGCCTCTCGCCTTACGTCAGCGGTACGCTGCGCCTCAGCGAACAATGGTGGATGCGCCTAGGGGTGCGCTACCTTGGGGTCAAGTCGCATCTGGCACAGCAGGGGCAAGTAACGACTACGATCCCAGACCTAGACCGCTATGACGATGCTTGGCTCCCGATGCTACATACCAGCTACACGCCCTCGCCAAGGCATCAGCTGACGCTCACGGTCAATAGCTCTATCGTGGAGCCTAAGTTTAGAGACCTCAACCCTTTCGTCTGGCAGGTCAACGAGCGCATCTTTTATCAGGGGAATTCGCAGCTTCGTCCTGAGCTACGCTACTTGCTGGGTGTTGGCTACACCTTCGACCAAGCCCTCTCTATCCGAGGACGCTTGCGGAGAGGACTGCGGCTGATGACTCCTATCTCAACTCTGCAGGGCGAGCGGGTCTACACGCAGATGGAGAATGCCCAAAACAGTCTCTTCCTGGGAGCTGAGGCGGGCTATTACTTTGACAAGCTCCGCTGGATGAGTGCCAATCTAGAAGCGTACTACGGCCGAAGCATTTATACCTCGACATTGCCACAGCTCCCGCCTAAGATGACAGGCAGTGAGTGGGGTCTCAGCGGCTACCTTGACTTCACCTTCAACGAGAGTCGCACTTGGACCGGATTCCTCTCGGGCGAGTACACGGGACGGCAGAAGACGACGGTCGTCACGCTAGAGCCTCAGTACAACCTAGGGCTCGGCATGAGCTACTTCCTCTTGAATAGACGGCTCGCGCTCTCCATCGCTGGACTAAACCTCCTAGTCTCGCACTACAAAGGGGTGAGCCAGTACGATGGCTACAGCGTCACCTTCGACAACAGTTATGACGACCCGACGCTCTACATCTCAATCTCCTACAAGTTCTCCAACGGCAAGGACACCTCCTCCACTCGCAGCCAAGGCGCACGGGACATCGAGCGTCGCTTCTAGCCTTTTTAGCTCATTGAACAGGTCAAAGCGTGTCGACGAATCTTTGGCTCAATTCGCTATGTCGTGGATTTGTCGTAATTTTGGAAAGCTAATGGGATCTGAAGACTCCGTTAGCTTTGCCCTAATGAATTGCTAGTGCTCATAACAATGCAAGAACAGACCAAAAAGTCTATCCTACTAACTGGTGGCTGTGGATACATAGCCTCTCACACTGCGGTAGTCCTGCAGGAGGCGGGATACGATGTCATCCTTGTGGACAACCTATCGAACTCACGTCGTGAGGTGGTTGATGCGATTGCGCAAATCACCTCGACACGACCGACTTTCTACGAGGTGGACTGTACCGATGCTGCCGCTATGGGTAAAGTCTTCGAGCACCACAAAGGCGAGATAGCGGGGGTGATCCACTTTGCAGCGCACAAGGCAGTCGGCGAGTCGGTCGAGCAGCCACTACGCTACTACGACAACAATATCAATTCGCTCATCACGCTCCTACGCTGCATGGAGCAGTATGGCGTGCAGCACCTGGTTTTCTCCTCTTCCTGTACGGTCTACGGACAGCCGACGGCTGAGCATCTGCCGATCACCGAGTCGGCACCGCGTCAAGATGCCACCTCGCCTTATGGCAATACGAAGCGCATCAACGAGGATATCATCATAGACTCCGTACGTAGTGGCATGCCACTGCAAGCGGTCATACTACGGTACTTTAACCCTATCGGGGCGCACCCCTCGGCACTCATTGGCGAGGAGCCTGTGGGCACACCGCAAAACCTCATTCCCTTCCTGACCCAGACGGTGGCAGGGCTTCGCAAAGAGCTCGTTGTCTTTGGCAATGACTACAACACGCCAGACGGCACCTGCATACGTGACTACATTGATGTGATGGACCTAGCGCAGGCTCATCTAGCGGCACTACGTCGTCTGCATCGCAGCGATGTACAGACAGATCCTGCACACTATATATATAATGTAGGCATGGGTCGTGGGCTGAGCGTCTTGGAGCTGATACAGGCCTTCGAGCGCGCCACAGGGCGCAAGGTGCCATACCGCATAGGCGACCGCAGAGCGGGCGACATAGAGCAGATATGGGCCGACACGAGCTATGGTGAGCAGGAGCTACAGTGGCACGCTGAGATACCTATCGAGGAGAGCCTGCGACGTGCTTGGCACTGGCAGGAGGCTCTAGACAAGCGACATATCAACTGACAAACAATTCTAACCATTTAACGAACGAATAACTATGAACTTTCCAAACGAACTAAAGTACACGGCTGACCACGAGTGGGTACGCATCAATGGCAACGAGGCTGTCATCGGCATCACGGACTTTGCTCAGAGCGAGCTAGGCGAGATCGTCTACGTAGACGTCGACACCGAGGGTGAGAAGATCGACCGCAACGAGGTCTTTGGCTCTATCGAGGCTGTCAAGACCGTTTCTGACCTGATGATGCCTATGACGGGCGAGGTCCTAGAGGTCAACGCAGAGCTTGAGGATGCTCCTGAGCTGGTCAACGAGGATCCATACGGCAAGGGCTGGATCATCAAGATAGCTATCGAAAACCCCGCTGAGGCTGACGAGCTACTCGATGCTGCTGGCTATCAAGAGAAGATCGGTAAGTAAGAGCTAGAGCAGATGCAACCTCTCGTTAGTGTCATCATGGGTAGCACCAGTGATCTACCCATCATGCAGCGTGCCGCCAAACAACTGGAGGCACTGGAGATACCTTTCGAGCTACTCGCACTCTCTGCCCATCGTACACCCGATGAGGTAGCTGATTTCGCAAGAGGTGCCGAGGAACGTGGCGTACGTGTCATCATAGCTGCCGCTGGTATGGCCGCACACCTATGCGGTGTCATCGCCTCGATGACTACACTGCCTGTGATCGGAGTGCCTATTGATGCCTCACTAGAGGGACTAGACGCTCTGCTAGCTATCGTACAGATGCCTCCGGGCATTCCCGTAGCAACGGTCGGAGTCAATGCTGCTCAAAACGCAGCTCTCCTAGCGGCTCAGATGCTCGCCCTGGGCGATCCTGAGATAGCTCAGAGAGTAAGAGCTCAGAAAGCTTCGCTCAAGGAGAAGATCGTCAAGGCTAACAAAGAGCTAGCTCAGATCTCTGACTATAAATACAAAACAAACTAACGATAGGACGATGTAGAGGCGGAGGGCGATAGATCTTTTTGCCCTCCTGCCCTACTCGTTATATCTATCTTTTATACACACCTACCACACGCTCTGCTCGTTTATGTCGCTCTGTAGATACCAGCGTCGTCATAGCTACACCGTACCTGTCGGTGAGGCTCGTCTAGGAGGCGAGTCTCCACTGCTCTTACAGAGCATGGCCAACGTGAGTACGATGGAGACCGATCTCTGTGTGGCACAAGCCTTACGCTGTGCCAGCGAGGGGTGTCAACTATTTAGATACACCGCTCAGGGCGTGCGAGAGGCTACCAATCTAGGCGTGATCGCTGAGCGACTACACGCCGAGGGGTGTCGTATGCCTCTCGTGGCAGACATACACTTTAGGAGTGACCCCGCCTTTGAGGCGCTCAAGCATGTGGACAAGGTGCGTATCAACCCGGGCAACTTCATTCATCAGAAAGCCGCGCTAGACGATGAGACGGCACGGGCGGAGATCGCTAAGGTCTTCGGACGCTTCGTTCGCGAAGCACAGGCTCGTCACCGAGCCATACGCATTGGGGTCAATCACGGATCCCTCTCTGAGCGCATCCTCGCTCAGTACGGCAACACGCCCGAGGGAATGGTCGCCTCCTGCATGGAGTACCTAGAGGTGTGCGACAGTCTAGGGATGCGTGACGTGGTCATCTCGATGAAAGCCTCCAACGTCCTAGTCATGACGCAAGCGGTACGGCTACTGGTAGAGCGTATGGATGCGCTAGACTGGCACTACCCGCTGCACCTCGGAGTCACCGAGGCGGGAGCTGGTGAGGACGGGCGTGTCAAGAGCTGTATCGGCATTGCTAGTCTACTCGTTGACGGTCTGGGCGACACGCTGAGAGTCTCTCTGAGCGAGGAGCCCGAGGCAGAGCTTCGCTTTGGCAAGAAGCTCATAGCTTACATCGACCAGTTGGCCACTTTTGACCAAACTAGACCGATCTACGCTAGCCACACTTATCGCTCCGTAACCCGTGACCAAGCGCAGGGAGCTACGGAACTAGCTAAATACCCCGCTGTGCTGACACTAGACAGTGACGGGACAGCTCTCGACGTGAGCTTTGATGCTCGACTAGAGGAGACGCAATTGGCTCTCTCCGATGAGCGACAATCATTACAGGTCATAGACCTAGACACACCACTGGATCGGCTCTTGCAACATCTAGAGGACTTTGCAGCTCACTGGGACGGACACGCTTGGCTAGAGCTACGAGGCGCAGAGCTGGACTATATATATAAGGTGCGCTATGCCGTAGAGCAGCTCTCGGAAAGAGGTTCGATGCCTCGCATCTTGCTACACTATGCATCCCATGCGAGAGGCTACGACGACATCTTGATCGACTGCGCCACGCAGCTCGGCTCCTTGCTACTAGAGGGGATCGGTAATGCGGTCGCTTTCTCAGCAGTGGCTATGAGTCCTAAGGCTCGCCTAGCCCTGCTCAATGGTATCCTGCAGGCGGTGCGTATCAAGATGACCCACACGGAGTTCATCAGCTGTCCAGGCTGTGGGCGTACGCTCTTTGACCTGCAGCAGACGGTGGCGCAGGTCAAGCAGCGACTGGCGCATCTGCCTAATCTCAAGATCGGCGTGATGGGTTGCATCGTCAATGGTCCTGGCGAAATGGCCGACGCGGACTACGGTTACGTGGGTGGAGGTGTCGGCAAGGTCGACCTATACCGTGGACAGGAGCGACTCGTACACGGCATCCCCTCGGCAGAAGCTGTGGATCGTCTCATTGAGCTCATCAAGAGTGATGGCAAGTGGTGCGACCCGCCACAGCAATAACCTTTATACCAACGCTACTCATGCTTTCTATTCGGATTATCAACCGCTCTTCCTATCCCCTACCTCAATACGCTACGGCACTCTCTGCGGGGCTAGACCTACGCGCTAACCTAGAGCAAAGCGTCTCGCTGGCACCCCTAGAGCGTCGACTGATACCCACAGGTCTATACATGGAGATCCCCGCTGGCTACGAGGGGCAGGTGCGTCCACGCAGTGGTCTAGCTCTCAAGCAGGGGCTGACCGTACTCAACGCGCCTGGCACGATCGACGCAGACTACCGTGGCGAACTACAGGTAATCCTGATTAATCTATCTCAGGAGACGGTGGAGATAGCTCCCGGTGAGCGCATTGCTCAGCTCGTCTTCGCTCGCCACGAGCAGTGTGACTGGATCGAGGTCGAGAGCCTCTCGGACACCCAGCGAGGCGATGGCGGTTTTGGACATACGGGCGTATGAAAAGCATCGGTCGTCAGACTCTCTTGCTCTTGCTTTTAGCTCTACTAGGGCTAAGTTCTGCTAAACTCTCTGCGCAGTCTACAGGGACGGAGGGGACAGCCTACGCGCAGATTGGAGACTACGCCAACATCCTCTTCTTCGCAGGATCGCAGGAGCCAGCTATCGGCTATCTTTACTACCTCTACGACGCCTATCCTGATCAGCAGGTCCAGACGGCTGTACCGCTAGCCAGCTGGCTGGATCTGGCGGATCGCCAAAGCGAAGCTAGAGACCTACTCCAGACGCTTTTCACTAAGAAAAGCGACCAGGCTCACGCCAACCAAGAGCTCGTACGCTACTACCTCACGCTCCTCTATAGTAGCGGAGAGATTAATGAGGCAGACTCGCTCTTTGCCATGCTCCCGAGAGAGGTATCGAGTCACCCCGACATACTATTAGTTCATCTGACGAGCCTAGCAATACTAAACAAGAATCAAGAGCTACTAGAGCAGATAGCGCAACTCGACACGACGCAGCTCACAACCCCTCAGCAGCGAGAGACCTATTACCGCCTCATCACTCAGTCCGCCTCCAAGCAGGGAGACTACCAGCGTATGCTCCAAGCCGCTGAGCGACTCGTCGAGCTGGAGCCGAGCAATCTGGGCAATCACCACACACGTCTAGAAGCGCTCAACGCACTAAGGTTAGACGATCAAATAGAGAAGGGACTGGCGCAGCTCCAGCGGACACTCTCCCTACCCGACGCTTACATCGAGGTGACGCGTGCCGAGCTAATCGCCGCGCGCCGAGATACCAAGCAATCGGCTGAATACCTCCACAGCTACCTAGAGCGTCAAGACAGCATCTCTCCCGTATCGGCACGCATTATCTCTATGATGCTGCCAGACTTCTCAGACATTAGCCAGATCCCGTCAGAGTTTATCCCCGCCCTGACACGCCTCGCAGAGTTAGAGCCGAGCGACCCGAAGCTCTTCGCCGACCTCTACCTCATCGTCACGGCACAACAGGGGAAAGCGCAGGCGGAGCAACTCATCAAGCAGTTTTACGACAACCCCAAGACCGCTTACAGTGCCGTCGTCGTGCAGGCTTCGCAGATGAAGGAGCAGGAGCGACTAGACTACCTCACCTCGGCGCAAAAGCGTTACCCCGCAGACCTTCAGATACTGGCACTCTACGCTGGCGAACTCATCGCTCGGGATCGTCTAGACGAAGCTAAGCAAGCGATCAATAGCCAGCTAGACTGGACCAAACTCAAGACAGCCAAAGGCGTTGAAGCGACCGAAGGGCTGCGCCTGCTACTCCTCTACTCTTCGCTGATCTATGAGAAGCAGGAGCAGTCGGCACAAGCACTCGAAGTCTTTGAGATTGCCGAGCGGCTCTTTCCCCGAGATGCCATCCTACTCAACAACTACGCTTACTACCTCTACACCCTATCCCCGCAAGACAGCAGCTACCTAGCGAAAGCTGAGCAACTAGCCGCGACAGCCTACGGACTAGCCCCCGAAGAGGCCAATGTCCTCGATACTTACGGCACGATCCTTCTAGCTCGGGGACAAACGACTATGGCGCAGCTCATGCTCTCGCAAGCGGTAGAGCGAGCTGAGCAAATAGGCAAGCCCAATGCGGGCTATATCGAGCGACTTGGCGACGCCTATCTGCAGGGTGGTGACCGACAGGCTGCGCTCCAGCAGTGGCAACGAGCTTACAAGTTGGCACCCACGGAGGGGCTTCAGCAGAAGATCGATGCGCTAACCCCTTAGTTGTGATACACTATATATTATAGACCTATCATGAGACACTTCCTGAGATCTACCCTCCTCATCATCAGTAGCACGCTACTACTCCTAGCTTGTGGCACGCGCGCTAGTCACTCTAGCTCCGCAACGATGCCCACAGTCGCAGACGCAGGAGGGTGCGCTCTAGGCGACTCATGGCTTTCGGACCAGATCCTCCAGATCAGCCACACGCCTGAGCATCGCATCGCTAGTGCCGATCTATCTCTAGGCGACTCGCAGCTATCGACACGCATGGATCTCTTCGTAGGTCAGAGCGATGGCGTGATGCTCTCGGCTCGTCCGCTGCCCTTTGTGGAGGCACTCCGCATCTACATACTCCCCGACCACATCGCTCTCTACGATATGATGCACGATGCCAAGGTCACCATCAGCTACTACGAGCTGAGCGAGCGACTGGATGCTGAGGTGTCGTACACACTTCTGCGTGACCTACTCCTGGGCCAGCCCACCTACCTAGCCGACCGTGAGTACGTAGTCGGGCATGGTGCTCTAGAGACCTCACTCCATAGCCTCAAGGGCAAGCCCTGGGTCGCCGACTATATGGTCAATCCGCAATGCCAGCTAGGCATCATCCGCATCGCCTCCACCGACCAAAGCAAGAGCGGCTATCTGCAGGGACGATACAGCTACCAGAGCGGTGCCAGCAAGCCTAACGTGACCCAGCTCCTCGTCTCCACACCGCACAAGCGTCTCTCCATACAGCTGAAGTATAGCAAGAGCAACGAGCTCACGCCAGCTCAACTGCAAGATCGTCTCACCGAGCCTCAGGGAGGCTACGCGACCATGACCCTAGACGAGTTACTCAAGCTCCTTTAGTTTTCACACACCTTCCCATTGATCTATGTCACACCTCCGACGGTTACTCTATACCCTCTGCCTACTCACGCTCACAGGCACCCTCCTCTTGGCACAGCAACCCAAGAAGTCTGCCGCCGTACGCAAGCTCGAGCAGCAACGTACTGAGCTACTCAATGCGATCAAGAAGACCGACAAAGAGATCAAGTCTCTTGGTCAGAGCCTTTCGGAAAAAAACAAGCAAGACAAACTCGTTCGTCAGCAGATCAAAGATCGTACGCAGGTCATCGAATTGCTAGACCAAGAGGTATCTCTGCTCAACGTCTCCATCGACTCGCTAGCCACACAGATAGGCAAGCTACAGCAAGAGGAAGAGGTGAGCCGAGAGCGGTACGCCAAGACGCTGAAAGCACTCCAGCAGCGTCCCCGCTTTGAGGATCGACTGCTCTTCATCCTCTCCGCCTCCAGCTTTGACGAGGGCATACGTCGTGTGCGCTACCTCTCGGCTTACGCAAGAGCCCACAAGGAGGTCGCCACACAGCTACACGCCACCCGTGAGGAGCTGCAGGCGAGCCAAAACCAACTCATAGCAACGAAACAGCAAAAAGGCACCCTCCTGCAGCTACGTGCCGAGGAGCGGGTCAAGCTAGAGCAACAACAGAAGAGCATCGCCTCCGAGGTCAAAGAACTCTCTAGCGAGCGACAGTCACTCCAAAAGAAGCTCAAGCAGCAGCAGCGACAAGCGGAGCAGCTCAACCAAGCCATCCAAGATCAGATAGCTCGGGAGATAGCCGAGGCAGAGCGCAAGGCGCGTGAAGAGCGTGAGCGTCTCGAGCGTGAGGCGCGTAAGACGGGCAAGAAGGTGCCCAAAGAGGCGGAGCGTCGCGCCGAGACTAAGGACGGCTATGCGATGGACGCTGCCGAGCGTAAGCTAGCTAGCTCCTTCGCTGCCAACAAGGGACGGCTCCCTGCACCTGTCAAGGGTCGCTACCGTGTCATCAGACGCTTTGGTCTCCAGCAGCACGACGATCTAGCCCTAGTGCAGACGCGTAATGGCGGTATCGACATACAGGTGGCACGTGGCACCGAGGCGGTCGCCATCTTCGACGGCGTAGTCAGCAAGGTCTTCGTTGTGCCAGGCTACCACAACTCCATCATCATACGTCATGGTAACTACCTAACCGTCTATGCCAACCTGCAGAACGTCTCTGTACGAGCAGGGCAAAAGGTCAAGACAGGTCAAGTGCTAGGCACCGTGGCAAGTGACGATGCGGGACAGTATGGGGTCATGCAGTTCCAAGTATGGCACGAGCGCACCAAACTCAATCCTCAAGCCTGGATACGCTAACCATCGACACACCATTTAGAGCAGTTCATTCATGCAGAGAGCAGAGTCTATGAGACATCTAGTCGTTGCCATGGGAGCCTTCGATGGCGTGCATCTAGGGCACCAAGCACTCATCCGCCAAGTCCTCACGATAGCTGAGCGAGACCACTTGACCTCAGGGGTCGTCACCTTCGAGCCACACCCGCAGCTGGTGCTGCACCCCGAGCGACCCTTCCGCCTCATCACCCTAGAGCGTGAGAAGGAGCTACTCCTGCACCAGATGGGTATAGAGCGAGTAGCCGTCATCCCCTTTACAGCAGCCCTCTCGCAGATGAGTGCCGAGGAGTTTCTCCGCACCTACCTCGATGAGCAGCTACAGATTCACACGCTCGTCGTGGGCTTCGACCACCACTTCGGGCATGACAAGGGACTAGCCTTCGAGGATTACCAGGCGATAGCGCACCGCTACGGCATACGCTGCATCAGAGGAGAGGCATACACTCTAGGAGACAGCACGAGCCAAGACCCCATCAGCTCGACTGCCATACGTCGGTGGATAGACACTGGAGCCGTATCCGAGGCGGAGAGACAGCTAGGACACCCCTACACCATCTTGGGCAAGGTCAAAACGGGGCTCCAGATCGGGCGCAAACTAGGCTACCCGACCGCTAATATAGAGGTACCCTCGTCCTACAAAGCACTCCCCCCAGCAGGCGTCTATATGGCACGTACGACCATCGACCCCTTTGGAGCGGGTCAGCAGCGAGATATACCGAGTATGCTCTACATCGGGACCCGACCCACGCTCGAGCTAGACGAGGAGGAGACGATGATTGAGGTCTTTCTGATGGGCGGCGAGGAGTACCAGCTGTATGGTCAGGAGCTGCAGATCTCCCTCTGCGACAGACTACGACAGGAGCTACACTTCGAGAGCCTCGACGCACTGCGCAAGCAGATCACCCGCGACGAGGAGGCGGTGCGACGCTACTTCCACCTCTCCGACTAATACTCAAGATTACGTACTCCACACCTCTAAAATACCTACATAAACTGATTTTCTAGAGAAAAAGTTGATCGTACCTTTGCGCTCGTATTTTCAACCATAATACGATAAGAATATGAATCAACTTACTACCAGTTTGTTGCGGAGTAGCCTACTCCTCTCACTCATTATGATGCTCCTAGGCAGCGTCACTCTTACATCTGCTCAAGACGGGAGTAATACGTCCGAGAGCAAAGAGTCCATCACCTTTCACACGACGCGTAAGGTCGGGGCTAAAGTTCAGCTCAGCGTTAAGGCAAAGACTCCTGTAAAGGCCGATGGACTACAAGAGTCTATCATAGCGGACGGAGCCCTCCACCGGTACACCCTCACGAAGGATAAGGTGTCCGTCAACGGAGATATCACCAACTTCACCTGCACTTTTAATGAGATAGATCAGCTTGATATCACTAAGGCTTCGTCTCTTGACACGCTCAGGTGTGGGAAAAACATCTTGACCTCCCTCGACATCTCCAAGAGTAGCTCTCTGACGGACCTAGACTGTTGGAACAATAAGATTACAGCTCTAGACCTGGCATCATGTCCTCAGCTTGTAGTCGTACACTGTGCTAGAAACAATATCTCAGAGCTTGATCTATCCAAGAGCTCCAGTCTAGAGTTCCTAGACTGTGCACGCAATCAAATATCCCGTCTAGACTTCTCCAAGACACCCAAGATCCGCTTCATATACTGTGCATGCAATAAGATCAAAGCGACCGTCATGGGGCGTCTCATCTACAGTCTACCCGACCGATCCCAAGAGGAGAAGAGCGGGGAGATACACGTTATAGATAGCTTTTTCGCCAAGAAGTTTGGAGACAACGTATGTCTCAAGAAAGATGCCGTTGAGGCTAAGCGACGTGGCTTTAAAGTCTTTGACTTCAACGCTCCCAACCCCAAGAAATACGAAGGCAGTGATCCTGTATACCCTGCTGGTGAGACCACCCTTGCGACAGCTCTCAAAGTAGGAGACAAAGTCTCTCTCAGCATGGTGGGCGAGGACAATGATGACATCATGCTAGAGGGGCTCCAGGAGCCTTTTGATCCAGGGACTAAGGAGTACACCGTTGAGAATGCGACCATCACAATCCACGGCAAGCTTACCGAGCTAGACTGTAGCAAAAAGAAGGTCTCAAGCATCTCTGTATCTGCAGACCACTCCTTGCTCAAGCTAAACTGTAGCTCCAACGAACTTACTACTCTAGATCTAACCAAGGCTCCTCAACTACAGGCTCTAGAGTGCCAGGGCAATAAAATTAGCGAGATTAAGATAGCTACTGCATCAAAGCTTGAGAAGCTAAGCATCTACAACAATGCCATCCAGGAGAAAGCTATGAGCGAACTCATACAGGCACTTCCAGACCGCAAGGGTCAGACCGCAGGTCTACTCTATGCCATCAGCAAGACAAGCACTACCGAGCTCAACAAGTGCCCAGACGAACTTATCAAAGTAGCTAAAGACAAAAACTGGGAGCTGAAGAGCAACGAGCCGGACAATGTATCTGTAGAGGCTCCCTCTACGCTTGCTCTACAAGTCTATCCCAACCCAGCTAAGGAGTATGTACACGTAGCCGGGCTAAGTCGTGGTGAGGTCGTAGCACTCTACTCTTCTCAGGGCGAGCTACTACAGCGTGCCACGGCTAATGACCTCGGAAGTGTAGAGCTAGATCTACACAGTCTGCCCGATGGAGCGTATATCCTCAAGAGCGCATCTGAGAGCACCGTCCTACTAGTCAAGTAAGGAGCTACACTTCGAGAGCCTCGACGCACTGCGCAAGCAGATCACCCGCGACGAGGAGGCGGTGCGGTGCTACTTCCACCGCTCTGACTAATCACGGTCCAAACGACCCAACCCAAGGGGCTATATCGCTACGTTGCGGTATAGCCCCTTCTTTTTGCCCGATAATCCTTATTTGAGACTATTGCAAAAGTCAACAGTCTCACAATCTTGCTTGCAAGATTGCCTAGACTTTGCAGAAAGGATGAAGCGCAAGACGCTGAGGGTGAGGTCTGAAGCTCACATACCTACGTATGTGACCGAAGCCGAATC
>OLQN01001237.1_pt1 | contig 19810 bp, 39 predicted proteins | sample 1673181 | NCBI WGS metagenome assembly OLQN01 (sample SAMEA3136763, study PRJEB25190) | human gut metagenome | biome: human gut; feature: human-associated habitat; material: faeces | place: Austria | collected 2013
TACGCCCGCCATGCAACTGACGCCGTTTATGGCGGGAATGATCGGCGGCTCGGCGTTACTTGGTTTGTTTCTTGGCAGCCTGGTTTTGGGGTGGATCTCCGACCATATCGGGCGGCAAAAAATCTTCACCTTCAGTTTTATGCTGATTACGCTCGCTTCGTTCTTGCAATTTTTTGCCACCACGCCAGAGCATCTTATTGGATTGCGCATTTTGATCGGCATTGGTCTGGGAGGCGATTACTCAGTCGGTCACACCTTGCTGGCTGAATTTTCCCCGCGCCGCCATCGCGGTATTTTGCTGGGCGCATTCAGCGTGGTGTGGACCGTAGGCTATGTGCTGGCAAGTATTGCCGGACATCACTTTATTTCCGAAAGCCCGGAGGCCTGGCGCTGGCTGCTGGCATCAGCGGCGTTACCAGCCTTGCTGATTACGCTGCTACGTTGGGGCACGCCGGAATCGCCACGCTGGCTACTGCGCCAGGGGCGTTTTGCAGAAGCTCACGCTATCGTTCATCGCTATTTTGGCCCGCATGTTTTACTGGGCGATGAAGTGGCAACGGCGACCCATAAACACATCAAAACCTTGTTCTCTTCGCGCTACTGGCGGCGCACGGCGTTTAACAGCGTCTTCTTTGTCTGCCTCGTAATCCCATGGTTTGTGATTTATACCTGGCTGCCAACTATCGCCCAGACTATTGGTCTGGAAGATGCGCTGACTGCCAGCCTGATGCTTAATGCGTTGTTAATTGTGGGCGCGCTGCTGGGATTAGTTCTGACGCACCTGCTGGCACATCGCAAATTTTTGCTGGGAAGTTTTTTGCTGCTGGCGGCAACGCTGGTAGTAATGGCCTGTTTGCCTTCCGGCAGTTCATTAACGCTGCTGCTTTTTGTTCTCTTCAGCACCACCATTTCGGCAGTCAGTAATCTGGTGGGCATTTTGCCTGCGGAAAGTTTTCCTACTGACATTCGCTCGCTGGGCGTCGGTTTTGCCACCGCCATGAGTCGACTTGGCGCGGCGGTAAGTACTGGCCTGCTGCCGTGGGTGCTGGCGCAGTGGGGAATGCAAGTCACCTTATTGCTCCTGGCGACAGTGTTGTTGGTTGGTTTTGTTGTGACCTGGCTATGGGCACCAGAAACTAAAGCCCTCCCGCTGGTGGCGGCGGGAAATGTAGGAGGTGCGAATGAACATTCTGTTAGCGTTTAAAGCCGAACCGGATGCCGGAATGCTGGCGGAAAAAGAGTGGCAGGCGGCGGCTCAGGGTAAAAGCGGACCGGATATTTCGCTACTGCGAAGTTTACTCGGTGCTGATGAACAGGCCGCTGCCGCGCTGCTGTTGGCGCAGAGAAAAAACGGTACGCCGATGTCTTTAACCGCGTTGAGCATGGGGGATGAACGGGCATTGCACTGGCTGCGCTATCTCATGGCTCTTGGGTTTGAGGAAGCTGTATTGCTGGAGACGGCGGCAGATCTGCGCTTTGCGCCGGAATTTGTCGCTCGCCATATTGCCGAATGGCAGCATCAGAATCCGCTGGATCTGATAATTACCGGCTGCCAAAGCAGCGAAGGGCAGAATGGGCAAACGCCATTTTTGCTGGCGGAAATGCTGGGCTGGCCCTGCTTCACCCAGGTGGAGCGTTTCACTCTCGACGCGCTGTTTATCACCCTCGAACAGCGTACTGAACATGGGTTGCGTTGTTGCCGGGTTCGCTTGCCTGCGGTGATTGCCGTGCGTCAGTGCGGTGAAGTGGCCTTGCCAGTACCGGGAATGCGCCAGCGAATGGCTGCGGGGAAAGCAGAAATTATCCGTAAAACTGTTGCTGCCGAAATGCCAGCGATGCAGTGTCTGCAACTGGCAAGAGCAGAGCAACGACGCGGAGCGACGCTGATTGATGGGCAAACGGTAGCAGAAAAAGCTCAAAAGCTATGGCAGGACTATTTACGCCAAAGGATGCAGCCATGAATATCGCAATTGTGACAATAAATCAGGAGAATGCCGCAATAGCAAGCTGGCTGGCGGCGCAGGATTTCAGCGGTTGTACCCTGGCGCACTGGCAGATTGAACCTCAGCCTGTAGTGGCGGAACAGGTGCTGGATGCGTTGGTGGAACAGTGGCAGCGAACGCCTGCGGACGTTGTTCTCTTTCCGCCGGGAACGTTTGGCGATGAACTGTCGACCCGGCTGGCCTGGCGTTTACATGGTGCAAGCATCTGCCAGGTGACTTCGTTAGATATTCCAACCGTAAGCGTGCGCAAATCCCACTGGGGAAATGCGCTAACGGCGACGCTGCAAACAGAAAAACGCCCGCTATGCCTTTCCCTGGCGCGTCAGGCGGGAGCAGCGAAAAACGCCACGTTGCCCTCTGGAATGCAACAACTGAACATTGTCCCGGGTGCGCTTCCGGACTGGCTGGTTAGCACAGAGGATCTGAAAAATGTTACTCGCGACCCATTAGCTGAGGCCAGACGGGTGCTGGTGGTGGGGCAGGGCGGAGAGGCAGATAACCAGGAAATCGCTATGCTGGCAGAAAAGCTGGGAGCCGAAGTGGGCTACAGTCGGGCGCGAGTGATGAACGGTGGCGTTGATGCTGAAAAAGTGATTGGTATTTCCGGACATCTGCTGGCACCTGAGGTGTGTATTGTTGTTGGCGCTTCTGGCGCAGCAGCGTTAATGGCGGGCGTACGCAATAGCAAGTTTGTGGTGGCGATTAATCATGACGCCAGCGCTGCGGTATTTTCACAGGCAGATGTTGGCGTGGTTGATGACTGGAAAGTGGTGCTGGAGGCACTGGTGACAAACATTCACGCAGATTGCCAATAACGTGTTGCCGGATGATCCTGCCTACGGTTCTGGCCTGGGGACTTGTAGGCCTGATAAGACGCGTCAAGCGTCGCATCAGGCGCTGAATGTCGGATGTGGCGTGCGGCCTACAAATCAAACCAAATTCAATTGGTTACGATTATCCCGTCAAAGTAATTTTTTCGCTAACGTCCAGACCCCGGTATTCGTGGTGGAAAGCGCCACGACACCCGCGTTAATCGCATTACGCGCATCTTCTTCATCGCACACCAGCCCACCGGCAATCAGCGGTTGGCGGATTTTCTCTGTCACCCAGCCCAGCACTTTGGGCATACAGCCTGGCAGGATCTCAATACAATCCGGATTCGATTGCGCAACTTGCTTATCAATGTTGTGAAACGAAATTGAATCAACAATAAACAGGCGATAAATACAGAAAAAACCTTCCGCTCTTGCCGCTTTCAACATTGAGGCTTTGGTACTGATAATGCCGTCCGCCTCGGTCACCAGTTTCAAAAACTGAATAACGACTTCTTTATTTGACGCGCCTTCCAGCAAATCAACATGAATAAAAGCATATTTCCCGGCGTTCTTAATCTTTTTAACGATATTACTGATGGTGCAGATATTGCCGTACAACACGGAAATAAATTGGCATTCAGAATCGATTGCCAGTTGCAGGCTGGCATTATCTTTAACGGCAGCAATCACCGGATTCTGGCGGAGCAGGTGTAAGAGGGGCATAAATTATCCTTATTATTTATACTAAGTTGGCATTATAAAAAAGCATTGCTTATCAATTTGTTGCAACGAACAGGTCACTATCAGTCAAAATAAAATCATTATTTGATTTCAATTTTGTCCCACTCCCTGCCTCTGTCATCACGATACTGTGATGCCATGGTGTCCGACTTATGCCCGAGAAGATGTTGAGCAAACTTATCGCTTATCTGCTTCTCATAGAGTCTTGCAGACAAACTGCGCAACTCGTGAAAGGTAGGCGGATCCCCTTCGAAGGAAAGACCTGATGCTTTTCGTGCGCGCATAAAATACCTTGATACTGTGCCGGATGAAAGCGGTTCACGACGAGTAGATGCAATTATGGTTTCTCCGCCAAGAATCTCTTTGCATTTATCAAGTGTTTCCTTCATTGATATCCCGAGAGCATCAACATGCAATGTTGTAGGTATGGCAATTTTTACGCCCGTTTTGCTTTGCTCGACATAAAGATATCCATCTACGATATCAGACCACTTCATTTCGCATAAATCACCAACTCGCTGCCCGGTAACAACAGCCAGTTCCATTGCAAGTCTGAGCCAACATGGTGATGATTCTGCTGCTTGATAAATTTTCAGGTATTCGTCAGCCGTAAGCCTTGATCTCCTTACCTCTGATTTTGCTGCGCGAGTGGCAGCGACCGGGTTTGTTGTTATATGGCCTTCAGCTATTGCCTCTCGGAATGCATCGCTCAGTGTTGATCTGATTAACTTGGCTGATGCCGCCTTGCCCTCGTCTATGTATCCATTGAGCATTGCCGCAATTTCTTTTGTGGTGATGTCTTCAAGTGGAGCATCAGGCAGCCCCCTCCTTATTGCTTTAATTTTGCTCATGTAATTTATGAGTGTCTTCTGCTTGATTCCTCTGCTGGCGAGGATTTTTTCGTAGCGATCAAGCCATGAATGTAACGTAACAGAATTATCACTGTTGATTCTCGCTGTCAGAGGCTTGTGTTTGTGTCCTGAAAATAACTCAATGTTTGCCTGTATTGCTTCAGTAATTGCTATCCTCCTGTCTCTGCCTAATCCAAACTCTTTACCCGTCCTTGGGTCCCTGTAGCAGTAATATCCATTGTTTCTTATATAAAGGTTAGGGGGTAAATCCCGGCGCTCATGACTTCGCCTTCTTCCCATTTCTGATCCTCTTCAAAAGGCTACCTGTTACTGGTCGATTTAAGTCAACCTTTACCGCTGATTCGTGGAACAGATACTCTCTTCCATCCTTAACCGGAGGAGGGAATATCCTGCACTCGCGTACCCATCGACGAACTGTTTCAAGGCTTCTTGGGCGTCGCTGGCGTGCGTTCCACTCCTGAAGTGTCAAGTACATCGCAAAGTCTCCGCAATTACACGCAAGAAAAAACCGCCATCAGGCGGCTTGGTGTTCTTTCAGTTCTTCAAATCGAATATTGGTTACGTCTGCATGTGCTATCTGCTCCCATATCATCCAGTGGTCATAGCAGTCGTTGAAGTCCTCTGCTTCGATAACCCTGTTGAATGGTTCTCCATTCCATTCACCTGTGACTCGAAAGTGCATTTATCATCTCCATAAAACAAAACTCGCCGTAGCGAGTTCAGATAAAAGAAATCCCCGCGAGTGCGAGGATTGTTATTCACCTTTGACGGCAAGTTGCAGGTTAGCCATTACCGCACCTCCAGTCTCCATACCGCCTGACCAATCCGGCTGGCATAGGTATCTTTGGATACTGCTCCGTCTTTAGCCAGCTCCATAAGAATTTTGCGCAAATCTGCCGAACGCCATTCCTCATCAGGAAATTCCTTCTCCATTGCCAACCGCAGATTCCAGGTTGCTATCGTGAATGGATATTCCCCGCCGAGAGCTTTCTCTTGCAGGGCAGAACGGGAACGCATCACCTGCAAAACCTTCTCTTTTACATCCATCATTTTGCCTCCTGCGGCGGTTCCGGTAGCGGCATCCAGTGTGATGGTATCCACGACGCACCTGGAATTATCCACCCATCATTAGCGTCAGGATGCCCCGGGATGTAAGTCGCCCATTTCATTCGCCAGTCACCTTTCCTGTCAAACTCCCTGGCAACAAGAACGGCTGTTTTGGTATCCGGCATTCGCTCACTACAGCTTATCCAACCATCCGGAGTTACCGGCGCTGGCTGGGCGGTATAAAGCGGTGTTATATCTGCCCGAAAATTACATGCTTTATGCAGCCGCACCCACCGTTCGACTTCTGCTTTGTCAGAATACATACCAGTGAACGTGTTATATTCACGGTCAATTTGCGTGAATGTTACCTTCCACGCCACCGGCTCTGCTTCCAGCGATGCCAGTGCAATCCGTGCCAGTTCCAGTTCCCGTTCAACCATCTCAAGAACAACTTTGCAGTCCTCACCTTCTTTGCTAGCACGTCCTTTCAAGTCTTCCAGATAACTAACGCTTTCGCGTGCATGGGAGATTAACTGTTCTTTGGTAAAAGTTGTCATATCAGCTTTCCTTGTACGGGTTAATTTTATTGTGTAGTGCGTTGAACGACGCCCATACCACGTCGTTATACAATTCAATAACTGGCTCAATTATTTTCCCGATTGCCCAGACAAAAATTAGCGGGGATATCGGTATCATCAACACGATAAACAGAATGAGAAACATGATTTCTATTGTCCTGCTTCTTCGCGGATATTCTTTTCTGAATAATGTAGGCACATCACTCTCCTTTAGTGCGCAAGTGGTTTTTCCAGCGGTTTTGCGCCGCGCTGGGTTTGTTAAGAAAACACATCACGATATCAGCCGTGTTTGTGAACAATCCCATTCTGCGGTTACTGAGTTTTAACCATTGCTGGACGCCGCGCGCGTTTCTACAGGTCAAAAGAATTTTTGCTTTACGGTTTTTCATCGTTTTGTTCTCCTGCGTTTGCGTTTCTTTGCTGCTCGTCGTGCCGCTGCAATACCGGTATGGCGGCGCTTTGGTGCCGGGATGATGTTGTCAGCCATCAGGACATGTGGCTTTGCAATTAGCGCAGGAGCCCAAAAACGAGTCGGGTACGTTAACAAGCCGAAAAATGCCACACGCATTACTCACCTCCCTTACCCTGAAGCATGGCGGCGCGATAGGCGTTCCAGCCGACAGCTTTTCCGTGTTCAAACGCGCTGTCAAAGTCATCATCAATTTCCATCGCAGCGGGCACAGATACCGGCGCTGGCGGGGAGGCGTAAAGCGGCGTTACTTCTCGCAGCGGGTCGGCATAAGCATTGCCACTATCGAAGCTGACGTTGTTTTTTGCCCCGCCTCCTGACAGCAACCACGCCACCGGCTCCGCTTCGAGCGATGCCAGTGCGATACGCGCATTATTAATCAGGAGGCTATCAGCAGGAGATAAAACAACATGAGCGTTTCCCTCCGCATCAATTTCAGAATTCGTAATTTTTCTGAACAGCTTTGCCAGTTCTCTGGTAATAGTGCTCATGGGCGAATCTCCGTCCTGCCACCAAGTAAGCGGATTGCCACTCGTTCCCGGAAGGTAAGCGGTCGATGGTGTCCGCGGGCATTAACAATTTCAGGCTTTCCATTAGGCGGATAATTGACCCTGACCGATTGACCATCTAGCGCGTGAGAAGCCTCGAGTAGTGCTGACTTTAAGTGCGCAGGGCACTCTTTCTGCACCCACTCGCCGTCTGAAATGACACCTGCAATCCCCTGAAGCATGCTGGCTAAATTGCTGAGATAATTTTTCACATTCACTCTCCTTTACCGGTGCCATAGGCAGATAAGCACTCTTCAAATCCAGCCTGATTATCCGTTTGACCAAAACTGAAGCCATGCTGAAGACCATGACGAAATGCGCTATCTTGCAATTTATCTGCGGTTTCGAGCTTCGCCTCCAGTTCTGCTATGCGCTCTTCATAGCGAGCACCAACCGATACGGCTTTATGGAAGGCTTCGCACCACTTTGACGATTGCGCCTGCATCTTCTCCAGCTCATCCAGCAGCGCCAGCACGGTAGTGGGGTTTGCTGCGGAGTTCAGCGCGTTCAAGGCAGTGATATCTGCATCAAGCTGAGTTCCTTCTGCCAGTGAGATATCGAAAATGTCATCAGGCGGCATAACACTAAGGCGCTCATGTGCGCCAACTGCTGCCGCTGCGATTTCACGCAGCGCCTGTTTGTCGATGTTTCTCATTGGGCGGCCTCCTGGCGGTCTATGCGTTCAATTTCAGCCAGAATAAGTGCGCCAGCTTTTACTAAGTCGCGGCGTGCTCCTGATTGCTTCCACCAGTCAGGAGACCACGGCCAATGTGCTGGAGTGGAGAAACCTTGGTTGTGCGCATGAATTGCGTAACAAGCCGCTGCATCTGCTAATTCGCTATTTTGATATGCGTTGTCATGTTCAGGAGTCCATCCTTCAACCGACTGTTGCCGCTGGCGTTCTGCTACCACATCAAGAATTGCGGGATTGAATGCGCCCCCCTCCAGTTCTGCTATGCGCTTCTCTGCGGCTTCCAACTCATCCAGCATCGCCAGCACGGTAGTGGGGTTTGCTGCGGAGTTCAGCGCGTTCAAGGCAGTGATATCTGCATCAAGCTGAGTTCCTTCTGCCAGTGAGATATCGAAAATGTCATCAGGCGGCATAACACTAAGGCGCTCATGTGCGCCAACTGCTGCCGCTGCGATTTCACGCAGCGCCTGTTTGTCGATGTTTCTCATTGGGCGGTTCCTTCGTAACCGATGGCTTCTGCAATTTCAGCAAGTGTCTCTGCACTTTCACCCACTGGCTCATTCATCCAGTCGAAGGAAACAAGCTTACCGCCTTCGATAACGCCGATGTTGAAATCATCACTACCTTGTGTTTTCAGACCATGCTTGATTGCCTTATCGCGCTTATCGAAGTCAACGCCGTCTGTCGTGTATTCAACTCCATGGCCTTTCTCGTTGCACCACCAGTACTGCTGAATAACGATGTATGATTTGCTCATGACTGCACTCCTTTGCGAATCTGCTCCCTGAACAAGCGGGCTGAGACGATGATGTCTCTGATGCGTACTGATTTTTCGTCGAACTGCTCACCACCGTTTTTAATATGCGCATCCAGTTCTGCACTGTGATGCCGAATGAAAGCGTTGAGGTCATGCGCCCGCACTTCAGCCAGGAAATCGTCGGTGGCTGGGGTTGACTCTTGTGGTGACACAGCAACACGAATGGCATCAAGTGCCGGGTCTGTATCTACTGTAGGAACCTTGATATAACCCAGTTGCACACCGTTCATGATGAACGTTCGACGGTCCTCACATGTCGCCTTCAGTCCCGCATTCTCAGCAGCCAGCGTATTGCGTTCATGAGCAAGTTTTTCTGTTTCTTCTTGCGCCAGTTTGTTGACCTGTTCAGCTACTTCCATGAGTTCGTTAATCACATTTATCTTTGCAGCCATCTTCGCGCATTTAGCCTCAAGGTTATCAATCGTGATTCCAGCAGAACGACACTCCCGCAACGCCGTTTCCAGTTTTGATTCAAGTTCACCGAACTTACGGACAAGATATTCAGCGTTTGTTTCGTTAACCTTTAAATCTCGTGGGATGCATTTACCTTTCAGAAAACCATCCATCTCAATTAGTGACATTTGTTTCATTTTTTCCCACTCCGCCACATCGCATTCAGATGTTTGTTTTGATTTACTGACGGAAAAGAATTTCTCTTAAGCAATTCCTCTCTCGATGGCATTGGCTTTACGCGTTGGCGAATAATCATTTCTGCCGGAAGAATGCCGGGATTGTATGCAAGTCCTCTCATGGTAAATTCCTCTTTGTTAATTTATTCGTATGCCTGCTCTTTCTTCATCGAGTTTTTTTAGCTTGTATCGCATAGCTCTTACTGAATAAATTGAGCGGCAGGTTGCAATTGCTATTTCTTCTGCGGAGAACTTACCGAAAAGTGATACTTCGGCTCTTGTCCATCGTCTTCCACGAAGTCGGTTAACAATGTCAGCGCCAATCCTTGTTGCTTTTGCCATTACTGCTTTTTCAGTCCTTTCCAGTTTTTCAGCGATAACTTCAACTGGCATTGTCGCCGCTACTTCGCGCAAGAAATCGACTTCCCATTTCTCCCATGGAGTCTTTTTCATAGGCGATACCGTTATTTGATAAGAAGTGAAGGTTTCCCAACTTTGAGTTGAGCGCCGGGGATATTTATTCCTGCTTTTAGTTGGTGTTTGATTGCCAGTTTGTCGGCTTTAATTGTCGTTTCAAACTCAACGTATTCAGGAGGAAGGGCGCTTGAGTCGATGATTTCTACAATTTCTGACGGTTTGCGGATTGTTACCTGGTGAATACCTGCTCGAATCTTTTTCTTGCCAACCATTTCAAGCGATGACGCTATATATGATTTGATGCTGTCAATCTTATTTTGAATTACTGCGGCTCGCTCATTTAGTGACTTTGCCTCTTCCTTGAGGCGTTCAGCATAACCAGATTCATTTTTAATAATGGCAAGAAGTTGCTCTATTTTATCGGTAAATTCTCCTTCCATGCCTTCTATTGTGTCAGCAATCATCTCTGGTTCTAAATCTGAATCCATCAATTTTGCGTATTCATTGGCTATTTCATATAGTTTGCTCACTGGCAACCTCCAGTTTAGCTTTGCATTCTATGTAAATGGCTTGTACGTTCTGCTGCAATTTCATTCCAGATGTCAGGCGATATGCTTCTGCAAAATATCGCTTCAAATCATCCATCTTTTCTGCCTGAGCCATTTCATCACAAAGAAGTTGTGCTTTTTCCATTATTTCCTGCTGGCGTTTCCGTTCATCTTCGCGGATATCTTCCTCTGATTTGTGCGGCATAACTGGTTCAGTCCACACACCTTCTTCTTCGTTTAGTACGTGAATAGCACTATCAAGACGTGATGCCTTAGGCCAATACTTGCTTGCACGCTTTACGACCGTCTTTCGCGCCATCTCATTCCAGTGATTTACCCATGGTCCTTTATCGCTGAATGCTGCCTTGCTTGTTTTCCTTACAGCCTCAATTTCAGCCAGACTCATCTCTTCCGTTAGATAATCACCTGCTGGCGTCTTAACTGTGCAGTAAACGCCAACGATATCACCACGATCACCGAAGGCGTTGTATTTATGGGTTGGTGCTTTATCAAGCCCGTTTGACTCATAGGTATCGTTAGCATGAACAAGTTTTGCCTGACCCCATGAGATAACACCAGACTCCATTGCAATATGGAGCAATCCCATATAGCTGATATCAAGGCAAACCATGCCGTCGCGCGGAACCAGATAAGCCAGTTTGCTGGCCGGGTTTAAGGTGATGCCGATCGCCGCAACGTTGATGATAGCGTTCTGTGCGCTGGTCGGATTTGCCAGTGCTGTTTTAGCCAGGTAATCATTTTTCTGGAAATACTGAATTGCAAACTGGCTTTCCTTAGCCCATGTGACTGATTGGTCTGTAACCGCCCCAACAAAGAGCGGCTCTTGCTGTTTAACGAACTCAACAATGCTCATGCTCATCGTTACTGTCCCTCATCAATATCTGTTTGGTGGCGAGCAATTGTCTCTGCCATGTAGCGAATAAATTCAGCGGCCCTTTCCTGAAACTCGACGTCATCATCGAATGCTTTGGAAATGGCATTCTTGCTGGCCCCGCGACGTTGCAACTCGTCAACGCACAACGATTCCAGTTTGCTCTGTGGCAATCCTTTTTCGAGGTCATCAGCCAGTTCAGATTCACGCTCTTCTCTGGCTATTTGCTGATAATGGCGCGTCCAGTTCTGCGCCTCGATACGGTCTTGAACGAGATATGCAGCCATAATAGGCTCCTGAAATTTGGTTGTGCGCTGCCCGTCTGCGATAGCCGGACGAGTAGGGGTAATGGGTGTTTGGTGTGGTTTACTTGCCGAGTGCCTTGTCGATGGCGGAACGAGCCATATCAAACTCATCTGTTTGACGGTCTGCTACTCTAACTACAGCCTGCAGAGCTTCCAGTAATTCAGGCGCTGCAGTAATGAGAGTCTTGTTTTCCTTGCTCGTCATTTCAAGTGGATATCCCTTTCCAAAGACTATGTGATGCTTGTTTCCCAAGCCCTCTTCATCCCAAAACCACGGACCGGGAGTTCCTTTAAATTCGCTCATAACTCACTTCCTGTGCCACGGAAAACCAATTGCCGCCTTCATATCGTTGTAGGCTGACATCCACATTTCACTATCACCAATAAATCGGGCTATTACTGCTTTGTTCTGTGCAGCACGAAGCATCTGGTGATTAATGGCTATTTCATTGTGCATAACGCCTCCAGTTGTTTCTTTGCTGCTCTGATTAATTGTTTAACTCGGCGTGATAATTCAGATTCGTGCGGGTAGAAAGCGGACATGACGCCGCTACCCGCGAGCTGAAAGTGCATCATGGGTAACTCCTTATATTTGATTGCATAACGAAAACGCCTCGAGTGAAGCGTTATTGGTATGCATATAAAAAGGCCCTCACACTGGAGGGCAAAGAAGATTTCCAATAATCAGAACAAGTCGGCTCCTGTTTAGTTACGAGCGACATTGCTCCGTGTATTCACTCGTTGGAATGAATACACAGTGCTTATTCGCGAGCTTTGAGCATGGCATCAGCAATAAAGTAGGCATCATCTGCTAATTCTTTGTACTGTGGTGAATTCTGTCCACCGCCAAAGGAATGTCCGTCCCATCTGCGCACTATTGCTGCCATAGCCTTAGCAGCGAAGTAATCACGTAATGTCGCATCACTTGCCATTTCTGGGCGTTTGATATCTGCTTCATAAAACTCGCACATCATTCACCTCCCAGAGCCTTGCTGATTGCTGCCTTGGCTCGTTTGTATTCGGTTAACTCTCTGCACCCTTCGTCATGCTCGTAAAGGAAGACAAGCTCTTGCAGTGCTTCAAGCAAATCAGGAGCTGCTGCTATCAGTAGCGCATCCTCCCTTTCATTTCTTGTTGCTGCTTCAATGTATGTGTCACCAATCGTCACACCATGGAACGTAGTCATCATCTCGTTGACGTTTCTAACCGTGTACTTCCATTTACCAGGCGTACCCTTAAACTCTTTCATATCCACCTCTGTTGTTTATGCCAAAAATAAAGGCCGACTATGCGGCCTAGTAGAATACCCAATTTTCTGTTTCTTGGTTGTGTCCAAAGTTATATTCAATATCTGGTGTTGATGTATCAATATTCTTCATCCCATCAACAAGAGTTGATACAACAGCAAAATCTTGTTTGATTCTCATCAAATGGTATTTCTTCCGGCGCAATAAACTTTCAATGGCAAGTTTCTTCGTCGGGAACGCAAAAGATCTTTCTGCATTTTTTGCTACTTTCTTAATTGCATATCTATTTCTCCTTTGTTTCCATTCCTGTAACCACTGATTTGGTGCTGGTTTAAAATTAACAATCCAATGCGCAGGAACCAACCATGCATAATGCTCTGTCTGATGAAAAGCTATATATTGAAGTGCGAATATTTTGATTCCATCTTCTTCAACTGTCGCTTGGAATCTCCAGAAAACAGGCATTCCATCATGTTCAGTTTCTGATTCAGGAAAAGGTACGCTCCATGATTTTGTCATATCTCACCTCAAATAATTCAGTGCAGTGTTTATTCTGTTGTTTATGCCAAAAGAAGGCCGACTATGCGGCATAATTATTTTTAACTATCATCAATACATGGCACTTTATTCCAGTCGATATCGTTTTTTGCCGAATCCCACAGGCCTTTCTTTTTGTACTTTTCTGAGCATGGAATGCAGATGTTGTAAGGCCTGCCAACCATGTTTACAGATATTCTCTGCATCTCTTCAGATGCCAGAAAGTACCCACAGAATTGACATTTATGCATATCTCACCCCTCATACAGTAGCTTACTGCCTAATTTCATTTTCTGGCGACCAACACAAGTCACCCCCATTTCACTGCGTGGCTTGCTGTACCATGTGCGCTGATTCTTGTGCTCAATACGTTGCAGGTTGCTTTCAATCTGTTCGTGGTATTCAGCCAGCACCGTAAGGTCTATCGGATTCAGTGCGCTTTCTACTCGTGATTTCGGTTTGCGATTCAGCGATAGAATAGGGCGGTTAACTGGCTTTGCGCTTACCCCAACTAACAGGGGGTTTGCTGCTTTCCATTGAGCCTGTTTCTCTGCGCGACGTTCGCGGCGGCGTGTTTGTGCATCCATCTGGATTCTCCTGTCAGTTAGCTTTGGTGGTGTGGTGGCTGGTAGTCTAGCTCCAGCTTGTTGAGTCTCATTCGGAGGGGTATAACCGGCACCCCAGCGATTTTTCCATGCGACAACGTGCGCGTTATGGCGGCCTTATCGCCCGCGGCTCCCCATCTCGTCCACGCTATTGCTAGCGTTGGGAGCGCTTCACCGCTCAACAGTAGGTAAGCACTTGCCAGTGACTAGCTGGCTTCACCACACCCCAAAGCCTTCTGCTTTGAATGCTGCCCTTCTTCAGGGCTAAATTTTTAAGAGCATCACCTTCATGGTGGTTAGTGCGTCCTGCTGATGGCTTAAAATTACAAGAAAGATTGTATGTTGTAAACAAGAAGAATTGTAAAAAGAGGCGTGAAAAACAAACTCCGTTGTTTTTAAACGGAAAATAGTTTGTTTTTTGGTTATCGAGATTGAGGTGGGGATTACTGGTTGCAGGTTCCGACTACATCACCAACAAAGGATTTGGTTGATGTAAGTTGTTGCATACCTGGGATATTCATTACTTTGGAGTAAAGAGCTTTTTGTCTGTAGTGATTGACCAAGTTTCAACGGTTATTCCTCCTCCAGACTGGTATTCTCCTACCGTAGTGTTCGATGACAAAGCAGTGTATTTCATCTCTGGATAGACGCCAGAAACTGATTCATAAACTGATGATTTATCGCCATTTATTGTTACGTGGAAAACGGAATCTTCCGTGCTGTCTTTTGTAAACTCGTAACGATCGCCATTCATTGCCCCGTACCCGTGCAGGTTTGTGACAATCCAGCATTCAGAATTGGCGCTGGTAGTTAAGAGCATTGAGAGTAGCGCCGCAATCCTGATCATACGAATTTTACCCTCGCTTCCACGACAACACCGATAATCTTGCAGTTCCCGTTGATAGGAGTCATAGGCCATGAAGGATTCAGGCCTTTCAGGTACTTCCGCCCGCCATCTATAACCAGTTTCTTGAATGTTGCTTCGTTCGCGTCAGTCAGTTTGGCTACAACAAGGCTTCCATTCACTGGCTCGCGTCCAGTATCTACTAACACCATATGACCTTCAGGGATGCTTTGACCTACAGGTGAGGTCATGGAATCACCTTCAACCTTCAGCCAGAATCCATCCCCTAATAAGTTAACGTCACTGTCATACCATTCATCAATGTCCTTGATATCGTAGGGTTCACAAGCTTCACACCACGAACCAGCTCTAACCATGCTAATCAATGGATATTTCCCTTTGGGCTCAACGTGCCCAATAAATCTAACATTCGAATCAGAGGTGCCATTGAGCAGCCAGTCAACACTTACGCCAAGAGCTGACGCAAGTTCTGGTAAAAAGCGTGGTCGCTTAGTTTTACCGTTTTCGAGCTGCTCTATAGACTGCTGGGTAGTCCCCACCTTTTGAGCAAGTTCAGCCTGGTTAAGTCCAAGCTGAATTCTTTTGCTTTTTACCCTGGAAGAAATACTCATAAGCCACCTCTGTTATTTACCTCCAATCTTCACAAGAAAAACTGTATTTGACAAACAAGATACATTGTATGAAAATACAAGAAAGTTTGTTGATGGAGGCGATATGCAAACTCTTTCTGAACGCCTCAAGAAGAGGCGAATTGCGTTAAAAATGACGCAAACCGAACTGGCAACCAAAGCCGGTATTAAACAGCAATCAATTCAACTGATTGAAGCTGGAGTAACCAAGCGACCGCGCTTCTTGTTTGAGATTGCTATGGCGCTTAACTGTGATCCGGTTTGGTTACAGTACGGAACTAAACGCGGAAAAGCCGCTTAAGACATTCCCGCTCTTACACATCCCAGCCCTGAAAAAGGGCATCAAATTAAACCACACCTATGGTGTATGCATTTATTTGCATACATTCAATCAATTGTTATCTAAGGAAATACTTACATATGGTTCGTGCAAACAAACGCAACGAGGCTCTACGAATCGAGAGTGCGTTGCTTAACAAAATCGCAATGCTTGGAACTGAGAAGACAGCGGAAGCTGTGGGCGTTGATAAGTCGCAGATCAGCAGGTGGAAGAGGGATTGGATTCCAAAGTTCTCAATGCTGCTTGCTGTTCTTGAATGGGGCGTCGTCGACGACGATATGGCTCGATTGGCACGACAAGTTGCTTCGATTCTCACCAATAAAAAACGCCCGGCGGCAACCGAGCGTTCTGAACAAATCCAGATGGAATTTTAACTGCTTTCTATGGAGTTAATTATGGCAAAAAAACCTACACCAGACCAGGTAAAAAAGATTCGTTCCGGCATTACCAAGAAAATACGGTTTGAGGTTTTCAAGCGCGATGGCTTCAAATGCCAGTACTGTGGGAGTTCTGCGCCAGACGTCATCCTTCATGTCGACCATATCAACCCAGTTAGCAAGGGTGGCGATAACGACATGATGAACCTTATTACTTCTTGCGATAGTTGTAATGGCGGGAAAAGCGACAAACTGCTCAGCGATAACTCAATAATGGAAAAGCAAAGGCAGCAACTCCAGGAACTTAATACCAAGCGAGAGCAACTGGAGATGATGATCAAGTGGCGAGATGGTCTTAAGAGCCTAAAAGACGATGTTGTTGATATTGTCGCTACCAAAATTGACGACTGCATTGCACCATTTACTGTTAATGACAATGGGCGAAAATCTATCAAGAGATGGCTTCGAATATATAAGCTTGAAGAAATACTCGATGCGATTGAGATTGCCGCAGACAAAAAACTCACCCAAGAAATAACCAATGAGCTTACTGGTGAATTCTTTGAGTACATCCCTCGCATAGCAGCGACAAAAAGAAAACCGCCAAAAGAACAAAGGATTCTATACATCAGAGGAATCCTTAAAAACCGCATATATATCAATCAAAACCATGTAATGAGTTATCTCAAGGCATGGCTTTCATACGACTTAGATCTCGATGAACTTACTGAGTTTGCGAAAACAGTACCTAACTGGACAACGTTCAAGGAGTGGGTATCTGAACGCATTCGTGAAGCTCAGGAAGAACTCCCGTACTAAAGGTGGACAAAATGGCACGTTCAAGAAATATCAAACCAGGCTTTTTCACCAATGATGAATTAGCTGAGTGTTCTCCATATGCCCGTCTCCTTTTTGCCGGGTTATGGACTATTGCTGACAAAGAAGGGCGGCTGGATGATCGCCCAAAGAAAATTAAAGCAATGGTACTGCCTTTCGATGATGTGGACTGCAATGATCTGCTTCAGCAGCTTCACAGTCACAAATTCATCAACCGATATCAGGTAAATGGCGGCTCATATATCCAAATCAATAACTGGAAAAAGCACCAGAACCCTCACTGCAAAGAAGCAGCCAGTGAGATACCAGAACCAGTAGAGAACAATAACAGCACCATGCAAGTACAGTGCAAGGACGATAAAGAGGAAGAGAAGGAGGATGCCGAATCACTGCAAGTCATTGAAAACAATGAAGCACCAGAAAAGCACCATGCAAGTACAGTGCAAGAACCAGTAGAGAACAGTTTAAATCCTGCTGATTCCCTTAACCTGATTCCTGATTCCCTTAACCTGATTCCTGATTCCCTTTCTAACACCCAAGCCGCTGACGCGACTTGTGAAGGGGGTGGGGCTGATGTCCATAAAATTTCAAGTCGCTATGCATTCGAAGGAAATATCGTTCGGTTAAACCACAAGGACTACGAAGCATGGAAGCGCCTGTATCCGAACATTGACCTGAATTACGAGCTGGAAAGGCTGGATATCGAATTTAGCCATGAGAAGCCAAAGAACTGGTTTATCACTGCCAGCCAGAAACTCAGCTACCAGAACAAGCAGGCGTTATCCAGACCGGTACGCAAGGTTGCTAATGGACTTAAGGCTGAAAACTTTGCCGCCAAAGATTACGGGCAAACTGAAATGCCTTCATGGGCGCAGGAGTGAACATGACGCTGGATGAAAAGATCTCCCAACTGGAGAAAAAACTTGCAGAATTGAGTTCTCCGCCAATTGCTATCGAGCATACAGCTGTAGAAATTGGCACTGGCATCTGTGAAAAACATGGTGAGTTTGAGCAGCGTAACCGTTACTCGACTGGGCCAATTAAGTTTGCCTCAAGACCTAGCGAATGCCCGGAATGCATGAGAGATGCGCTTATTCGGCTACAGGCGGAGAAGATTAAAAGCGACGAGGAATCACGTAAGCGCAATGTCGAGTTTCTGTTGAATAATCTTGATATTCCTGAACGATTCAAGGGTTGCACACTACAGAACTACGAGCCAGTCAACGACGATGCAAAGAGAGTGCTCAGGGTGTGTCAGGCATACGCCAGCAAATGGCCTGAGAGGTTACAGAAAGGCGGTGGGCTGGTTATGTGTGGAAAGCCTGGTACTGGAAAGAATCATCTTGCACTGGCTATCGCCCGGCACGCAATTACGGAACATCAAAGCTCAGCTATTTTCACAACGGCGCTGAAAATTGCCAGAGAATATAAATCAACATGGTCGAAAAACTCCACCCGCACAGAGGATGAAGTGATCCGACAGTTCACTAAACCTGACCTGCTAATTATCGATGAGGTTGGTGTGCAGTTTGGAAGCGAGGCGGAAAAGATGATCATGTTCGAAATCATCAACACCCGCTACGAGCGCATGAAGCCAACAATCCTGATTAGCAACCAGAGCAAAGATGAACTGTCTGCATTCATTGGTGAGCGTGTTATTGACAGGATGAATGATGGCGGCGGATGCACCCTTGCGTTTACATGGGATAGTTACAGGAGCAGATCGTGACTGGAAAAGAAATCATCCTGGAATATCTGAAAACTCATGAACAATTCTCCCCACATGAATTAGCTCTGATTACCGGAATACCAAATAACAGAATCGCTCAAGCAGCAAGGCATATGGTGAAACAAGGGTATTTGAGTGTTGTTGAGCGTAAGTGGAAGACGGTTATTTATGCAAAACGCAAAGTGAAGAAGGAGCCAATTAAAAGAAATCCAGATGGTACGGGGTGGGGATGTGCAAATCCAATGACGGCGTTTATTAATATGGCGCTTATGGAGGTAAGGCAATGACCATCTACATCACTGAGCTAATAACAGGCCTGCTGGTAATCGCAGGCCTTTTTATTTGGGGGAGAGGGAATTGGAGGCTTTAAGAAATGAGTACGATAGCTGAGCTTGTCAGTGCTAATTTTCGTGAAGAGTTGGTGCGTTGGTATCGGTATCATTCATCGTCCAGTTTGCCGATTGATGAGTTGTATGAGCATTCACCTGCTGCACGACGCTATCCGCGTGACCGTGTTCTTCGACGGTTGTTCAAACTCAACAATGAGTTTCAGCGCAACAGAATTATCCAGCAATTAGATTTGATGACTGATGATGAATGATTTCATTCTGCACGAAACCAATAAATCACAATTCTGGTTAGTTCTGAAACAAATCCTCTCTACCGGCAAACGCTGGCGAATCAAAATATCTGAGTACCGTGAGAAGCGTACATTGTCACAAAACAATCTGCTGTGGATGTGGAATGCAGAAATAGCCGCACAGTTATCTGCTGCTTCTGCTGAAAACTTCACGCCTGAAGAGGTTCATGAGTGGCTGAAAGATATATTTTGTCCGGCTAAAAGGGTGACGATTTTTAATATTACACGATGCGTTAAATCAACACGTCAGCTTGATATTGGAGATATGCACAAATATCTGACCGATATTGACCAGTGGGCGCATCAGAAGGGATTACGACTAACCATTCCTGATAATTGCGAGTACCGGGATCTAAAGGAGAGGCAAGTAGAGTGACTATCAAATCAAATACGCCAGCACACGACAAGGACTGCTGGCAAACGCCGCTTTGGCTTTTTGATGCACTGGATATTGAGTTTGGATTCTGGCTGGATTCGGCAGCGAGCGACAAAAATGCTCTGTGCGCTCACTGGCTAACTGAGGCTGACAACGCGCTCAATTCTGAGTGGATAAGCCACGGTGCAATCTGGAATAACCGTAAGCGTCGTCTGAGTACCGTCTGGTCCCGAATCCAGGATCCTGTAACTTAAGC
>OLQN01001239.1_pt1 | contig 19795 bp, 13 predicted proteins | sample 1673181 | NCBI WGS metagenome assembly OLQN01 (sample SAMEA3136763, study PRJEB25190) | human gut metagenome | biome: human gut; feature: human-associated habitat; material: faeces | place: Austria | collected 2013
TCATTCTCCCTCTTAAGATCACAATCAGCTTGTCATTTATAATGCGTCAGCCCTGGTGATCACATTGAATCAAGTGGAGCGTATCGTATTCTTTGCCTTGTGCAAGTACTTCCTAAAGGACGAAGCTGATGATGTTAGCTTAGCAAGGTGGATGCGTGTCGTGTGGAATCTTATTTCGGAAAGAGGTTTGGACAATGCCTCTGAGATCAGAAGTATACCGGCTATGCGTACTGCCATGAGCTTTATCAATCAGCTCGATAGTCATCGGGTATACGAAAGTCTGTGTAAGCAAGATCCTAAAGAGAATCCAACAGCTTTCGAATGTCGATGGAACGAAGAGATAGCTAAGGCTAAACAGATCTTAGACGAGAGTGGAGACTTGCGGATGCATCGTAGTGGGCGTTCTTGGGAAGACGTTATCAAGAAGGCTGAGGAATATGCATTCTTTAATGGCGCAATACGCTTCCTCTTTCAAGATGAAAAGGGAGAGGTCTCATGGGATGACTTTGACACGAAGTGGTCCAATGCTCAGAACTTCTTCCGTGATGGTGGTACTTATGACAAGGAAGACCCTCAGCTACTGCAAGCTCTCTTTAGTAGATTTGATACCAGAGCCTTTAGTGAGGTATTGTTCTGGAAATTTCAAGTTTTCAATAACGAGCCTTGGACGTGGCGTTACTTCTTGCTCAATAAAGAGATTTATGCTCCTATACATGAGCTTCTTATGGGGGAAACTAATATTATCCAAACAGAAAAGCCTGAAATTGAGAATAGTCCAACAGGTCAAGAGCCGTATGAGTATAATGTGAAGGTCGTTTTGTACCAACTAACTCAAACCTCTCTACTTGAATTTATTCTAAAGCAAGACGATGCTAAAAAGTATTGGATTAGAACTGTAAATGGTTACTACTATTGCTATCCTAAATATGGACGTGACGGCATTCTCTTGAATGCGTTAGATCGTGACAACTTCTTGCGAGATGATGAGGTTGAGGTAAACAAAGACTTCATATTCCCAAGAAAAGAGCTATTCTCTTTGGTTAACATGCCATTCACGTTTAAAGAACATCACTATGTCTGGTGTAGCGACAACAAGATTTACTTGATGAGAGATGACAATCCAGAGGAGTATCTATTGACAGGGGCTGAAACTGAAGAGAGCACTCAAGTATTTTTAGAGTATAAGGAGTATAAGGGAAAGCCAATTGGTGACTTGAAGAAAGAGCTCTCAAAACTAGCTCAAAAGCATCTAACTGCTAAGAGCGAGTGAACGTCTCTGCAACGTCCAATTCTATGAGGATACTACATCTATCTGATACGCATGGCTATCACAAGCGGCTGCGGGATTTGCCAGCGGCAGACGTCGTAGTGCACTCTGGAGACTTTACTATGCATGGTAGTGCAGACGAGGCAGAGGACTTTATCAACTGGCTGTGCGACTTGGACTACCAGTACAAGCTTTTCACCTGTGGCAATCACGACTTCTGTATGTATAGGGCTACTGTGAGCGGACTCAGTGACATGGTACACCTGCTCTACAACTCGGGGGTAGAGATCGAGGGGGTGAAGTTTTACGGAGTCCCGCTGTTTGTGCCTGACTGTGCCGATGGCCGCCAGGAGCAATACGAGGCGGATATACCGCTAGACACAGATGTCTTGGTCACGCATCGTCCGCCCTATGGCATTTTGGACTATGCCGACCAGACCAACTACGGCTCTGCCAGACTCCTGCGTCGAGTGCATGAGATCAAGCCCCGCCTGCACCTCTTCGGGCATATCCATCAGCAGTATGGCGTGCTGAAAAGAGGTGAAACGATCTATTCGAACGGCGCCATGATGAACGAAAGCAGTCGCACGCTCAATGCTCCTCGGCTGCTTGAGATCTGAGAGCGATCCCTGGTGGTCGCTGAGTCGGTTGGTGGGCAATAGTGAGGTTATGCTCTTTTGATCTGTTGCCGTTACGCTTTTAGCCCCAAGCACCTTGAGAGTACTTGGGGCTTATTTTATAGTCTTGCTGTCTGGTAAAAGCTTTTTGGATCTATACGCCTAAAATAGATGTACCTTTGCAATCAATAAGTGACAAAGTGGATATGGGTGATCACTTCTTTCAATACGGTAGGCAAGAGACGGACTACCTCAAGAGAAAAGACAATTGAATGGCTGAGCTGATCGAGCGAGTCGGCATGGTTCGCCGTCCGGTAATTCCAGACCTGTTTGAGGCGTTAGTCCACAGTATTGTGGGGCAACAAATCTCGACCAAGGCTCATACTACTGTTTGGGCTCGTTTGCAGCAAGGACTTGGGACTGTAGACGCTCTGTCGGTCCTCTCCCTATCTCCGGAGCTTGGGGCTTTCTTGCCGAAAATAGCCTACATCCGATCTATAGCGGAAAAAGTCTGGAGTGGAGCTCTGGACTTTCACTCCCTCTCAGAGCTGTCGGATGCTGAGATTATCCAGCGACTTATCGCATTGGATGGGGTAGGTGTTTGGACTGCCGAGATGCTTTTGCTCCACTCTCTTCAGCGATCGGATGTCCTGAGCTTCGGTGACTTGGGTATTCACCGCAGACTCCAGCTGCTTTACCACCACCGAGAGATGCCACGTGTACGCTTTGAGCGGTACAGATGCCGATACTCCCCGTACGGTAGTGTGGCAAGTATTTACTTGTGGGTACTTGCTGCAGGCGAAGTTGAGCCCTGGTAGAAATCCTCCGTGAAACTATGAGTTGCACCAAGTCTTTATCGCCTCTTGAGCAGATGCTCTATCCGTCGCCATGTGGTTCGCTCGTATTGATTGCATGCGGTCACCATCTTTGCTGTTGTGACTGGATCGATGGATTGAGTCATGTACGACTTCTGAAGCGCCTCGGCCAGCCTTGCCGTCAGGTATCGAAGTCGGCAAACAGCCCGTTCCTTTCGGAAGTCGCTACACAGTTGGATGAGTACTTTTCGGGTGCGCGTCACTTGTTCAGTCTCCCACTGATGGCGGTCGGTACTGATTTTCAAAAAGACGTATGGTATGCACTGGCTACTATCCCCTATGGCACCACTTGCAGCTACACTTCTGTGGCCTATGCTGTGGGACGTCCTTCTGCAGTGCGTGCCGTAGCAAGAGCGATAGGGGCGAACCCTCTCCAGATCATTGTCCCCTGTCATAGGGTGGTCGGCAGCGATGGTCGCCTAACTGGCTATGCCGGAGGTCTTGAGCGCAAGAAGTATTTGCTGGATCTAGAGGCCCGACATCGTCTCGTACATAGAGATCTAGCCCAGCTAGCGTAAGCCCTCCTTGTGCTAGAGGCAGTAAACGAGAGACTCCCCTCCAGTTGGATCGTGTCCAGCTACGGGGGAGTCTCTTCTTTGTGTAGGTGTGTGGCCCTAACCCTTGCGTGCGTCGGCTAACAGCCAACGGCTAACAGCTAACCTCACCCTTTCGTGCGAATGCGATCATCGAAGGCGGAGAGAGCAGCCTTGGCACCCTCGCCCATAGCGATCACCACCTGCTTGTAGGGGATGCTGGCACAGTCACCTGCGGCGTAGATGCCAGGCACTGAGCTGCGGCAGTGGTCGTCGATGACGATCTCGCCCATGCGGTTACGCTCGACCAGCCCGTCGAAGACATCCGTATTCGCTTTGAGTCCGATCTGCACAAAGACCCCAGCGACAGCGAGCTCGAAGGGAGCACTCCCGTCACGAGGAGCTATGCGCAGTGCGGACACCTTGCTGTCGTCACCAATGACCTCTTCCGTTGCCACGTTCGTGTGGACGGTCACATTCGGTAGCTTGGCCAGCTGCTCCTGCAGTACGGTGTCTGCCTTGAGGCTCTCCATAAACTCCAAGACGGTTACATGCTTGCAAATGCCCGCTAAGTCGATAGCTGCCTCAATGCCTGAGTTACCACCGCCCACGACCGCTATATCTTGGCCCTTGAAGAATGGCCCGTCGCAGTGCGGGCAGAAGGCTACCCCGCGACCAATATGCTCCGCCTCACCTGGCACACCCAGCTTGCGCCAAGAGGCTCCAGTGGCGATGATCACTTGCGGTGCTACGAGCGTCTCACCGAGCGAAGTGACTACCTCCTTTTGGGTATCGACCAGCTTGATCTGCTCGACATGTCTCTGCTCTAGTATCTCTACGTGGTAGTGTAGCACATGCTGGCGCAGATCTTCGGCGAGCTGCGTACCTGTCGTGTGAAGCACGGAGGGGACGTTTTCGATAGCCGTCGTCTCATTCACCTGACCACCCATGCGGTCCGCCACAAGTGCCACGTGCAGTCCCTTGCGAGCCGAGTAGAGCGCAGCAGCTGCGCCAGCCGGGCCACCACCGATGACGATCTGGTCGTACTCCTTGCGCGCTGCCGTGGCTGACGATGGCTCCACACCGACAGCGTCGGCTAGCTTGCCGAGTAGTTCACCCAGCGAACTCTTGCCTATATGTAGCACCTGATCTCCCAGGTAGACCGTCGGTACGGCCGATATGTTTAGCTCCTTAGCCTCCTCTGTGTAGAGAGCTCCGTCGACCATCTCATGGGTCACCCCCTCACCCGCTATGAGCGTGATTAGGTTAAGGCTCTGCACCACGTCGGGGCAGTTGGTACAGCTCAGCGAAATGTAACTGCGCAGATGAATAGGCTTGCGTAGCGAACGGATCTTGTCGCAGATAGCCGCATCGGGGAGGTTCTTCCCCTGACCATCCGCATTGTATATGGCTAGTATCAGACTGCTAAACTCATGCCCCGAGGGGATCGCCCTAAAGGTTATCCCCGTGGGCTGGTCGTCACGCAGTATCTCCACGCTCAGCTTGTCGCCTACGCTCATCTCTAGCGATAGCTGCGGAGAGGTCGAGGCGAAGTCGCCGAGGAGCTGCTCTAGCTCTCCGTAGTGATCACCCTCGGGAGCCTTCGCTCTGAGCGTGTATCGGTGCTTTAGCGAGGCAAAGATGCTTTGCAGTTGCTGTAAGGTATCTTGGTCTAGTCTCATGATTGTGCTGTTTTTTTTAGAAAGAGTAGAGGGCTGTGCCGCTCGTGTGAGTATACGACACAACCCTCTCGTCTTGATATGTGAGACTGATGCAAAAGTCTACAGTCTCACAATCTTGCTTGCAAGATTGTCTAGACTTTGCAGAAAGGATGAAGCGCAAGGCGCTGAGGGTGAGGTCTGAAGGGAGCATACCTACGTATGTGACCGAAGCCGAATCCCGAAAGCAACACAGCGATTCGCCTTTATGCAACAGTCTCTTGTGGATCTAGGTGTTAGATCTTACCAACTAGGTCTATGCTAGGCTTGAGAGTGGCATCGCCTTGTCTCCACTTAGCGGGGCACACCTCGCCTGGGTGCTCATAGATAAACTGAGCCGCGCGCACCTTGCGCAGTAGCTCCTGAGCGTCACGGCCTATGCCGTTGTCATGGATCTCAGCCACACGCACCTTGCCGTCTGGATCAATGAGGAAAGTGCCACGGTAAGCCTGTCCAGCCTCCTCGATCATCACGCCGAAGGCGCGAGCCAGCTCGAAGCGCATATCAGCCAGCATCGTGTACTGCACCTTCTTGACCGCCTCGCTAGCATCCTGCCAAGCCTTGTGAACGAAGTGCGAGTCAGTGCTCACAGAGTAGATGTCCACGCCGATCTGCTGAAACTCAGCATAGTTGTCAGCGAGGTCAGCTAGCTCCGTAGGACATACGAAGGTGAAGTCGCCAGGATAGAAGAAGAGTACGCTCCAGCGCCCCTTGAGATCCTCGTTAGAGACCTCGTGAAAGCCCTTGGACTTAGTATATGCGGGTACTTTGAACTCTGGTAAGTTGCTATTGATAATAGGTTGCATAGTCATTTGCATTTGAGTTTTAGATAAAGATTTATTGACGTTGGTCGGACATCCCCACCAACACCCGCAAAGATAGGGGTAAGCACCCAAAATAAAAAGCAAACCGCATACCTAGAACAAGGTATCCTTCCCTAAGGCGAGTAGTTTCCTCCGTATGAAACTAGAGTTTCCTTCCTATGAAACTGGAGTTTCCTTCCTATGAAACTGGAGTTTCCTACCTATGAAACTGGAGTTTCCTACCTATGAAACTGGAGTTTCCTTCGTATGAAACTAGATTTTCACCCAGATGAAAATAAATTGCCAACCGTATGGACATACGCTGCACCCGTACGGAGAGGGAAGCTCTACGCCTGTAGAGCCTCCTAAATGGCTATTTAAGGCTTGCTAAATGAGAGCCCCTCGTTGGCTGAGTCGGTGAGACGAGACTCGCTATTGACTGTCTGGCGGCTAGAGCTCTTGAGGCGCTTATTGCCTAGCGTACAGCTGATGCTGAGCGTGACCTTCGGACTGTACCAGTTCTGGACGAAGGCTATCGGCTGGGAGAGACCCATGATCTCGCCCCGTGCCACATTGCTATTTAGCAGGTCGTAGCACGAGAGGGAGAGCTTCCAGGAGGCGATGCGCTTGCTAATAGATAGATTGATCCACCACTGGCTCTGAGTCTTGTAGACTCCGACAAATAGCGGACTGTAGTAGGTAATCTGAGCGTCAAGGTTCCACTGAGCGGGGAGGTTGAGTGACTGCTTGTGCTGGAGATAGTATGCGTGAAAGGCGCGGTCGCACTCGCTCCCATCTATAGTTCCCCTGTCACGCTGCAGGTGCCAAGCTAGATAAGTGGTGGCAATCCACTGCAAGCCGTTGTCTCGGTAGATGATAGGTATGGGTGCTCCCGCTACGATACGCAGGTAGCGACTATAATCTAGATTCCCTTTGGTAATGGCATAGGCCCCTTGATATGGGGTCAAATACTCGACGATGGGGCGCTGCTCGTTGGAGAGGTTTACCTCTAGCATCGCAGCCCTTCGGTAGCTGTAGTTGAGCGCAAGGTTGTGGCGCATACTACTTTGCAGACGATCATTGCCGACACGATAGAGAAATCCCGTATAGGAGGCATACGGCATCAGATCTCTTAGTGCAGGACGCTGGTAGTAAGTTTGCAAGGAGAGTGCTAGACGATGGTTGCGCGCTATATCGTAGGCCACATTGAGGTAGGGTTGCCAGCGGATCGCTTGGTCAGATAGTAGGCGAGTCCCCTGAGCTTGGCTCGTGCGGTGGTCGTAGTTGAGCTGTACTCCACCGTAGCTGTCGAGTGCTCCTTTGTGGTAGCGCAGCGTGACGTAAGCAGAGCTGTTACTCTCATAGTACCGCTCATTGACTCCGCTGAGAGCTGTGGGGGCTTGTGTCGCAAACCAGATATTGTTTTGCGTTACCCCGAGGAGTCCCAGTAGTGAAGGGGTAAAGCGGTAGGTATAGTTTGTCGATAGGCGAAGGTAGTGATACCGATCCTGTAGCTCGCTGTCACTGTGAGAGTAGGTGCGATGATTGCTACTGGAGGTGTAGTCGGCATAGCTCTTCCAGACCCAGCGATCAGCAGAGAGGGTGTGATAGAGATTGACAGCCCCGACCATACGTCTCATATCGGTGTGATACCCTCGACTATAGTCTATATGCTCATCTGAGAGCGATCCGTGCAGCCGTATGTCAAAGAGCTGCTGCGGAGAGATCTGCCACTCAAAGCCCGCCTGCATAGCCTGTCCACGATGAGGCGATGTGCTCGTTGTGTCAGCACCCAGCGTAGTCGTGAGGGACTCTAGACGACGATTGTCAAAGACTTGGTACGCTATGTAGCTTCGCTTGTTATCCTTATTATAGTTGAGTCTGAGCCGACCGCCCTCCGACACCCTCCTCCGATAGCTTGCATCGGCAGAGATAAAAGCATTGAGACCCTCTCGAGGGTTCCCCTTTGTGACGATGTTGAGGACGGCACCGCTCTGCACGCCATACTCGGGTCCTGGATGGCGAATGAGCTCCACACGCTCGGCATCCTCCACGCTCAGAGAGCTGAGATAAGCTTGAACCTCCTCAGGGGAGAGTCGTAGTATACGACCATTGACAGCTACCGTGAGTGTGTAGAAGCCATAGACAGAGAGCCCTCCACGCTCCTCCACTTGTACGCCAGGGATTAGCTTGAGCCCGTCCAAGAGGTTTCCGCCGATGGCTGCTGGATTAGCCAAAAGGTTATAGCGAGCCACACCGCCATCGTATGAGACAAATGGACGCTTGGCAACTACGACCACCTCATCGAGTGCTTGAGCAGCAGGCGCTATGACGATGCTCAGAGAGCTAGTAGACCTCTTGCTCACCTCTACTTGATTTCGCTCAGGGGTATAATTGGCGCCGAGGTAAGAGACTCTATACGAATAAGCTCCGAGAGGTAGCTCTTGGTAAAAGTGCCCATTCCCATCACAAACGGCGGGGAAGCAGTGCGTGGAGTCCTGACTACTGGTGAAGAGAACTACAGCATTGACCAGTGCCTCGCCCGTTGTCGTGGTTACCTCCCCAGTCACGGTGCCGATGCGCTCTTGTGCGATTGATGCCACGGCCGAGGACACCACGAGGAGAAGTGAAAGTATGAGTCTCACGAACATCGTCTTATGCTCCATCGCAGGAAAAGGGCTTTCAGTCATTGCTTCTTGTTGTCTTGATAGAGATATGAGGGTGTTGGGGTGAAGCCCTTACGAAAAGAACTTCTCCCCAAATACCCCTCCTTTACACACTTGCAAAGTTAGTCAGCCTTTACGCTCCGTACAATACCCGAAAGGGTAATTCTGCGCCTCTATCCCATGTTTACGAGTTCCTGGCGAGGGCTTGCTCGACGGCGGTGATGAGCGACTCGTAGATGTCTGGTAGGCAGAGATAATCGTTGTAGTGAAGGTAGTACTCCTCGTATGGCTCATCGCTGATCTCGGGGCCGAATGTGAGCGCGTACCCCTCCCAGCCATCGTCTATGTCGAGATAAGCTTCTCCATCATACGTGTGAACGCCCACTATGGGGTACTCTTCGCAATAGATCCAGTCATACCGACACTGATTTATGAGGGTCAGGCTAGACTTGAGTTCCGGGGCTATCTCCTCTTCGCTCCACGAGACCTCGCCCTCCTCGCCTAGTAGGTCCAGAAAAAGGCTGTTGAGGACGGAGACAAATGATTTGCGAAGGTCCATGAGCTCTTGATACCATTCGGACATCTTTGTCGTGAGGCTGAAGATATCGCTCTGTCGCTCTAGGGTCTCTTTGTCTAGGGCTTTCTTGAGCAAGGCCGTGATGAAGTCGTGATTGCAAAAGTTGATCCCGACGAAAACAGATGAGTCTTGAGGATCTCTAATGAAGTTTTGAGTGGAGAGAGGGTACTCAAAGCGTTCGGTCAGGCGCCAATTACGACAGAGGATGAGGTTGACGCCCGTCTCGCTACGCTTCACTCCAGCGACAGGATATAGATTATGTACGCTATACCCATCCGGGTGTAGGTCAAAGGCGCGCAGGATCGTTTGCTCATTATCGTGGTCATAGGGGGAGGTGGGGAGATCCCATGTCAGCTCTTCCAGCTGATGACTCTCGAGATAGTCTGCGAGGAGTGTGGTGACCTGGGGTATCAGCTCCTCTCGTACTTTTTTGTACTCCTCCCAGATGTGGTTCAGTTGATCCTTCAGGGCCTTTAGTTCTTGCCTCTTTGCTGTTAAGTTCTCTGTCGTCATACGCTTTGATCTTTGCTGTGTTACTTAGTGAGTTGGGGATTGTGGACGGTGCCAACAATCTGTATACGGAGACTGTTGACTTTTGCAACAGTCTTATATGGATCAAAGGTATTGAAAAAACGGTTGCCGAGAGGAGGCTGTCAGGGTCGACGCATTATATACAATGAGCTCATCTACCTCTCGACTTTTCGTTTGTCGCTGATCTGTAGCTCCTGAAAAAAACGATTATGATGTGTCAGCCCAGGCTGGGCAAATTCAACGTCGGCTCATTACAATAATTTAGAGTCGACTACATATCAAAACGTCATCGTGTCGGGGAAAAGTGATTTCCACGTGGATATTTCGAAATTCCCACGTGAGAAAGAAAAAATTCCTCCGAAGTTTCATTCGTTTCCTCCGAAGTTTCATTTGATTCCTCCGAAGTTTTATTTCACGCCTACGTGGAGAATAAAAAACTTCCACGTGGAGATTTGAGATTCCCCACGTGGATATTCGAGAAAGGAGGGGATCGGACAAATTTCCCCGTAAAGATATGTAAATAGAGATTAGAGGGCAGAGCTGACACATTATAATAGAGGTAGGAATTTTCAAATAGCTCACGCGGTAAATGATATTTCCTCGTCGGAGGGGTGTTTCTTTCTGTGCGGAGGATGATACTTGAGTCTGAGAGAACCTCCGAAGTTCAGACTTTTCAACGGATTTCGTAGCGTTCATTAACACGAAAAACTTGCATATCTCGAAAATTATACGTATGTTTGCACTGTAATTCAAAAATCGGAGAGGTCTATTCACGATTAGTGTGTGGTCGTATCGCTACTACTGTGTAGTTGTATCGCGGTAAACTTGTACTCGTGCGTGACGCCATCGATAGCTGAGTTGCGATTAGTTTAGCATTAAGAGCCGGTCTACGGACCGCCCCAACCGAGCCCCGCATAATGGTCACGGTGGGAAGAATGGATGCGAATTAGACGTTTAACCTATAAACCAACTAGTTAAAAACCAAATTATGACAGTACAACCATCTTATGAACCATCGTCTCGTGAGGAGTCGCCAGAGGTAGCTTCTCACGCTATTGCTATGCCCTCATCTGAGCCACAGAGTGAGACGGGGGTGCCATCTGCTACTGACAAATCTGAAGAGGACACGCATCCAGAGGGTGCTATTCGCCTGATGGATGGCACGATCTTGACGTGCTATCCGAAGCCCGAGGAGGAGATGCCACAGGAGGTGGTAGCTGATGAACTACAGCTAGACAGGACGGGGGAATACTTCAGCATAGGGCGGAGGAGGATAGCTCCGAAGCCTGTGGTGCAGGAAGAGCAAGAGGAGCTTCGTCAGCTCTTTAAGGACAATGCCTTCTATCTGCTAGCGCATCGAGAGCGCATACTGCAGGATAGTCGTATGTTTCTCACACCCATCGTGGCACACAATGGCTTGGCCTACACGGGTACGTCAGGCTTTCACCGACCGACTATCGGCATCTATCTAGAGTGGTGGAGTCATTGCTTAGGCACTATGGTGATCTCTGATAGTGGCCGTATGAGTCTCGTTTATCAGATTGCGGGGAGTCCGCTCACGGGGTCCAATAGCTGTGGTCAACTCTATGAGAGTGGTGAGTCGGCTCCTATACGGCTCTCCGGCTTTTCCAAATACTGGCAGTCGCTGATGCAGATCAATACGCGCTACGATGAAGCTAAGCAGATCTACCAAGCCTATACGCTCCAAGAGCTACTGGACATCCTGCATGAGGAGGATGGCGGCGAGAAGGACTTTACGAGCAATGTGAGAGAGCGCTTCCTGCAGCATCGTATCGTGCAGCTGACCGAGCAAGTGGATCATCACTACAGGGAGGCATGTAGATGGAGATATAAATATGAGCATGCGGTGCTACGGCTGCATGACGATGAGGTGCGCCAGATCTACGCTGACTATGAGAATCTGGAGCAGCGGGTGAAGGCGCAGATCGAGGAGGTGAGGCGACAGAAGCAGAGCTTGAAGCGACAGCTCCGGAGCGAGCAGCTGACGCCTCGTAGCTATCAGTTTGCCCTCAAGCCTCTAAACAAGCAGATCGATCAGCTAAAGAGTCAGTTGTATGGCTTTGAATACAATGTCAAAGAGCGATTTAGTGATGATGGGATACACCTTTGTGATATACGCTTCTATGTCCAGAACAATGGACAGGCAAGGAGTGTCGATGGGGAGAAGTACGTAAGATTGGATCTCTAAGAAGGAGCATAACCGGCTGTACTTTGAGGATGATCTACCTACGCTAGACTTTTTCCTATTGCAATACAAGATCGATTAGCATCAAGAGTCGGTCTACGGACCGCCCCAACCGAGCCTCGCATAATGGTCACGGTGGGAGGAATGGATGCGAATTAGACGTTTAACCTATAAACCAACTAGTTAAAAACCAAATTATGACAGTACAACAATCTTATGAACCATCATCTCGTGAGGAGTCTGCGGAGGAGAGACACCCAGAGGGTGCTATCCGCCTGCTGGATGGTACGATCCTGACATGCTATCCGAAGCCTGAGCGGGAGGAACAACCGTCTAATGAGTCTCAGCCTGAGGAGGAGATGCAACAAACTGAGGAGGTGGTTGCTGATGAGCTACCGCTAGAGACGATGGAACGACACTTCGGCATGGGGCGGAGGAGGATAGCTCCGAAGCCTGAAGCGAAGGAGGTGCTTCGTCAGCTCTTTATCGACAATGCCTTCTATCTGCTAGCGCATCGAGAGCGCATACTGCAGGATAGTCGTATGTTTCTCACGCCTGTAAGTGTCCAGAATAAGTTGGCCTACACGGAGTCTCCAGGCATGGATGCCCCGACGATTGGTGTCTATCTAGAGTGGTGGAGTAGTTGCTTAGGCTCTATGGTGATCTCTGATAGTGGCCGTCTGAGTCTCATCTATGAGCTCACGGGGAGTCCGCACTCAAAATTTGCTATCTGTAGACAGCTGTACGAGGATGGTGAGACAGAGCCTATACATCTTTACTACTTTGCCCGCTACTGGGATTCACTGATGGAGATCAATATGCGCTACAACGAAGCTAAGGAGATCTACCAAGCCTATACGCTCCAAGAGCTACTGGACATCCTGCATGAGGAGGATGGCGGGGAGAAGGACTTTACGAGCAATGTGAGAGAGCACTTCCTAGAACATCGTATAGCACAGCAGAATGCCTACATAACGAATCTGCGCAACGAGCTTAGTAGCTGGCAAAATATGTGGGCTAGTGCGATGATGCGACTTCATGACGATGAGGTGCGCCAGATCTATGCTGACTATAAGGCTCTAGAGCAGCGAGTGGTGCCTCAGATCGAGGAGCTGAGGTCTCAGAAGCAGAGCTTGAAGAGGCAGTTCAAGAGCGGTCAGCTCGCGCCTCGTAGCTATCAAGATGCTCTCAAGACTGTGAGAGAGCAGATTTATCAGCTGGAGGAGCAGTTGAGGGTCTTCGGCTACAAAGCCAATGAGCGACTTCGTGGTCGCGGGGTGATAAGCATCCAGGATATATGCGCCTATGTCGAGAACAAGGATAAGGTGGAAAGTGACACAACTAATAACTACTAAAGCTATGATTATAACGACAGATATACTTGCAGAGCGCTTTGAGGAGTACAACAAGCTGTACTTTGATGATGAGCTACCTACGCCAGACTTTTTTCTGCTGAAGTCATACTCCAAGCTGGGTATGTTTCGCTTCATTGAGATACCAAGTAGACGTAAGATCAAGTATGTGAAGATCCTGATCTCTTGCTACTATGACTGGACGGAAGAGCAGCTACGTAGCGTACTCGTGCATGAGATGATACACTACTATGTGGAGCGCAACTACTTTCACAATGGTCAACCGCAGCATGGGGAGCTCTTTACCAATAAGATGAATGAGCTAAATGAGAAGTATGACCTAAACATCACGGTGGTCACAGATATAGATAAGTTCAAGGTAGCTAAGGGGTCGCCCATACTGCCACGGATAGCGGCCTTCTTTACTACGCTCCGCTATTAGCTATGGATCGAAATAAGATGAGCGATATAATGGATCATAAGTTGACCGCCTTAGCGCAGAGAAGTCTAATAGTTTGAGATACGAGATATGAAGATTTACTTTAGTCCAGAGTACAGTGGACATGTATATATTGACTGGTCAGCCCATCACGAGTTGCTATGGGACTCAGTCGTGGTAGACACAGCGGGGCTCATCACGCTCCTGGAGCTACACCTAGGCATCTACCACAAGGGAGATACGAAGCCTGAGCGCATAGCACGCTACTACAATGCGATGAAGAAGTACCTAGCGGAGCATCCCAAGAGTATCTTAGCAGCATCCTTTGGGATCGATGGGCTGAGCGTGGCAAAGCGTTGTCTCTCGCTACGCGATGAGCTGGTGATGGCGGGCTGGCCTGTGGCGGGCTGTCATCCGTCTGAGCGACTGGACGCCTTGGCAGAGATCGAGCAGTTCTTTGACTCGCCAGGGCTGGGAGAGCGGCTGACGGCTCTGTTGGCCCGAATCGGCAACTCGGCCATCTGTCAGCAGATAGAGGTGGTCATGCCTGTAGAGGTCGAGGTGCTACCGCCACGGATTGGAGCGCTACTCATGCTGATGGAGTCTCGTGGCGCTCGTCTCGAGGTGGAGCCAGTAGAGCTGCGCTCTAACCAGTCTAACCTAGCTCTGCTGCAAAGGCTCTTTACAACTGAAGGAAAAGAGCAGCGAGTCGAGCTAGACCCTACGGATCGGGAGAGTCTACAGGTGCTGCAGTTTGACGACGAGGCAAGAGCGATGGACTACCTGCTTGGTGAGGAGAGTCTGTCGGGTGCTGTCTATATCAACTCAGCTGGTAAGCTCTTTGACAACTACCTCTCACAGCGACACATGCCTCGCTCGGGGAGTGTCATCACGGGAGGCATACCGCAGCTCTCTCAGCTCTTTGTGCTGGGCTTGCGCATGCTACTCCGCCCGCTCAATGTGAAGCATCTACTGCAGTGGTGCTATACGCCGATCAATCCGCTCCAGGGCAAGCTGAGATACCGCTTAGCACGACAGCTGGCTCGTAGCGGGGGGTACTACTCTGACGAGGTACAGAATGTGATCCAAGAGTATCTCGATGGAGCGTATGACAATAGCGAAAAGGACGAACAGCTGACGGAGCGGAAGAAAAAGTCTTTGCGGACTAAGCGGGAGCAGCAGATAGCCCTTTTCCTCCCTCCACAGGATATCAAGCGAAGTAACGAAGCACTCACGAGAGGCGAGTTGCTTGCTTTCATTGATGGTTATCTGCAGTGGTGTGTCGAGAGGCAGCAACTCCTAGCTCAGGATAGTGAGGATCTGGTAGACAGTGTGCGACTCCTCAGCATCACGGCAGACCAAGCGAGAGCGCTCCGGATCATCCTGCAGGACCTGCGCGATGATCAGCCTATCACCGACTTACAGCTACGAAGCTGGTCTGCGACGCTCTACGAGAGTGTGGATATCGTGCAGTATGAGCCAGAGGAGGGGGCACTGGAGGTCATCGCTACTCCTGGGCAGCTACTATCGTCTAGTCGGGACACGGTGTGGGTTAGCTTCTATGGAGAGAGCCAGACCAAGACACCTTACCCCGATCTGTCGGATAGTGAGGTACGTGGACTGACCGAGGCGGGGGTACAGCTCTGGAGTCAAGAGGCTACCAGACGATATCATCATGCGATGACCTATCGAGCCTTTACCAAGACGCAAGGGAGTCTCAAGCTGATCCTCCTCAAGCGTCAAGGGGGCCAGGAGCCTGCCAAGCACCCGATCCATATTCGTCTGGAGAAGACAGTGACGAACTGGTCAGAGATGATCACACGCCCGCACTGTGCGAATAGCTATCAGCCTTATCCAGTCTGCAACTTAGCGGGAGAGGGCACCCCCGAGCTACACATCGAGCGAGGCGATCTGATAAAGTTCCCAGAGCTAGAGAGTGCCACATCACTGCAAACGCTGATCCTGCACCCGCTAGACTACACGCTAGAGCGTCTTGTCGATATTACGAGTATAGGCCTTGACCAGCTACAAGAGGTGAATAGGATCAAGGGTAATGTGGCTCACGACGTGATCAGCGGGCTATGCGATAAGGCGCAGGAGGGTGAGCGTGTCGATGCTGCCGTGCTGCGTCAGATAGTCGAGGAGTCGTATGATCAGCTGTTTGATGAGGTGGTGCAGAGACATGGTGCTATCCTGCTTTTGCCCGAGAATGAGCTAGACAGGCAGTTCTTAAAGATCGATCTCAAAGAGTGTCTAGGCGCTTTGGCTAGCATCATGGAGCAAAACCATCTGCACGTCTTCGCTGCAGAGAGTAGCTACAATGATAACTTGTCCTATCCCGAGGATATCACCATCTACGGACGTGTAGATATGATCATGCAGCAGACGGATGGCGAGCTTTTTGTCATGGACTTTAAGTGGTCAGAGAGCAACTTCTACCGGGGGCTCCTAGAGCAGAATGTCTCGCTACAGCTCTCCATCTATCAAGAGCTTATTGCACAGCAGCTCCAGCTCAAGGTCGCTGGTGTCGGTTACTTCCTGCTCCCTGGAGGTAAGCTCTACACCACGGCGCATCTCATCGGTGCTGACGTGGTCGAGCCTCAAGACACGGCCGACAACTCGCTCAGGATTAGGAATAGCTACGCCTTCCGTAGGAATCAGATCACAAGCGGTATCATAGAGACCGATCAGCCCAACCCGCTCACGGCGCTAGAGTATGGCGCCCAGGTAGAGAGCCACCAGCTCTTCCCCCTGACCAATGCCTCCGCCACGCCAAAGAATGGTGAAGCGGTCAAGCAAGCTTCGCTGTTTAGTCCATATAGTCTCATCAAAGAGTAATGTGCCATGAAAGGAATCAAATACATTAGTGCCGGTGCGGGCAGTGGTAAGACCTACAAGCTAACGCATGAGCTGGCCGATCTCATTATTAAGGGAAAGGTCAAACCCGAGGGGATCATTATGACCACCTTTACCAAAAAAGCGGCTAGCGAACTGAGAGAGCGCGCCAAGGCGGTGCTCTATGAGAAAGGCTACTTTGACGAGGCGGAGCGACTAGACCAGTCGCTCATAGGCACGGTGCATAGCGTCGCCAACGCTTTGATCAAGAAGTACTGGTATTATCTAGGCATCAGCCCCGATCTGCAGGTGATGACCGAAGAGGATACGAGCTTTTACATCAGTCAGTCCTTAGCCCTGCTGCCAACGCCCGAAGAGGTACAGTTTCTCTCGAGCTTTCGCAACTACTTTAACATCTGCAAGAGCGGCCCAAACAGGACTACGGTGCCAGATCGCGACTTCTGGCGAGCAGACCTGACGACGCTGATCAAGGAGGCGACTAAGTATGAGATCGAAGACCTACAGCCTAGCTTAGCGCATTCGATTCAAACGTGGGGAAAGCTCTGCGTACCGCAGGCGGGCGCTAGCCCATTGCGCAAAGAGTCACTCATCGAGTGCCTGCAGGCTCTCCGAGTGGCTAATCGCAATGGGAGAGCCTCTCAAAAGCAGAAAGAGCGTGACGATACCATAGAGAGGCTACTCTCTAGTCTCGCTAAGGAGACAGTCTCTATCGTGACATACAGCGATGCGCGTAGCTTCCTGGGTGGTAGACTGCCTAACAACCTGAGAAGACAGGTACCCGCAGTAGATGAGCTCCTCGCTATGATGGGCAACATTTGGGACTCTCCGGAGGTTTTTGACTTGCAGTGCCGCTATATCACTTGTCTCTTCGAGCTAGCTGAGCGCTGGCGAGAGGAGTATAGACGATTTAAGAAAGAGCACAACCTCGTAGACTACAACGACATGGAGCTTTACCTGACAGAGCTACTCAAGCACGAGGAGGCTGTGCGGGATATTCAAGCGAGCTTCAGCTGTCTGATGGTCGATGAGTTTCAAGATAGCTCGCCTGTACAGATTCGCGCCTTTGAGATGCTGAGCCAGGTGATGGAGTACAACGTCTGGGTGGGCGATGCCAAGCAAGCAATCTACGGCTTTAGAGGTACAGACATCGATCTGACCAATGCAGTCATGAAGATCATTGAGGCGACCCCGGAGAACGGCAATCAGATGGAGACGCTCCCGCGCAGCTACCGCTCGCTGCCCAGCATCGTGGAGCTGACGAATAGGATCTTCGTACCCGTCTTCAGCAACTCTATGCCAGAAGATCGAATACGCCTGATGCCAGATCGTGAGCAGCTAGAGGAGGGTCACCCGCTAACGCTCTGGGCTGTGCAGGCGACCAATAAAGATAAGTTCTTCGCGACTATCGCTAAGGAAGTCGCCGAGATGGTAGGCAGAGGCGTACCTCCTCAAGACATCGCTATCCTAGCTCGTCAAAATGATCGCATAGATCGGTTGGCGCCAATGCTAGCTGATCGGGGCATCCCTGTCAATCGCGAGGGGATCGACATCAGCGAGACGGGTGCTTATCTACTGATCACCTCACTCATTCAGCTGGTCATAGATGCGAGTGATACGCTAGCGAGGGCGCAGATAGCCTTTATCACAGAGCCAGGCTATACGCTACAGCGGCTTATCGATGACAAGCTCGCCTATCAAAACAAAGAGTCAGAAGATGGGGCACGCTGGCTAGACCACCTTCCACTGATAGCTGCAGTACTCCAGGAGCGAGAGCGACTGCAGCACTACTCGGCAGCCGCTTTGGTCGAGAGCCTGGTCGTAGAGTTTGGACTATACCAGAGAGCGACGGACTATGTGCGGTCTGAGCTGGGGGGCAGCATCTTTGACGTGATGATACAGGCGGCGCAGACTTACGAGGAGCGCTGTGTGCAGATGACGCTACCCGCCACGCTCTCAGGATTTCTAGACTATATGTCGCAGACACCGCCTATGTCGTCTGGCGATCGTGACGGGGTCAACCTCGTCACCTATCATGGTGCTAAGGGACTAGAGTGGAGGCATGTGATACTCATAGACCTAGATCATGATCCGATCGAGGAGAAAAAGCTGATACGCCAATCCTTCTTTGGAGTGCATGCGAGACGCGTGGAGCGCTGTTCACAGGACAACCTCTACCCAGAGTCACGTATCACGGTATTGCCGTGGCTCTTTGGTAGCTCTTTGATGACAAGTGCGCCTGAGGAGTATCTCGCTCGGCTCACCTCCTCTAAGGAGCTCCAGCAGATCACCGAGAGCGAGCGATATGAGGCTGCGCGGCTACTTTATGTCGGTGTGACAAGGGCGAGAGATGCGCTGAGTCTAGCGGTATATAAGACTAACCCTTTGAGGTGGTTCCAGCAAATAGGACTTCACCCCATAGAGACTCTGGACAACCTGTCTGATAGCGTGGATTGTCTCGCTGTGGGTCAACCCTTCGTAGTGCATACGCTGACTCCTGAAGAAGAGGAGCCGAGCGAAATGAACGAGACTGGCGAAGCGTCTGAGCCGATTTCGTCCGAGTCCCCTGCGACGAATGTGCCGCTGTACGAACCGCTACAACACTATCGCCAGAGGAATGTGAGCCCTAGTATGGTAGCGGGGCAGGGACGTGCAGAGCTCCTGTATGAGAGTGGCGAGCGCATACCACGTATCGGCCAGGCGAGCGACAGTCTCGTCGGCGACTGCATACATCAGATCTTCTCATCGACAGATATGCAAGACTCGGAGGCGATGGCGCAGCTCGTGAGTGCCTATCAGCTACAAGGGCATCTCACCTCCGTAGAGGCGCTGCAGAGGAGTTGGTCGCACTTTGTGGATTTTCTCCGAGCTCAGTACGGTGAGCCGACCGCTCTGCGCCATGAGCTACCCTTCAAGCAGCAAGTGGACGGGCAGATCATTACCGGCTCCATCGATATGCTCTGGGAGACGGCCGAGGGGGTTGTCTTGATAGACTTCAAGACCTACTCGGGTACGACGCAGCAGCTACTAGACCCTACGAACCCGCACTACGCTGGTCGCTACAAGGGACAGCTCGACTGCTATCAGCGCGCCATCGAAGCGTCTGGCCAGAGGGTCCTCGATCAACTCATCTTCTACCCGATACTGGGCGACGTGGTGCGTCTCCTGCCTCTCGACTAGACGGCTGCGCCGCTCTATATTTGCTTGCTCGTATCGTGCTGATCCCGTAGTAGATACGAGTTCCAAAAGTTGTTCCTCCTTTGGAACTTTTTAGTTCCAAGGGAGGAACTTTTCAGTTCCAGCGGAGGAACTATTAGGGGGAAGGGCATTAGGGAGAGGATTGCGGGTAAGTAAATGG
>OLQN01001241.1_pt1 | contig 19777 bp, 17 predicted proteins | sample 1673181 | NCBI WGS metagenome assembly OLQN01 (sample SAMEA3136763, study PRJEB25190) | human gut metagenome | biome: human gut; feature: human-associated habitat; material: faeces | place: Austria | collected 2013
GTCCCAGACCTTGAGACCGGCAAACTTCTCGCCAGCTTCGGCGGTCAGGCGGCCGGCGTCATCCACGGGAACAACGACGGGAACCTGCGGGTAGTGGTTAACGCAGACTTCAAAGTCCTCGACACCATGGCCAGGGGCGGTGTGGACGCAGCCGGTGCCGCCCTCGAGGGTGACATGGTCGCCCAGGATGACCAGGCCCTTGCGGTCCAGGAAGGGATGCTGATACTGCATCAGCTCCAGCTCGCTGCCCAGAACGGTGTCGGGCAGGACTTCGTACTCGTCGATGTGGCAGCCCTTCATCGTGGACTCGACCAGCTCGCGGGCCATGATGTGGTAAGCATCGCCGATCTTGACGAAGGCATACTCCAGGTTGGGGTTCAGGCAGGTGGCCACGTTGGCGGGCAGGGTCCAGGTGGTGGTAGTCCAGATGACGATCCAGGCCTTATCCAGCGGGATGTTGTGCTTGGCCAGCACGCCGTTGGGGTCGTCGGTCAGCTTAAAGCGGACGTAGATAGAGTCGCACTCGTCCTCGGCGTACTCGATCTCAGCCTCAGCCAGGGCGGTACGGTCCTCGGGGCACCAGTAAACGGCCTTCATGCCCTTGTAGATGTAGCCTTTCTTGGCCATCTCACCGAAGATCTCGACCTGGCGTGCCTCAAACTCGGGGCGCAGGGTCAGGTAGGGGTTGGCGAAATCACCCTGGACGCCCAGGCGCTTGAACTGGGAGTTCATGACATCGATATGCTCGGTGGCGAACTCTTTGCAGATCTTGCGCAGTTCTAGCTTGGAAACGCCGGACTTCTTATCGCCCAGAGACTTCAGGGCTTTCAGCTCGATGGGCAGGCCATGGGTATCGTAGCCCGGCACATAGGGGGCCTGGAAACCAGCCATGTTCTTGTAGCGCAGAATGATGTCCTTGATGATCTTGTTCAGCGCGGTGCCCATGTGGATGTTGCCATTGGCATACGGAGGGCCATCGTGCAGGACCCAGCGGGGTTTGCCCTCGTTGTTTTTGATCATCTGCTCGTAGACGTGGTTCTGCTCCCAGTCTTCCAGCATTTTCGGCTCTTTTTTCGGCAGACCAGCACGCATTTCAAACGGGGTCTGCATCTTGTGGATGGTGTCGTTGTAATTCTGCGCCAAGATTTCCTACTCTCCTCTATAGAAATAGTTTTTGACCTTATTGGTTTATCGGACGTCAGCTGTCAAAGTCAACGCCTTCAAAGTTATCGAACGCCGGAGAATTCAGCTCCTCCTGCGGTTCGGCACTTACTTTTTTACGGGTGCTGCGCTTGGCCGGGGCTTTGCGGGTGCTGCGTTTGGCAGGCGCCGGGGCAGCTTCCGGCGCATCGCTGTACAGCCCTGCACCGGGCTGGAAGCGGCTGCCGTCGATCGGCATCGGCTCTGCGGCGGGGGCGGTTTCTTCCGGTTCCTCCGGGTGCGGGGCGATAGCGAACTCAACGGTGTCTATCTTTTCCGGGGCGGGCTCGGCCACAGGGGTCGGCTCCGGCGCGGGGGCAGTTTCAGCGGGGTTATAGTAGCTGGTGGCCTGGGGTTCCGGCTCCTGCACAGGCGCGGGGGCCGGGACAGGCTCGGTATAAGGCACAGCCTCGGGGGCGGGCTCAGCATAAGGCTGGTCAGCAGCGGGCTGCGGGGCAGGCTGCTGGGCTTCCTCCTGCGCAGGCGGGTTATATTCCGGCATCTTGCTGATGAGGTTGATGTGCTTGCGGTACATCTCCATCAGCGAACGCTTGAAGCTGTCGGCTTCGCTTTTCAGCGTCACGATCTCCTGCTTGGCCAGTTCCACATCGTCGCGGGCGCGCTGCTCGCGGTCGTCGGCCTTCATATTGGCAGCTCGGATGATTTCCGCAGCCTTCTGCTTGGCTTCACGGATCACGTTCTCACCCAGGCGCTGGGCGTTGATCATCGTTGTGCGCAGAGTGTCTTCCTCGGCACGGTACTGGTCGATACGCTGGGCCAGAACGACGAGGTTTTTCTGCATCTCGTCATTTTTAGCCGCCAAGGCATCCATGCTTTCCGCTACCTGCTTGAGGTAGTCATCCACATCATCGCAGCGATAGCCGCGCATCGCTTTGTCAAATGTTACGCGGCGGACATCCTCAGAAGAGATCATGGCTTTCCTCCTGTTTGCGGGCAAAGCCCGTTATTGCCGGATTTCAGGGTCCTGCATTTTATACGAAGAGTCCGGGACTCTTTGTCTCAATACTGGTAAAAGGATATGAACTGGCGATCTTTTTTGCTTTTGCCGCCGATCTCCGCTAAGCGGAAGCGTCCCACGCCCCGCACGGTGATAATGTCGGCCTCATACATAGCCTCGTGGGCGGTGCGCAGCGGCAGATGGTTGACCTCTACCCTGCCTGCGGCGATATATTCCGCTGCTTTGGTGCGGGAAGTGTGCATCATGGCGGCCAGCACCGCATCGGCACGCAGAGCCGAAACGGTGGCTTCGTGCAGTTCCCGTTCGGGGCCGGTCAGCAGGCGGGGCGGCAGTTCGGTGCAGGTTTCCACATGCACGGGGCTGTGCCCGGCACTTGTAAAGTTTACGGTGATGAACTCCGCTTTATCCGCCAGCACCACCGCATAAAACACAGCGGCATCGTCGGGGTCCTGCAAAAGGTCACCGATGCAGGCGCGGTCCAAACCTAAGCCTAACAATGAACCGAGGTAATCCCGGTGGGTTGGCAGTTTAGCGCCGCTGTCGTAGGTCTGCATGCGCAGGTAAGCGGTGGGTTCCGCCTGCCAGGCGTCCGGCGGCTCGATGCAGAGTACCTGCCGCTCGGCTCCCTCAAACCCGCCCCAGAAGCGGAAGCTCTCGCAGCCCGCTTTGTGGCAGGCGGCTTCGGCCAACATCTGTTCCCGGTCAGAAAGAAAGCCGGTATACCGCGGAATCCCGCGGCTTTCGGCAACGCGGCAAAGTTCTTCCGCCCGCTTCATTAAGCGGCTTTCCCCGTCGTTCTGTGGCGGGATATAGCCCCGCGTTTTGGCGGCGGGATCAGAAGAAGACGCCATTATTTTCTAACTCGTCGATCAGATCACCCATAATGTCAACATTATAGGGGGTGATGATGAAGGTGCTGGTGGCCACGCGCTTGATCTGGCCGTTGTTGGCATACGCCACGCCGGACAGGAAATCGATCAGACGGCGAGAAACCTCTTTGCCGGTGGATTCCAGGTTCAACACGACGGTGCGCTTGGCGTTGAGCTGGTCCGCGATGGTGGAAGCATCCTCGAAACGCTCCGGCTTGACCAGCACGACCTGCAGCTGGGTGGTAGCGTTGATGTTTACCACCTTGTTGCTGTGCTGTTTGACCTCCGGCTGTTCGTAATCCTGCTGGGGGGCACCCTGCCCGCCAGCGAAGATCTCGTCCTCGGTATCATCGATGTAGGAATCGGCTTCCGTATCGATGCCGAGCTTGCTTTTCAAATTGTCAAACATGGACATGGTCGTTTACTCCTTTGGTTACGCATATCGTTTTGGCAGTTGATATGCGCTATTACAGCGATATACACTAAATATTATCTTCTTTTTTATAGCAGTTGTCAATACGGGGCCGCAAGATTCTTGCTAAAACGCCGCTACAACAGCTTGCCATCCTGCAGATTGGTACCCTGCACGATGATCTCATCGTACAGACGCACCTCATTATCGGTGCCCTGCTTGCCGCTATCGGGGATCAGGATGTAGTTCTCGTCCTCGTACAAAGTTTCGATTTTCAAGAATCGCTGCAGGTTGCCATACTTGACATAGACGCCGCGCTGTCCGTCCACGATGTGGAGCGCCGCTTTGTCGATGCGGATGCCCTCGTAGGTCTTGAGGTCGATCTGCGCGGTCTCGACGCCAAAGCTCAAAATTTCGGCATTGACGGTCTGGCAGGAGACCACCAGCTTGGCAAGGCCGGTGTCCTCGTCCCGGGTCAATTCCTGCACGGTAGCAGACAGCGGGGTATTCTGCTTGCCGGGCACACTGATCTTCACACTGGAAATGCCGTCCAGCCGATCCGCCGTGGCCAGGTCGCAGACAGCGTAGAACTTCCAGCTGAAGCCTGGGGCGATCTGCCCGGCGCAGTTGGTGGCGTCTGCCGCCGGAAAGCCGTTTTGCAACAGTTCGTTCAGCTCCGCCGGGGTGGCGGCATCCAGCTGAGCAGCATCGGTCACGATGGTGGGCGATGCTGATACACTGCTGAAATAGCCGTTGGTGGCGGCGGTGATGGTCTGCAAAGTGTCCAGCTGAGCCTTGATGCCGTCGTACTCAGTCTGCAAGACCTGGATGGTCTGAGTGAAGCCCTCGGTCTGGCCGGTATTGACCTGCATGCGGTTCTGGGCCAGCAGAAAGGCATCCTCGGCATCGGTGATGCCGCTGTACTGGGCGGTGTCCAGCTTATCCAGCAGGTTGTACAGCGCCTGCCGGGTTTGGCTGGTCAGCAGCGAAAGGTCGCTGCCGGAGGAATTCTGCGACTTGCTCAAGAGGTCGATCGTGCGGCCCAGGCGGTCAAGACGCTCTCGGAGAAGGCCCTGGGAATCATCGGTGTAGCACTCGGCCAGGACGGTGCCGTTGGTCACACGCTCGCCGTCCGAGACGAGATAGCCCAGATCTCCGCTGCCATCCACCCGGACGGTGTCAAACGAGACAACGCCCTGCAGGCTGATGCTGTCGGCCATCGTGTAGGCGATGGCTGTCTCGGTCTTGTAGCCGCGGTGGAAGATGATGATGAACTGAATGGCCAGGTAGATGCCGAACACCGCAATGAGCAGCATAAATAGGATGCGGAATACTTTTTTCGCCATGGTGCGTTGAGTTTTATGCTCCATGCTGTGTGTCCATCTCCCCTCTTATTGCAAAACTATTTCCCCAGAAAATCGCGTACCAGCGCGGTGGCCTTGGCGAGGACATCGTCCTCGTCCACATACAACCAAACGGCGTCGTTCTGGTTGCGGAACCAGGTCAGTTGGCGCTTGGCGTAGTTGCGGGTGGCCTGTTTGAGTTTTTCGGTACACTCGGCCTGGGTCTGGGTGCCCTCGAAGTACGGGAAATACTCTTTGTAGCCGATGGCCTGGGCGGCGGTGCGGAAGGTATCCCGGTTGCGCCAGACCCACTCGGCCTCCTGCAGGATGCCCGCATCCACCATCCGGCTGACCCGCAGGTCGATGCGGCGGTAGAGCACATTTCTGTCCCGGCAGGTCAGGCACAGGCAGAGGGCGTGATAGGGTGCTTCGGCGGGCAGGGCATCCTGCTGCTGGTCGCTCATCTTTTTACCAGTCACGGCGATGGCTTCCAACGCCCGCAACACCCGCACCTGGTTGTTGGGGTGGACCTTGGCGGCGTAATCAGGGTCCAATTCTCGCAGCTTCGCGTACATGGCGGCGGGACCGTTGGTCTCGGCCTCCTGGCGCAGCTGCTCCCGCAGGGCAGGGGCGGTGTTCTGCGTTTCAAACGCTACACCTTTTAAAAGGCTCGAGATATACAGCCCCGTGCCGCCCACCACCAGCGGCAGACGGTTTTGGGCGTTGAGCTGGGTGATGAGCGGGGCTGCGGCGGCGGTGAAATCCGCCACGCTGTAAGGCGTTTCCGGCGTGAGGAAATCCAGCAGGTGATGCGGTATCCCCTGCCGTTCCTCCGCGGTCGGTTTTGCCGTGCCTACGTTTAAGTTTTTGTAGACCTGCATCGAGTCGGCGTTGATGATCTCGCCGCCAAACTCTTTGGCCAGGGCCACGGAAAGGGCGGTTTTGCCGGTGGCGGTAGGCCCGCCGACAGCGACAACGCGCGGTTTAGACAAGGCGTCCAAACTGTTTTTCCAGCTCCTTCCGGGTGATTTTCAGCACGCAGGGACGGCCGTGAGGGCAAAACGGCGGGATGGTGCCGTCCATGATGTGCTGGGCCAGTGCCAGCATCTCGGCCGCACCGGTCTTGTCGCCCGCCTTGATGGCCGCGCGGCAGGCAATGGAATGGAGCACCCACTCCGTTTTCTCCCGCAAGGCATCGCGGGCGCCATCGATCAGGCGGGCGGCCAGTTCGATGATCATATCCTCGACATCATCCACCGGGACGTCCGCCGGGACAGCGCGCACCACCACCGTGGCACCGCCGAAGTCCTCGACTTCAATGCCCGCATCGGTCAACAGGTCAATATTTTGCAATACGGCCTGCTTTTCGGCGGCAGTCAGGTTGACCTGCACCGGCACCAGCAGCATCTGGGCGGGCACATTGCCGTAGTCCTTGGCCAGCTGCTCAAACAGGATGCGTTCATGCGCGGCGTGCTTGTCGATGAGGCACAGCTCGCCCGCGCGCTCGGTAATAATGTAGGTCTTGAACACCTCGCCCACCAGGCGCAGGGGTTCGGATTCTGGCGGCGGGGTCATGGCAGTCTGCTCCGGCGTGGTGTTGACCACATCCGGCAGGGCGCTTAAGGCGTGGGGGTCGTTGACGACGTAGTCCGGCTCTTCCGAAACCGGGGCCTCGGCCTCCGGCTTGGGTGTGGTCTGCACGGGCACTTCCTGCTGTAGGGCGGCGGGCTGGGCAAGCTCCCCTTCCGGTTCCGGCAAAATGTCCAGCACAGACTCGTTGGGGGCCTGGTAAGTCACCGGGCGGGGCGGCTGGCCCTGCAAAGGCTGAGGCGCAGCGCCGGCCGAGGTTTTGTAGACGGGCTTCGGGCTGTCCACCGCCGTCAGGCCGGGAACTTCTTTGGCCGGGATGCCCGCTGCCAGGCCCGCCAAGGCGCGGTACTCGGCCGCTGAAAGCGTTGTGAAGCGGTTTTTATCGGGTGCCGGGCGGTGCTGTGCGGCAGGCTGGGCCGCAGGTGCCACCGGGGCAGTGGGCTGCATGGTGGTCTGTTCGGCCTCGGAGGCGGTGTGGCCCATCTCAAAGCGGCACTCCCCGCTCCCCGGCGTAGCCAAAGCGGTGCGCACGGCGCGGTAGACAGCATCAAAGACATCGCTCTCTTTGGCAAAACGAATCTCCGTCTTAGCCGGGTGAACATTGACGTCCACGAGGTCGGCGGGCATTTCCAGCATCAGCACAGCGCCGGGAAATTTACCCTGCATCATCGTGCCTTTGTAGGCGTTTTCCAGCGCGGCCATCATCGTGCGGTTCTTGACATAGCGTCCGTTGACGAAGAAATGCTGGGCACCGCGGCTGGCGCGGCAGGCCCGGGGCGGCGTGACCAGACCGGTGACTTTATACAGCTCACTGCCGCCGTCCACAGGCAAAAGGTCGCGGGCAAACTCGCGGCCCAGCACCGCGTAGACCGTGCTGCGCAGGTCTCCGTCGCCGGGGGTCAAAAACTGCTGCTTGCCGTCCCGCAGAAAGCGGAAGCTGATTTCCGGGTGGGAAAGTGCGGCGTGCAGGACGGTCTCGGAGACGAAGGTTCCCTCGCTGGCGTCCTTTTTCAGGAACTTCATGCGGGCGGGGGTGTTGTAGAACAGGTCGTTGACCGTGATGGTCGTGCCCACGGGGCGCGCGCCCGGCTCCATGCCCTGGGGCTCGCCGCCCTCGATGCGGTAGCAGCAGGCGTACTCGTCCGTTTCGGTACGGGTCAGCACTTCCACTTTGGCCACGCTGGCGATGGAGGCCAAGGCCTCGCCGCGGAATCCCAGGGTATGGATATGCCCCAGGTCATCCGCCGTGGCAATTTTGCTGGTAGCATGGCGGATAAACGCTTTATCGATATATTCTGCTTCGATGCCGGTGCCGTTATCAGCAATCTGCAGTTGGGCAATGCCGCCGCGGGCCGCCGAGAGGGTGATCTGGGTCGCCCCGGCATCGATGGCATTTTCCAGCAGTTCCTTGGCCACACTGGCCGGTCGTTCTACAACTTCACCGGCCGCGATCAGTTCGGCAGTATGCTTGTCCAGCACACGAATTTCCGCCATGGGTCTCACCTGCCTTTATTCTTTATCTAAAACGGTTTTCAGTTCGTACAGGAAGTTCAGCGCTTCTAGCGGGGTCAGCGTTTCAATATCCACGCTGTGGAGCTTGTCCACCACCTCGCTGGGCACGCTGGGGTTGTTGTAGGCTTCTACGGTCTCAAAGTCCAGCTGCATCGTGTTGCTGCGGCCGGGGGCGTTGGCCTCCAACTGGCGCAGCACGGCGTGGGCGCGCTTGGTCACGCTGCCCGGCAGGCCCGCCAGTTTGGCAACCTCAATGCCGTAGCTGTCATCCGCCGGGCCGGCGATGATGCGGCGCAGGAACGTGATGTCCTCGCCCCGCTTTTTGACGGCGATATTGTAGTTTTTGACGCCGTGGATGTCCTGGTCCATGCTGGTCAGCTCGTGGTAATGGGTGGCGAACAGCGTTTTGCAGCCGATGTTCTCGCAGATATACTCTACCACAGCACGGGCGATGCTCATGCCGTCAAAGGTCGAAGTGCCGCGGCCGATCTCATCAAGAATGACCAGGCTGTCCCTGGTGGCATGCTTGAGGATCTCAGCCACCTCGGTCATCTCAACCATAAAGGTGGACTGTCCGGCAGCCAGGTCGTCCGAAGCACCCACGCGGGTGAAGATTGCATCCACAACACCGAGATGAGCACTGGCGGCGGGCACGAAGCTGCCGATCTGAGCCATCAGGGCGATCAGGGCGTTCTGGCGCATATAAGTGGATTTACCGGCCATGTTGGGGCCGGTGATGAGCAGCATGCGGTTCTCGTCCTCGTCCAGCAGGGTGTCGTTGGGGACAAATAAGCTGCCCTTGAGCATCTGCTCAATGACCGGGTGGCGGCCCTCTTTGATCTCGATCTCGCCGCTGGTATCCACCACTGGCAGGACGTAGTTGTTCTGGAGTGCGGCCTCGGCAAAACCAGCCAGTACATCCAGCTGGGCCACCGCCGAGGCGGTGCGCTGGATGCGCACGATCTGGTCGGAGATTTCCGTCAACAGATCGGAGAAAAGCTGATGTTCCAGGACGAGCAGACGCTCATTGGCGCCGAGGATTTTATTTTCCAGCTCTTTCAATTCCGGCGTGATGTAGCGTTCGCCGGTGGTCAGGGTCTGCTTGCGGGTGAAGGTATCAGGCACCGAGTCAGTGTAGGAGCGGCTGACCTCGATGTAGTAGCCGAACACCTTATTAAAGCCGATCTTCAGCTTGGGGATGCCGGTTTCCTCGCGGTATTTGGCTTCCAGATTGGAAAGATAGCCTTTGCCGCCGTGCATGATATCCCGCAGTTCGTCGACCTCGCTGTTGTACCCGGCGCGGATGGCGCCACCGTCCTTTAAGGTAGCGGGCGGGTCATCGACCAGCGCGGTCGTGATTTTGTTCAGAATATCTTCCAGCGGGTCGATCTGGTCAGCCAGGTCTTTCAGCAGCGGTGCACCGCAGGCGGCGGCCTGGCTGCGCACTTCCGGCAGCATCGCGCAGGTATCGCCCAGGGCCTTGACCTCCCGCGGGGTGGCCGATCCGTAGAGAATACGGGTGGTCAGGCGCTCGATGTCAAAGACGTGGGAGAGCGCTTCTTTCAAATCGGCGCGGGCCATGTTGGCGGTGTAGAGCGCCTGCACAGCAGACAGGCGGCGGTTGATAGCCTCGGCGTCCACAAGGGGCTGTTCGATCCAGGAGCGCAGCAGGCGCTTGCCCATCGAGGTCTCGGTCTTATCCAGCACCCACAAGAGGGTTCCTCGCTTCTCGCGGCCGCGCATCGTCTCGGTCAGTTCGAGGTTCGCGCGGGTCACGGGCGACAGGCGCATGTACTGGGCGTCGGCGTAGTTCTGCACGGTCTTGATACGCTCGACGCCGTGCTTCTGCGTTTCGTGCAGGTAGTTGATCATGGCGGCCACAGCATAAGGCACCAGGGCATCCTTCTCGTAGCCGAGGGCATCCCGCCAATCGGGGCCGAACTGGTTCGCCATGGCAGCTTCCATCACGCTGTCCTTAAAGCAGGCATCCTCCCGCAGTTCCACCAGGGCGTTGGTATGCTGCTTGATGTAGGCAGTCACATCCTTAAAGTCCAGCATCGCCGGGCAGATCAGGATCTCACTGGGCATGTAGCGGCATAGCTCGGTAATGATCGCACCGCCGATCTTTTCGGCGTTCAACTCGGTGGCGTAGGCCTCGCCGGTGGAGATGTCGGCAAAGCAGATGCCAGCCTTCCAGCGGCCGCGGGTGCGCTTAGTGTAGACGCTGCAGAGGTAGTTGTTTTTATCCTCGGCCAGCATGCTGCTCTCGATGACCGTGCCGGGGGTAACCACGCGGATGATGTCCCGCTTGACAAGGCCCTTGGCCAGGGCGGGGTCCTCCATCTGCTCACAGATAGCGACCTTGTAGCCCTTGGCGATGAGGCGGGCGACGTAGGTCTCGTAGGAGTGGAAGGGCACGCCGCACATGGGGGCGCGCTCCTCTTTGCCGCAGTTTTTGCCGGTCAGTGTCAGTTCCAGCTCTCGGGAGGCCGTTAAGGCATCGTCGTAGAACATCTCATAAAAATCGCCGACACGGTAAAACAGAATCTCGTTCGGGTGTTGTTTCTTGATTTCAAAATACTGCTGCATCATTGGGGAAACTGCTTGTTCCGCCATGGTTCACACTCCTGTGTTTTCTGCAAAAGTTGGTTGTACGGGTCAGGGTTTAGTGGCAACCGCCGCAGGTGGAGCAGCTGCCGGTGCAGCCGCCGGAGGGGGCCTGCACGGTCATGGGGTCGCCGCCATTCATGGCGGTGTTGATGATGGCGTCGATGTGGCTGACCATGGCCTCGCACTCAGACTTGGCGGCATTGTAGCGGACCATGCCCTCGCTGGCCATGATCTGGCTGTACAGGTCGTTGACGCGCTGGTTCAGCTCGGCCACGCGGGCGGCGTTGGTCTCGGTCTTGGCGCTCTCGTTGTTCAGGTCCAGACGGGCCAGGTTGAACTCACCGATGAGGTTCTGCAGTTCTTCGTCGCTGTCGTTCTCGCGGCGGGCAGCGTCCAGCTCCAGGTAGCGGGGGTCGGTCTGCAGGGCAGCGGCGGCTTTTTTAAACAGATCAATGCAATCCATGATAGGTTCTCCTTATGAATAAAAATGTAATAAAGCGTGAAATTTTTGCGGTTTAGTCCTGCACCAGCTCGCCTACCAGCAAGGCGGCACGGGAGCCGGTCAGGTGGACGTTTGCCCACTGGCCGATGAGGGATTCCGGGGCCTGGAACTCGACCACCAGGTTATTGTCCAGGCGGCCATTGACGGTGCCGGCGGTGCGGCCTGCGGCTTCGACCAGTACGCGGACGGTCTGGCCGGCCATGGCAGCGGTGGCCGCAAAGGCAAATTTATCCTGCGTTTTCAGCAGGCGCTCCATGCGGGCGGCTTTCTCGGCATGGGTGGTAGGGTCGTCGAACTTCGCTGCCGGGGTGCCGGCGCGCTTGGAGTAAATAAAGGTGAACAGCTGCATATAGCCCACCTTGCGGACGAGGTCCAGCGTTGCCTGGAAGTCCTCCTCCGTCTCGCCGGGGAAGCCGACGATGATGTCGCTGGAGAAGGTCACGCCAGGGATCTTTTCCCGGGCGTAGTCGACGAGGTCCATATACTGGGCCACAGTGTAGTGGCGGTTCATCTCTTTCAGCAGGCGGTCACTGCCGGACTGCACCGGCAAGTGGATGTGCTTGCACAGATGCTCCTGCGCGGCGATGGTGTCGATCAGCTTGCGGCTGGCGTCCTTGGGATGGCTGGTCATGAAGCGGATCTGGTAGTCGCCGGGCACGGTGCAGAGCAGGTTGAGCAGGTCGGAAAAATCGATCTTTTCCGCAAGGCCCTTGCCATAACTGTTGACGTTCTGGCCCAGCAGGGTGATCTCCTTGTAGCCTTGGGCAATCAGCTCCTTGAACTCGGCCAGGATGGCGGCAGGTTCACGGCTGCGCTCCCGTCCGCGGACGTAGGGCACGATGCAGTAGGTGCAGAAGTTATCACAACCGTACATGATGGGCAGCCAGGCGCGGAAGCCGGAATCGCGGCGGATGGGCATTTCCTCGACGACGGCGTTGCGCTCCTCGGGGTTTTCGAGGTAGCGCTTGCCGCGGCTGAGACGTTGGGCCAGCATGGCGGGCAGGCGGTCGATGCCGTCCACGCCGAAGACCAGGTCGACGTAGGGGTAGCTCTGGCGCAGCTTCTCCACGATGTGGGCCTGCTGGGCCATGCAGCCGCAAACGCCGATGATGAGGCGCGGGTTCTGCTCTTTCAGCTTTTTCAGCGCACCTACGTTGCCGAAAACACGCTGCTCGGCATGTTCGCGCACGGCGCAGGTGTTGAAAAGGATGAGGTCGGCATGCTCAACGTTATCGCACAGGCCAAAGCCGACATCCTGCAAAACGCCCTTGATCTTCTCGCCGTCATTGACGTTCTGCTGGCAGCCGTAGCTGCGCACATAGGCCAGGGGCGGCGTATCGTAAAACGAGGCCAGCACCTTGGCGGCGGCTTCGTTGTGGGTATAGGTCAGTTTTTCCAAGTCCAGTTCTCCTTGCAGGTGCCTGCATACAGGCACAAAATCCAGATATACCATATTAGTATAGCAAATCAGGCGCAAAAGCACAAGCGCTAGTTCTGTATTTTTTGCGCTTCGGTCCGGTTTCTGACCGCATCACAGTTTTTGAGGGGCAGCACACAGCAAAAAGCAGCAGCATCGCATAGTGCAGTGCCGCTGCTTTTATTCGTTGGTACGTATGTTCTTTAGTTATCTTTTTCTTCTTTGTCAAACTCGTTTTCCAGCTGTTCATGGCGCTTTTTGTAGACAGCGCTGCAAAGCTGGAGTACCACCAGCGCCAACACGAAGGTGGTGCCCGCCGCAATACCGGCGCCAACCAACATAATAGACAGAGGCGCATCATAGGCTGACATTTTGATAAAGACGAACACGCCAACCACAGCGCCAGCAATAAGACTGCCGACCAAGTTTGCGCCGATGGTAGCTTTGATGTTCCGGCTCCAAAGCCCGGCACGCAGGCAGGCGGCGACAATGTAGACGCAGCTAATCATAAACACAGCCCAGGTGCCTGCCATCTCCCGCATGGTAAAGCCGAGCAATCCCTCCCCCAGCAAGACAACCAGCAGCAGCGACCAGACCAGCCAGAAACCGCGGCTTTCGATGGTAAGCATGGTGCGTTCCTGCATTTCGTCCAACTGATTTTTCCCGAAAAATTGTGCTAATTTCATAGTTATTCCTCCCAGAATAGATCATCTAAGGTTTTGCCCAGCACCTTGCAGATGCTGCGGCAAAGGTTGATGGTGGGGTTATACTCCCCTTTTTCAATGGCGTTGACGGTCTGGCGCGATACGCCGACAGCCTCCGCCAGTGCCCCCTGCGTCATATCCTTTTCGGCGCGGGCGGCTTTCAGTTTCAGGTTTTTGGCCAACTTCCCTGCCTCCTTTCAGATGGTGTAACCAGTATAGCACCGCCCTCCTGCAATGTCAAGTATATATTACATTTTATCTTTTATATTTTTCTTTTTGTCGTTTTGCTTGCGATTGGCCCTGCGCCGTGTTATGATAGGCCTATACTACTTTATAAAAAGGAAGTTTGGCGAATGAAGTACAGCTTTCCCGCTTTTGAAAATGGATTTGTCCGCGCAGCCGCCGCCACCCCCGCCCTGCACGTGGCAGACTGCGCCTATAATGCCCAGCAGATCATTGACGCCATGAGCGTGTACGCGGCCCAGGGCGTGCAGCTGGTCTGCTTTCCTGAATTTTGCCTGACCGGCTACACCTGCAGCGACCTGTTTTTGCAGCAGACCCTGCTGAAGGGTGCCGAAGACGGCCTGGCTGCCATCCTGGAGGCAAGCCGCGGGCTGAACCTGGTGGCGCTGGTTGGCCTGCCAGTTGCCCATGACGGCAAGCTGTACAACTGCGCCGCCGTTTTGTGCAACGGTGAGCTGCTGGGCCTGGTGCCGAAGCAGCACCTGCCTAACTATGGCGAATTTTACGAGAAGCGCCACTTTGTGCCCGGCATGGCCGAGCCGGAGTGCATTGAGTTTGCGGGGCAGGAAACGCTCATCGGCACGCGGCTGCTTTTCAGCTGCAAGCAGCTGAAAAGCTTTGTGCTGGGCGTAGAAGTGTGCGAGGATCTGTGGAGCCCCATGCCCCCCAGCTGCGCGCTGGCACTGGCCGGCGCGACCGTGATTGCCAACCTCTCCGCCAGCGATGAGACCATCGGCAAGGCCGCCTACCGCCGCCAGCTTATCAGCGGGCAGAGCGCACGGCTGCTGTGTGCCTATCTCTACGCCGACGCCGGCCACGGCGAAAGCACCACCGACATGACCTTTGCCGGGCATAACCTGATTGCCGAAAACGGCACCCTGCTGGCCGAGACTGCCCCCTTTGAAGGCGGCACCGCTATGACCGAGCTGGACCTGGACCGCATGGTGCAGGAGCGCCGGCGCAACACCACCTTTATGCCGGAGACCGCCGGGTACACCCACGTGGAGTTTGAGCTGCCGCCTGTGGAACTGGCCCTGACGCGGCAGGTCTCCCCCACGCCGTTTGTGCCCCAGGATACCGCCGCCCGTGCCGAACGCTGCGAGCTGATTCTGCGCATCCAGGCGGAGGGCCTCGCCAAGCGCATCGAGCATACCCACGCCAAGTGCGCCGTACTGGGCATCTCCGGCGGGCTGGACAGCTGTCTGGCTTTGCTGGTGGCCGTGCGTGCCTGCAAGGTGCTGCACCGCGACCCGAAAGAAATTGTAGCCTTGACGATGCCCTGCTTCGGCACCACTAAGCGCACCCGTTCCAACGCCGAAATTTTGTGCGAGGCGCTGGGTGTCAGCTTTGCCGAGATCAACATCACCAACACCGTCAACAGCCATTTTGCGGACATTGGCCAGGACCCGCAGACCTACGATGTCACCTTTGAGAACTGCCAGGCCCGTGTGCGCACGCTGGAACTGATGGACTACGCTAACAAAAACGGCGGCTTTGTCATCGGCACAGGCGACTTGAGCGAGCTGGCCCTCGGCTGGGCCACCTACAACGGCGACCACATGAGCATGTACGGTGTCAACGCGGGCGTACCAAAAACGCTGGTGCGTCACATTGTACAGTACGTGGCCGACACCTGCGGTGATAAGCAGTTGAGCGATGTGCTGTTGGATATTCTGGATACGCCCGTCAGCCCCGAACTGCTGCCCACCGCTGAGGACGGCACCATCGCTCAGCAGACCGAGAAGCTGGTTGGCCCTTATGAACTGCACGATTTTTATTTGTACTACGTGTTGCGCTTCGGCTTTGGACCTGCCAAAATTTACCACTTGGCCCGCACCGCCTTTGCAGGCAAGTACGAGCCGGAAGTACTGCTGGCCTGGCTGAAGAATTTCTACCGCCGCTTCTTTGCCCAGCAGTTCAAGCGCAGCTGTCTGCCCGACGGCCCGAAAGTCGGCTCGGTCACGCTGTCCCCCCGCGGTGACTGGCGCATGCCCAGCGATGCCTGCAACGCTTTGTGGATGGCCGAGCTGGAGAAGATCACGCTGTAATATAAAAAAGGAAGTGCTGTTATGGCCATGTGGAAAAACGATGACGAAATGTTCGCCCTGATGAAGGAGAAGCTGTACACCCCCGTTGTGGGCGATATTCTGGATCAGATGGGATACAAGCACCAGTTTTTGCCTGCCTCCATCCGCCCGCTGGCGGCCCAGGTGCCCACGGCGCCCTACATCCTGCCCGGCGAGACCGAGGACAAGCGGCTTAGACTGGCCGGTTACGCCTGCACCGTGCTGGAAAATGACGTGTACGAGTACCAGGCACAGAAGCCCTTTGGCTATATGACCGAAGCGTTGGACGACTTGAAGCCCAACGAAATTTATATTGCCACCGGTGCCCACAACAGCGCCCTGTGGGGCGAGCTGCTGACCGCCTGCGGCAAGGCCCGCGGTGCGGTAGGCGCCGTGCTGGACGGCTACACCCGCGACACACCGAAGGTGATCGAGCAGAACTTCCCGGTTTTCTGCACCGGCACCTGGGCGCAGGATTCCTCGGTACGCACCTATGTGTTCCAGTGGCGGTGCCCGATCGAGATTGGGCAGGTCACGATCCACAACGGCGACATCGTATTCGGCGATATTGACGGCGTGCTGATTATCCCGAAAGAGATCGCGCCCGAAGTGCTGGAAAAGGCTCTGGAAAAAGCCAGCACCGAAAAGACGATGCGCAAGGCCATTGAAAACGGCATGCTGGTGACCGAGGCGTTTGCCAAGTTTGGCGTGCTGTAAATTTACACAATACTAAAAGCGGAGGATGCCCGGGTGGGTGTCCTCCGCTTTGCTTTTGTTTTGGTTTTATAAAGGGGCGTTAATACTCCACACCCTCGCGGGCGGCAATGCCCTGGGTGTAGGGGTGCTTGTGCATCTGCATTTCGGTAGAGTAGTCGGCGGCGTCCTGCAGCCAAGGGGCCGGGTCGCGGCCTGTGACGACGACTTCCCTGCCGTCCTTGGCAAAAGCTGCCGCTTTGCGCAGCAGGGCTTCGTCCAGGATGTTGCTTTTTAATGCAGCGCAGGCTTCGTCCAGCACCAGCAGGTCAAAGGGCTGTGCCAGGGCTTTCTCCAGTGCGTCCGCGGATACGACCCGTGCCTGGGCCTTGTCGTTCTCGTCCATCAGCCAGGTGAATTTGGCGTTGGGGCAGGCGTAGACTGTGGCCCCGGCTGTGCGCAGCGGGGCAATTTCGCCGCTGGTGCCGTCCTTTAAAAACTGCACGATCACCACGCGCCGTCCATGGCCCAGCGCCCGCAGCGCCAGCCCCATGGCCGCCGTAGTTTTTCCCTTGCCGTTGCCCCAGTATAGATGCAGCATGGAATTTTCCCCACTTTAGCCGTTGGCTTTTTCAGATGCAAAAAATTCTTTGGTCAGGTTAACTACCGTGCCGGAAAGCAGCAGCAGGGCAATCAAGTTCGGGATACTCATCAGGCCGTTGAAGGTATCGGCCACACTCCACAGCAGGCCCAGGTCCACCGTAGCGCCCAGGATGGACACGAAAGAGTACACCACAAAGAACGGACGCACGACCTTGTCATTATGGCACAGGAACGCCAAAAAACGCGAGCCGTACAGGCCCCAGCCGATGATGGTAGAGAACGCAAAGCAGCACAGCGCCACCGCCGTAAAGATGGACGCCCAGCCGCCGTAGGTGGTAGTAAAGCCGGAGATGGTCAGTTCGGCGCCCGCGGCGGTGCCGTAGTTGACAGTGATGCCGCTGCACAGGATGACCATCGCCGTCAGGGTGCAGATGACGATGGTGTCAGCGAAGACCTCAAAAATACCGAACAAACCCTGCTTGACCGGCTTTTTGGTGTCGGCGCAGGCATGGGCGATGGAACCGGTGCCAAGGCCGGCTTCGTTGGAGAAGATGCCGCGGGAAACGCCCTTCTGCATGCTGATAAACAGGCTGCCGATGGTGCCGCCGGTGAAGGCCGCCGGGTTGAAGGCACCGGCAAAAATAGCTTCCAGCACCAGCGGGAAACGTGGGAGATTCAGCACCACAACGCCCACCGCCAGCACGATGTAAAACAGCGCCATAAAGGGCACGAGGCGCTCGCTTACGCTGCCAATGCGCTTGATGCCGCCCAGCAACACCATGGCGACCAGCATGGCCACCACGATGCCGACCACGAGGTTCAGTGTGGAGAGCGCACCATTGCCGACAACGTTGTACTCCAGCAGGGCGGTATCGATGGCCGCCACGATGGTGTTGACCTGAGTGGCGTTGCCGGTGCCGAACACCGTCAGCACGCCGAACAGCGAGTACAGCACAGCCAAAAACTGCCAGTGCTTGCCCAGGCCGTTTTTAATATAGTACATCGGGCCGCCGACCCACTCGCCCGCGGCGTTGCGCTCACGGAAATGGACGGCCAGCGTGACCTCGGCAAACTTGGTGCACATGCCCAGCAGTGCCGAGCACCACATCCAGAACACCGCGGCCGGTCCGCCAATGGCGATGGCACCCGCCACGCCTGCAATATTGCCGGTGCCTACGGTGCCCGCCAGCGCAGTGCATACCGCCTGGAACGGCGTCATAGCGCCGTCCGATGCATCCTTTTTGCGGAACATGCGGCCGATGGTAGTTTTGATGACATACGGAAATTTGCGGATCTGCAAAAAGCCTGTCCGCACGCTGAGCAGCAGCCCCACGCCAATGATGCACACCATGGCTGGGACACCCCAGACAAAGTTGTTGACTGCCTGGTTGACAGCCGCAATCGTTTCTAACATAATCCTCCCCATTCCCTCTCGATTTAGGAATCCCACAAATACAAACAGGTCACGAGCCGTGCGTACACATTGGCTCATGACCTGTTTGCATCGTACTGATTCAGTATAGCATTTTATGGGGAGGTTTGCAAGGGATTACTTGACGTAAACCCCTTACTTGTTTTCCGGCAGATGCCACTTCCAATCCAAAATTTCGGGCATATCCTGGTCGATCTCGTGGATGTAGTTCTTGTGAGCGACCAGCTTGTCGTTCATCTGCTGGATGATGTACGCACCGCGGTTGCCCAGCTGGGGCAGATGCAGCAGCGCATCCTTGACCAGATGATCTCGTTCTGCACGCGCATATCAAATGGCGTGGTGATGGTGCCTTCCTCCTGGTAGCCGTGGACACTCAGGTTGCGGTTGGTGCGCTCGTAGGTCAGCTCATGCACCAGCGTGGGATAGCCGTGGAACGCGGAGATGATGGGCTTATCCTTGGTGAACAGCGCGTCATAATCGGCATCGGTACGGCCTGCACTTGCTGGCCGGTGGTGTCGCAAATGCTGGAACAATGAGCATATAGCGTTTCTAACCCGCCGCCGTGGTCGATTTGGGTGTAATAGCCGTAGCTGCCACCCCAACTCAGCTGTCAAGGACGTTGACAACGGTGACGGTACCATCTGCGGCGGCAAGGATGGGCGCACCCTCCCTCAGCACAGGCAATGCCGGTGCCGGTGTGGGAACTGATTTCGCCAGTAGTGGGGTCAATACGGTGGCCAAATTGCGAGGTAATTGTTCCTGCAACCGGAAGCGGCCATTGCAGAGTGCCTGTTGGGGTGCGGGTGCTGTTCGGGGACATAAGTTCACCACCGCCCTGGGCAAAGCCACCGGGCAGTTCCGCCCATAGTTCCTCGTACTGTGGGTCTTGCAGGAGTTGCAGGTAGGTGTTTTTTCGGGTGGTGAAATGATAATCTGCCGCCATCTCATCGGGTGTTTTGTGGGTCAGTTCGATTACGAGGACAGTTTCGGTTATCTCTGTTGTGATTGGATTGCCGTCCTCGTCGGTAGTGTCTATGGTAGTCACCTCCGGGTGGGTGGAATGATCCACCGCGTTCATTGCCCACATGGTTTCCCGCAGCCTGTCCATAGGTATAAAATGGAAAACTTGAAAACAAACTGAAAACTGTCGAAAAAAACGAAAAATCCCCGCAGCCAACAGGAAATTGGCTGCGAGGAAATTGAAAACATTTTGAAAACAGCAGGATTTATTCTGTTTTTCTCAAAAAAATTGCCCTCTCCCCTGCCATAATTCAGAATTTTGCGGGAAGACGGGGCAATAAAAGTGTCCAACCTTCTAAAAATGGTTGGACATCTCTACAAAAAGCAACCTAAAACTGGTTGGCGAAATCGCCGATTTTCGACGCTACAACAAAGAAAAAAGACTGTGACATCTTTTTCATCACAGTCTTATGGAGGTGACGACCAGATTTGAACTGGTGAATGAAGGTTTTGCAGACCTTTGCCTTACCACTTGGCCACGTCACCATAATGAGTGAAAAACCGGCTTTTGGAGCCGGTTTCCACTATTTGTCTGGAGCGGCCGACGAGGCTCGAACTCGCTACCTCCACCTTGGCAAGGTG
>OLQN01001243.1_pt1 | contig 19738 bp, 13 predicted proteins | sample 1673181 | NCBI WGS metagenome assembly OLQN01 (sample SAMEA3136763, study PRJEB25190) | human gut metagenome | biome: human gut; feature: human-associated habitat; material: faeces | place: Austria | collected 2013
CGACTCGGGGGCTAGGATCCGTCGGACCTCTGCCGAGGTCCTTACTCATAGACACCCCGCTAAAAACCATACGGCGTGAACTTTCTAATGCGTTAGCCCTGCCCCACAGGTGCAGGGCTAACGCATTCCGATGGTTCTACCGCGTGGTATATTTCGGAGTATCAATAGATAACGATCTCCTTGAAAAGGTCTGATTTGTCGTAACCCTATTCCAGGTTCGCAGAGCTGATGAGTAGGGAAAATAAGACGATCAAAACCCATGCCCCTTGCGGTTTGGACAGCCTATTCCAAGATTGTTTTGATATCTAACTATATGTGGAAAAGAAAAGGGAAAAATAGGCTACTAATCTCGGTTTAGTAACGGTTTGAAAACCAGTATCATATATGAGTGTTGGTTTAGTTGCAACTAACCGATCGCTTAGTTGCAACTCGCCGATTGCTTAGTTGCAACTCGTCAAATGCTTAGTTGCAACTAAACTTTTGCCCTCTTACGCCACCCACTTTTTATAGGTCTATGATAAGTATATGAGTAGTCCCACACTCCTTTTGGATGAACGGTCCTAGTCTTAGAATAGCCTTTGCTAGGCTCCCCATAATATACTAATGTGTGAATGGTTGTTCGGGTATTGGTAAAAGGGTATAAAGAGAGCGGTTCATTCGCTTATTACTTAATTCCCGATGCGACAGTTCTGTAAAAAGGGGGTTGCAAGGGGTGAGAGTATGGAAATCTTTTGCTACCTTTGTACCTAGCGATGGGGTGGTTGTCTCCACGCGGTGTGTTTTTGGCCCAGTAGCTCAGCTGAATAGAGCGTCAGATTCCGGTTCTGAAGGTCGGGGGTTTGAATCCCTTCTGGGTCACGATGGGGCTACTGATGTAGCTCAGACAAAACGAACAGAACTTACAAACTTACAATATTCGAAGTATATGAAGGGGATTACCTATCTTGGGATTTTGATAGAGGTGATTGGCGCCGCTATATTGATTTATCTAGGCTTTGCCGGCACAGGGCAGACCAATACTGGTTTGGTGATAGGTCTTGTACTGGTGCTTGTGGGCTTTTTGCTACACATCTTCCTCGATAAAAAGTACAATTCTCTCCCCGAAGAGAATCAGTAATCATCACTTCTCAGAGCTGGAGGAGTGTAGGATGACAACCTAGAGGTGATGCAATCCCTGGGTGGTCGTCCTATCTGTACACTATTCTAAGCTGGTAGGGGGTGTAACTTAAGAGAGCGACGAGATGAAGGGTGGCTACTTTACCGAGCGTCCGCTGGTGGTGGTTGGTGCCACGGGGCGGCTATCTAGTGAATTGATATTCTATGCTCTGCTACAGCGTTTCAGTGGTCGGCTGGTGCTTTGTGGCGGGAGCGAGGAGCGGCTTCAGGGGCTTAAGGACGAGATAGAGGAGTCGGGCTTCGGGGAAATTGAGATTCATACCACCCTCTCGATGGAGGAGGCGGTATCGGAGGGGGGATATCTGCTCTTTGCCAAGAGTGTGCAAAGTAGTCCTACCACTCGCGAGGCGATGCTATTGAGCAATGCTCCCTTTGCAGTGGAGTGTGGGCGTGCACTCTCCGCGGTGAGGGATAAGGTGGAGCGGGTGGTCTGCGTGAGCAATCCCTCCGACCTGATGGGGCTCACTCTGCTGGTGCATAGTGGATTGTCGCCCGAACGGGTAATGAGCCTTTCGTCGCTAGATACCGAGCGCTTCCGAAGGACGTTGGTGCGTCGGTTGGGGGTACCGCCTAGGGTACTTAGCGATGTCTACACCTTGGGAAGCCACGATGGGGCAATGGCACCGATGCTTGATAGAGTTCGGGTGAATGGTACTTCGCTGAGCGAGATGGGTATCAGCAGTGAGAAGGAGGTGGAGCTGGTGCGTGCGGTGCGGTATGGTGGCATCTCTATCTACAAGCAGAGAGGTCAGACTGCCTATCAAAGCCCAGCGGTGCATGTATTGCGGATGCTGATGGCCACGGACCGTGAGCCTTTTGAGCTCCCTACGGCTAGGTATCATCACTCCAGTCGGTACCCTCATACCTTTGGTTCGCTTCTCACCAAGATAGATAGCCAAGGGTGCCACCATCTGCCCACGAAGCTCACAGCTCGCGATGGGGCGGCACTGGATGGGGCATTTGCTTCGATTGAAAGGATGAGGCAACAATTGATAAAGGGTGGGTATCTGCCCGACCCTGGTGAGTGGGGGTGTCTCCTCCAGAGGGAAGAGGAGTTGGTGGAAATGATATAATATGATACAATATATAAAGGGAGAAGATGCAAAAGATATATAGCTCGAGAGAGATCGCGGAGATGGAGGCAGAGCTGGTGGCAGAGCGTACCGATTGGGAGGATGCCTCGGAGCTGATGGCGCACAAGGGAATTGCGGTATGCAATCGCCTGAAGCAGGACTTCTATGCTGCTCGCCGTGCGGTGATCTTTGCTGGGCCCAACGAAAAGGGGGCTTTGGCGATCAGGGTAGGCACCTCGCTAGTGGGCATGCAGTATGATGTAGAGGTATTGCTCCTGAATCCTAAAGGTACTTTGCCCGACGATGTGGCCCATGAGCGTGATGCCTTTATGGAAGTTTCATCGCACCTCACCGAGGTGACGACCAATGCTTTTGCCCTCCCAGAGCTGGCTCCCCAAGACCTTCTGATTGATGGAATACAGGGGCGGGAGCTGATGCCTTCGCTCAATAATGTGACGAAGTACCTCAATCAGATAAAGGCGATCAAGGTGGCACTGGAGATCCCCTCTGGTATGAGTGAAGAAGTGGAGGGGCCTATTGACTATACCAAGATATTAAAGGCCGACGTCACCTACACCTTTTATAGTCCTAAGCTGCTACTCCTTTTGCCTGAAAATGAGCCTTATGTGGGTCAGTGGCGGGTGCTTTATCCTAGTTTTTATAGTGCCAAAAGTACGTCCAATGCCCCCTATATGTACTTCGGTACGCAGGAGATGGAGCAGGTGCTACCCTTGCGTAAGCGCTTCTCCAATAAGTATGACTATGGCAAGGATCTACTCATAGCAGGCGCTAAGGGGATGATGGGGGCTGCGGTGCTGGCTGGTAGAGCAGCGATGGCTTCGGGAGCGGGGCATCTGACGGTGCATGTGCCTTCGGGTCAGGCTGCTATTTTGCATACCTCTCTGCCTGAGGCATTGGTGCGTGAAGACGGATCGGAGGAGAGCTTTTCCTCCACCAGTTATTCGCTCACCGACTATACCACGATTGCCGTGGGGCCAGGCCTTGGGCGAAGTACAGAGAGCTTGCTAGGGCTAGAGCAACTCTTGGGTGGTTACACGCAGCCGATGGTGCTGGATGCCGATGCCCTATATCTCTTGTCTCAGGAGGAGGGACGACTCTTAGAGATGGTGCCAAAGGGCTCTATCCTCACCCCTCATGTGGGGGAGTTTGATCGTCTCTTTGGTCCTTCCCGAAATAGCTACGAGCGACTAGAGTTGGCACGGCGTGAGGCAGCTCGCTTGGGCATCTATATTCTGCTCAAAGGTGCCTATACGGCTACTGCCACGCCGATGGGTCAGGTGGTCTTTACGATGTCGGGCAATCCAGGGTTGGCAACTGCTGGCACTGGCGATGTGCTAACGGGTATTATCCTTGCACTTTTGGGGCAAAAGGTGCATCAGCTGGAGGCGTGTGTGGCAGGAGCCTTTATCCATGGGTTTGCTGCAGAGAGCTATAGCAGCGACTACTGCGAGCTTTCGCTTACAGCGGGTCGACTGATAGAGTACTTGCCGATGGCCTTTAAGCGCTTTACGAGCAATAGCTCCAATGCGCTTTTTAGGTGACTAGTGGTGAGGTAGGGTCGATTATTCAAGTCATTTTATTATCTTTGTGAGAGTTTAGGACTTGTATGGACGCTATTTTGTGGTAACGCTGTGGTGAGACGTAAGGGCACTCCCTATATACTCATTATCTTTGTGGGGTATCTCCTCTTCTCTCTGCTCCTCTCTCAAGGTGCAAAAGCGGGGAGGAGTAGGGCGGATGTTGATGCCCTAGCACGTTATTTACAGTCAAGGGATACGCTGAATATTCGTGATAGCCTTGCAGTAGATAGCTTGGTGGTGGATAGCCTTGCAGTAGATTCACTGCCAGCCGATTCTCTCTCTACCGACTCCACACTCCTCAGTCAGCTCAAGGCACCTCTCGACTTTGAGAGTCAGGACTCTATTGTGATCTTACCGAAGCGCAACTTGCTCCGGATGTACGGCAATGGTCAGGTGAAGTACGAAAGTCAGCAGTTGCAGGGTGACTTCATGCAGATGCAGATAGATAGCGGTAATATCTACTCTACCTATATCGACTATCCCGATTCGCTCAATAGAGAGCGTATCTATGCCAAGATTACTAATGAGCAAGAGACCTATGAAGCAAAAAGCATCAACTATAATATCAATACGCAACAAGGCTATATCACCGATGTGGTGACGCAGCAGGGCGATGGCTTTGTGACGGCGGATCGGACGAAGCGGATTGGCAATGGTACGCTCAATCTGATGGATGGAAAGTACACCACCTGTGATAATCACGAGCATCCGCACTTCTATATTAGTCTGACTAAGGCAAAGGTGCGCCCTGGAAAGGATTTGGTTTCGGGTCCTCTTTATCTGGTGATCGCCGATGTGCCACTGCCTATTGGCTTGCCCTTTGCTTTCTTCCCTTTTACCACCTCCCGCTCTTCGGGCCTAATAATGCCTACTTATGGCGATGAGATGGATCGTGGCTTTTACCTACGCAATGGCGGGTATTACTTTGCGATCAATGATTATGTAGACCTTCAGCTGACGGGAGATATCTACACCAAGGGGTCGTGGGGGGTGCAGGCACAATCGACCTACCGCAAGCGGTATCGGTATAGCGGAAGTATCAATGCGAGCTACATTGTGACCAAGCGAGGGGATAAGATCGCAGGCGACTACAGTAAGTCGAGTGACTTCCGCATTCAGTGGAGCCACCAGCAGGATGCTAAGGCCAATCCATATCGAAGCTTCTCGGCCAATGTCAATTTCTCTACCAGTTCGTACAATCACAATAACCTTGATGGGCTCTACAATCAAGCGGTGTTGGGAGAGAATACCAAGAGCTCTAGCATCAGTTTCAACCAACGCTTCCCCAATAGCCCATGGAGTATATCGGGCTCTATGGATATCAACCAAAGGTCGCGCGATAAGATGCTCTCAGTGACGCTCCCCAACCTTTCTATCACGATGAGCCGTATCTACCCATTTAAGCGTAAGCAGCAGGTGGGTAAGGAACGGTGGTATGAAAAGATTTCGCTCTCCTACTCGGGGCAGTTGCGTAACTCGGTGCAGTCGAAGGAGGATGAGTTCTTTAAGAAAAACCTGATTCGGGACTGGCAAAATGGTATGAGCCACTCTATCCCTGTGAGTGCCTCTTTTGATCTATTCAATTATATCAAGGTGACCCCCTCCCTAAATTATACGGAGCGGTGGTACTCCTCGAGGGTTGCTCACGCCTACGACCCAGCTCTCAATAAGGTGGTGCCCACAGATACCACTTATGGCTTTAATAGGGTATTTGACTTTAGTGCTTCACTAGCTCTTTCCACCACGGTATATGGCTTTTGGAAGCCACTGCCATTTCTAGGTGACAAGGTGGATATGATTCGGCACCGTATGGAGCCCTCGATTTCTATTAACTACCGCCCCGACTTTGGCGATCCTAGATGGGGCTATTGGGAGCATCTCCGATACATCACGCCCGACGGACGGAAGGAGGAGCGGTTTGTATCCCCCTATGAGGGGCAGCTCTTTGGCGTGCCTGGGCGAGGTAAGAGTGGAAGCATAGGGCTGTCACTTGCCAATAACTTGGAGGCGAAAATCAAAAAGGACTCTACGGAGTTCAAAAAGATCAGTCTGATCGAGTCGCTAAACCTCTCCACAAGCTACAATCTAGCGGCCGACTCCTTTCAATGGAGCGACCTATCGGCTTCTATCTCTCTGAGGCTATCACAGAGTTTTACCCTTCGGTTGGGGGGCGCTTTTGACCTTTACCTTTGGGATTATCACGAGCATGATGGTCGAATTATCCCCTACCGAGTGGATAAGCTGAGGGTGCTCAATGGTAAGGGAATAGGGCACTTTAAGGGAACGAGTACCTCTTTCTCCTACACCTTTAATCGGGAGACGATCAAAAAGATTACCAATCTCTTCTCAAAGAAAAAGACAGAGAATGATGGTGATGATGATGGTTCGTCCAACGACCCTCCTGACCAGCCCCCTACTTCGCCTAGAGGAGAGGAAGGCGGTGGCTCTCTTATGGGCGGTAAAAGTGGCTCGCAAGAGGAGTTTGACTACAATGGCTACCTCAAGAATCGGATGGATTGGAGCCTGAGCTTCAATTACAACCTTTCGCTCGGGACGGGAGAGTTTATCCCTGCCAAGAAAGAGTTTGGTTATCAATGGAGGCACGACTTGAGCTTCAGCGGTCAGTTTTCACCAACCCGCAATTGGCGATTCAACTTCTCCGCTAACTACAACTTCGATGAGAAGCGGATCACCAATATGACCTGCAATGTCACTCGAGACCTACACTGCTGGAGTATGTCGGCAAGCTTCATCCCTATTGGACCATTTAAGTCGTACAACTTTACGATAGGTGTCAATAGCCAGTTACTGCATGACCTTCGCTACCGCAAGAGTAGCCAACCCAATTATAGAGCCACAACACAGTGGTATTAACCTTATATAATTAAAGATACATTATGGCACAAAACAAAGAAAAACTATTGTTCCTATTTCACCCTAGCGTGGCGAGAGGATTTGAAGCACTGGAGGAGCAGGTGGAGGTGGTGACCCTACCCGAGGGAGAGAAGTTTGACCCAAAGCACTTGGAGGGGCTACCTAAAGATGCTACAATCTTGGGAAGTGAATTTACCATTCCCGTGACTAAGGAGGTGATAGATTACTTCCCCAACCTGAAGCTGATCGCCAATTACGCTGTGGGCTTTAATAATATCGATGTGGCGTATGCCAATAGCAAAGGAATCACCGTGTGCAATACCCCGCAGGCAGTGATACAGCCAACGGCAGAGTTGGCGGTGGCCTTGCTCTTGGGCTTGACCCGAAGGATTGCGATTTGGGACCACACCATGCGTCGCCAGCGCTCTAGTGCTAAGGGTTCGCTTAGTGATGGTATGGGCACAGACATCTATCGTAAAAAGGTGGGCATCGTGGGCTACGGCAATATCGGCCGTGCCGTTGGACGTATCCTCAAGGCAATGGGTGCGGAGATTTTCTACTACAAACGCCACAAGCTCTCTGATGAAGAGGCTCAAAAGGAAGGCGTGACCTACGCACCACTTGACCAACTATTACGGGAGTGCGATATCATCTCTTTGCATACCCCTTACAATGAAGATTCGCACCATCTGATTAATGAGAAGAGCCTTGGGACGATGAAGCCTTCTGCCATCCTCGTCAATACCGCCCGTGGAAAGGTGGTAGACGAAGCAGCACTTGTGTCGGCACTCAAGAATGGTACCATCGCAGGTGCGGCGCTCGATGTTTTTGAGCACGACGATAATCCGCTCGATGAGCTATACGATATGGAGAATGTGGTGATGACCCCACACGTGGGTACCCAGACCGTTGAGGCACGTGTGGCAATGGCCGAGGAGTTTACCAATAATGTTCTTGGCTTCTTGCTCCAAGACCGACCCATTGCTATTGTACGGATATAATTTGTAAGAGGCTCTGCTCTCTTGGTTGCATCTTATGAATGGCTGGCTGACAATCGGACTCCTTGTAGTCTCTAATATCTTTATGACCTTCGCGTGGTACGGACACCTCAAGCTACAACAGATGAAGGTATTCACTGATGCCACACCGCTCTATGTGGTGATACTCCTCAGTTGGGGCTTGGCGCTATTTGAGTATATGTTTCAGGTGCCAGCCAATCGTATGGGTTATGTGGGGAATGGCGGAGCCTTCTCTTTGATGCAGCTGAAGGTGATACAGGAGGTGATATCGATTACCGTCTTTACCCTCTTCTCGGTGCTTTTCTTTAGAGGGGAGAGCCTGCAGTGGAATCATCTTGCAGCCTTTATTTGCCTAATCCTAGCGGTCTATTTTGTATTTAAGTAACCGCAATTGTGTACATTTGCAGAACCGAATAACTATATTTCTAATAACAACAATAGAGAAATGAAAAAGGAAACTATTATGACTTTTGCACTCGCCTCCATGGTACTTGGCTTAGGCTCTTGCAGCGATAAGCAGAGCAAGGAAGAGAGCACCGAGAGCGTCCCAGCAATTGATCTCACCGCCCTAGACACTACGATCAAACCTTCAGAAGACTTCTACAAGTATGTCAATGGCAACTGGATCAAAAACCACCCACTGCCAGCTGGCTATGCCCGCTTTGGTAGCTTTGACCAACTGCGTATCAATGCCCTTGCCGATACCAAGGAGATCCTTGAGGAGATGAATGAGGGGGCTACCGCAGGAAGTGATGAGGAGAAGGCGTATAAGCTCTATGAGATGAGCTTAGATACTCTGAAACTTGATAAAGATGGTGCCAATCCAGTGCTCCCATATCTTGGTGAGGTGGATGCCATAACGACTAAGGATGAGTTGGTAGATTACCTCTCTAAGAGTGGCAACTATGGCGACTCTCACTTCTTTGTTACCTATATAATGGCCGATGAGAAGGATAGCAAGAACAACCTGCTCCAGCTCTTCCAGCCTAGCCTGATCATGGGTGTGCCTGATTACTATGGCGAGCAGGCTGACTTTGCTAAGCAGCAGGCCGACTACCGCACTTATATCGCTAAGCTATTCACGCTTACTGGTACCGATGAGACGGAGGCGACTGCTTTGGCTGAGGAGGTTTATAATACTGAGAAGAGCCTCTCCAAGATTGTCTACACTATGCTGGAGAGGAGAGATTCGCAGAGAAATTACAATAAGATGAGTATGGAGGAGTTCTACAAGAGCTTCAAATTCCCATACCAACGTTATTTCGAGGGTCGTACCGGTTTGGCCGAGGCAAAGGAGCTCAATGTGGCCCAGAAGGATTACTTCCACCGCTTTGATAAGTGGTTTGAAACCACTTCGCTCGACGCAATGAAGCACCTCATTAAGGCGCGTATCCTAGATGATGCTGCCAACTACCTAAGCAAGGACTTCCGCGATGCTTCATTTGCTTTCCATAGCACTTCTATGACTGGTGTCACCGAGCAAAAGCCTCTTTGGCAGACCGCTGTGGCACGTGTCAATAGCTGCATGGGCGATGTGATTGGTCAGAAATATGTGGCTAAGCACTTCCCAGCTGAGGCAAAGGAGCGGATGACTCAATTGGTGGACAACCTTATCTTGGCTCTAGGTAAGCGTATCGATAACCTTGCTTGGATGAGCGAGGATACCAAGGCGAAGGCACACGAGAAGCTCAATACCTTTATCGTAAAGGTGGGCTATCCTGATAAGTGGTGGACTTATGAAAACCTTGAGCTAGTAGAGAACTCCCTTTATGACTATATGAGGGCTATCTCACTCTTTGAAGTCAATCGTAACCTTGAGGATCTTGGTAAGCCAGTAGATGTGAATCGCTGGTTGATGAATGCTCACGAGGTGAATGCCTACTACAATCCTACCACTAATGAGATCTGCTTCCCAGCAGGTATCCTGCAGCCTCCATTCTTCAATCTCAATGCCGATGACGCGGTTAACTATGGTGGTATCGGTGTGGTGATTGGTCACGAGATGACTCACGGATTCGACGACCAAGGTAGTCAGTACGATGCCAATGGTAATATGATCAATTGGTGGACTGAGGAGGATGCTAAGACCTTTAAGGAAGCTACTGAGAAGCTAGCAGCACAGTTCGATAAGGTACAGATCCGTGAGGGTCTTATGGCCGATGGTCACCTTACTCTAGGCGAGAATATTGCCGACCAAGGTGGTGTGCTAGTGGCCTTTGATGCTCTACAAGAGGCAACAAAGGGTAAGGAGTATCCTGTTATTGACAACTTCACCATGGCTCAGAGATTCTTTATCGGTTATGCACGTCTTTGGGGGCAAAATATCACTCCTGAGGAGGAGGTGCGCCTCACCAAGGTAGATGTTCATAGCTTGGGTATGCTAAGAGTTAATCAAACACTCAAGAATATCCCTGCTTTCTACGAGGCCTTTGATATCAAGGAGGGTGATGCTATGTGGATGGCACCTGAGGAGCGTGTGATTGTTTGGTAAACGACTTTTGTAAGTCATCTTAATCAATTGATGGGGTGTGTCGGAGCTTTGGTTCCAACACACCCCATCTCTTTTTAAGCTCTTCTCTTTTGCAAGGTTGGGTCAGTCATAAGGAGACTGTTGCACGAAGGCGATCTGCGGCGTTGCTTTCGGGATTCGGGCTCGGTCACGTACGTGAGTACGCTCCCAGCGCCCTCACCCTCAGCGCCTTGCATCTCATCCTTCGTTCAAAGTCTCAGCACATTTGATTCAAATGTGCGAGAATGGCACTTCGTGCAACATTCTCATAAGGAGAGCAAAAACTGAGTTGCAACTAAGCATTTGCCGAGTTGCAACAAAGCAAATGCTTAGTTGCAACTAACCGATTGCTTAGTTGCAACTCGGAAAACGCCAAAATATATCCTTGGTTTTCAATGGTTTACAAGGGCGCTTTCAACAGCCTACATTTCACCCAAATTTAATGTGCAAAATGCTTCCTGAAACCTCTTTATGAAATGCGCCCTCCATACGTTCGCTGGTGGGTCGGGCACTAATCATCGTAGTGCAACAGTCTTGAAAAATGGGTAAGTTTGCGATAGATTATAGGGGAGGAGTAGTTGGAGTGATATTTTGAAAGGATATATAGAGAATCAACTGGAGAATGGCTTGAGGGTCGCCTTGCTACCGACCCGGAGCAACGTGGTCTACTGTGGTTTTGCGATCCACTCGGGTAGTCGGCACGATCCTGAGCATCTCCCGGGGTTGGCTCACTTTGTGGAGCATACGATCTTTAAGGGCACTGAGCGTCGGCATGCGTGGCACATCATCAATCGTATGGAGTTGGTGGGTGGTGAACTCAATGCCTATACCACTAAGGAGACCACCTTTGTCTATACGGCGGCACCTAAAAAGGAGCTTCGCCGGAGTATGGAGCTTCTGAATGACTTGATTCGCCACGCCTCTTTCCCCGAGGCGGAGCTAGAGAAGGAGCGGGAAGTGGTGAAGGAGGAGATCAGCCTCTACCGAGACACCCCTTCGGATCTTATCTTTGATCATTTTGAGGAGAAGTTCTTTGAGGATTACGAGCTATCGCATCCCATTCTTGGTAATGAGGAGAGCCTAGATAGGATGAGCCGTGAAGACTGCTTGGAGTATGTGCGCAAGGCGTTTACCCCTAGTCGGATGCTCTTTTTCTGTATGGGCCAGGTGACGGAGTCGCGGTTTGCTGAGCTGACCAACCAATTGCTTGGAGAGCCTTTTGAAGAGGCTCCCACGGCATCGCCGATGGCGTCTCCTCGAGCTACCCAATTCAATCTCCTACAAGAAAGCGATACCCACCAAGCTCACGTGCTGATAGGGGGTGTGGCACCCACTTTGGCCGATTTGGATCGGACCGAGGCGACACTACTCCTCAACCTATTGGCGGGACCGGGAATGAATAGTCGGCTAGTGGTACAGCTGCGTGAGCATCGTGGCTGGGTCTATAGCGTGGAGTCGTCATTGACCACCATCCCTGATATCGGTTGGTGGCAGATCTACTTCGGTTGCGACCCTCTGAATGCCGAGAGAGCCCTTGAGCAGGTGCTTAAGGAGTTGGAAAAGCTTCAGGAAGTCCCTCTAACCCCCACCGCGCTACGTGCCTGGGTGAAGCAGATCAAAGGGCAGGCAACGATGTCGACGGAGCAAAGTGAGTCGCAGTTCCTAGCCTTTGGTCGTCAGCTCTTGCTGAAAGGGTGCTACCACCCACTCGAGGAGTTTTTCCATCGCTTAGATGGGGTGACGATTGAGTCGCTGATGCGTGTGGCACAATCCTTATTTGCAAAAGATAATATTTCACGTCTCATCTACCAAGGTAAGTAGGTGGGCAACCTCCAATAAATTGAATGATTATGAATAGATTCTTGATACTTACGATGGCAGTGGTAGGGCTGGTACTCTCCGCTTCCTCTTGTGATAAAAGCAGTAAAAACAGTGGGCAGTCGGAGCAGACCAAGGTGGCGAGAGAGTTGCCCCCTTCTCCTTTTGTCGCTGAAAAGGCGTATGCTCATATTGCACAGCAACTTGCTTTTGGCCCTCGTGTACCGAACACCGAAGCCCATAGGGCTACCGCCAATTACATTGTCGGAGAACTTGAGCAACTGGGGCTGGAGGTGACGCGACAGGAGATGTCGCTTACTGCCTACGATGGCACCAAGTTGGAGTGCGTCAATATCATCGGCTCGTACCACCCCGAGCGCGAGCGGAGAATTATGCTTTTCGCCCACTGGGATACCCGTCCTTTTGCCGATAACGACCCCAATCCTATGATGCGTGAGGTGCCTATCTTGGGCGCTGATGATGGGGCCAGTGGTCCTGGCGTGATGCTGGAGTTGGCACGTCTACTTGCCACTGAGGGTCTGGAGAATTACGGGATCGACCTGATGTTTTTCGATGCTGAGGACTACGGTTTGCCTGCATGGGAAACGCAGTATCAGGTCAATTCGGAAGATACATGGGCTCTAGGTACTCAGTATTGGACTAAAAACCTACATAAGGAGGGGTATAAAGCAGAGTTCGGAATTCTCCTCGATATGGTTGGGGCTAAGAATGCGATCTTTAAGCGGGAGTACTTCTCACAAGAGTCGGCCGGTCAGTTCGTTACTAAGATATGGGAGGTGGCTGAGGAGCTCAGTCACGGCGCCTATTTTCAGAATAAGATGGGTGGTGCGATTACCGACGACCACTACTTTGTGATTCGCAACCTCCGCATTCCTTGTGTCGATATCATCAATTACGATGAGGAGTTTGGCGATTATTGGCATACCCACAACGACAATCTGGATATCATCAGTAAGGAGACGCTGCAAGCGGTTGGCGAGACTGTTTGGCAGGTATTAATGGATTACGACCACAACGCACAATAGGAGATGAGAATATCTATCTACCAAGTATTGCCACGACTTTATGGCAATCTCAATGCTACGAATCAAAAAGCGGGTACCCTTGAGACCAATGGTTCGGGAAAGTTTGAGGACTTTACCCCTGAGCGTCTGCGAGAGATAAAAGAGCTCGGTTGTACACATATATGGTACACCGGTGTGCTAGAGCACGCGACTAAGAGTACTTTTGACACAAAGATACCAGCCAACCACCCAGCGATTGTGAAGGGGGAGGCCGGCTCGCCCTATGCTATCCGCGACTACTACGATGTGGCACCAGCCCTTGCAGTGGATGTGGAGCAGCGTATGGAGGAGTTTGAAGCTCTGATCGAGCGAACTCACGCTGCGGGGCTAAAGGTGATCATTGACTTTGTCCCCAACCACCTCTCTCGGGAGTATGCCTCCGATGCCAAGCCTAGCTACGTAAAGGATTTTGGGGAGGAGGATGATACCTCAGTGCCCTTTGCCCCAAATAATAATTTCTACTATCTGCCTCAGGAGACGCTGACCCTAATAAGTGGGGATGAGGTTTATACCGAAATACCAGCCAAGGCGACAGGTAATGACCAGTTTACCAGCCACCCTACGCCCAATGATTGGTACGAGACGATCAAACTCAATTATGGTATTGACCTGGCAGGAGATTGGAGTACCTATTACGATCCTGTGCCCGATACCTGGAATAAGATGCTAGATATCCTTAATTATTGGGCAGCGAAAGGAGTGGATGGCTTTAGGTGCGATATGGCGGAGCTAGTGCCGGTGCCCTTTTGGCAATGGTGTATTCAAAAGCTCAAAACAGCCTATCCCGAGCTACTGATGATTGCCGAGGTGTATCAGCCGGAGCGGTATGAGGAGTTCGTACTGGCGGGCTTTGATTACCTCTATGATAAGGTGGGGCTTTATGATCTCTTGATAGCACTTCTCAAGGGGCAGGCATCAACAAATGATATCGGAGGGCTATTGCAGTCTCAGGAGCGTGTGAATCATCGACTTCTAAGGTTTATGGAAAATCACGACGAAGTGCGACTTGCTTCGGACTTTGTGGTGGGTGACGGCGAGAAAGCTTTCCCAGCTATGGCGGTGACCGCCCTAGTGGATGGCAATCCTTTGATGACCTATTTCGGTCAGGAGCTAGGGGAGCGGGGAATGGATGAGGAGGGCTTCTCGGGCAGAGATGGTCGTACAACTATCTTTGATTACTGGAGCCTCTCCACTATCCGTGAGTGGCTACTCAGCGAGGGCAAGATAAAGTCTCCATTGAGGGCACGCTACCAATCGCTTCTAGAGCTGGCTCAAAGACCACTCTTTGCCAAGGGCACCTTTTATGACCTCAATTACTACCAACCCCATTTTGCCAATCGTGGGCTTCATGCCTTTATGCGTGCCTACGGAGAGGAGTCTGCATTGGTGGTGGTCAACTTCCACGGCGAACCACAGATGGTAGAAGTGGCTATCCCGCCGCATGCCTTTGAGGTACTTAGCCTATCTTCGGAGGTTGCTCGCGTAACTCAGTGGCCCGTTGATGGCGAGACCTTTGTGCGTCTTTTGCCCGATCAGCCTTACCAAATAGAGGTGCCGGCATACGGGGTGACGGTACACCTTTTCTCAAGCAATCGGAAATAATAAAGAAATAATTCCTAATTCTTTGCGGATAGTCACTTTATTTATTACCTTTGCTGTGTGAGTGAGATGTAGAACGTTATTTCCAATTAACCAATATATAAAAGATTTAGAAGCATGGCAAAAAAGATTGACTTAACCAAGTATGGTATCGCCGGAGCTACTGAGATTATTTATAATCCCACGTATGATCAACTGTTTGAAGAAGAGACGCGCCCTGACCTAGAAGGTTATGAAAAAGGACAAGTATCCGAGCTGGGTGCTGTGAATGTGATGACTGGTGTCTACACTGGTCGTAGCCCTAAGGATAAGTTTTTCGTTCTCGACGACACCTCTCGTGATACCGTTTGGTGGACTTCCGAGGAGTACAAAAACGATAATAAGCCAGTTAAGGAGGAACACTGGCCAATCATCAAGAAGATTGCTACCGATCAGCTCTCTAATAAGCGCCTTTTTGTAGTGGATGCTTTTGTGGGTGCCAATGAGAATACTCGCCTCAAGCTACGCTTTGTAATGGAGGTGGCTTGGCAAGCTCACTTCGTGACCAATATGTTTATCCGTCCTACTAAGGAGGAGCTGGAGAACTTTGGTGAGCCAGATTTCCTTATCCTCAACGCTTCTAAGGCGAAGGTGGAGAACTACAAGGAGCTGGGACTGAATAGCGAGACCGCTGTGGTATTCAACCTTACCGAAAAGGTACAGGTGATCATCAATACCTGGTACGGTGGTGAGATGAAGAAGGGTATGTTCTCTTACATGAACTATCGCCTTCCTCTCAAGGGCATGGCCTCTATGCACTGCTCTGCTAATACTAGTATGGATGGTAAGGAGACTGCTATCTTCTTCGGACTTTCTGGAACAGGTAAGACCACTCTCTCTACCGATCCTAAGCGTAAGCTAATCGGTGATGATGAGCACGGATGGGACGATGATGGTATCTTCAACTTTGAGGGCGGTTGCTATGCTAAGGTGATCAACCTAAGCAAGGAGAGCGAGCCAGATATCTACAATGCTATCCGTAGAGATGCTCTTTTGGAGAATGTAACGCTCGATAAGAATGGTAAGATTGACTTCGCTGATAAGTCGGTGACTGAGAATACTCGTGTCTCTTATCCTATCTATCACATCGAGAATATCGTGAAGCCTGTCTCTAAGGCAGGTCACGCCAATAAGGTGATCTTCCTATCGGCTGATGCCTTCGGAGTACTGCCTCCAGTATCTATCCTAACCCCAGAGCAGACTAAGTACTACTTCCTCAGCGGATTTACCGCTAAGTTAGCTGGTACAGAGCGTGGTATTACCGAGCCAACACCTACCTTCTCAGCTTGCTTCGGTGCTGCTTTCTTGTCACTGCATCCTACTAAGTATGCCGAGGAGCTAGTGAAGAAGATGGAGGCACACGGTGCTAAGGCTTATCTAGTGAATACTGGGTGGAATGGTACTGGCAAGCGTATCTCTATCAAGGATACTCGTGGTATCATTGATGCGATCCTCAATGGTTCTATCGATAAGGCAGAGACTAAGGAGATCCCATACTTCGGGTTCCGTGTACCTCTAGCATTGCCTGGCGTAGACCCAGCGATCCTCGACCCTCGCGACACCTATGCTAATCCTGCTGAGTGGGATGAGAAGGCTCAGGATCTATCTAAGCGCTTCATCAAGAACTTTGAGAAGTTCACAGGTAAGGCCGAGGGTAAGGCACTTGTAGCTGCTGGTCCAAAGCTTTAATAGCTGAATGCATTACATACTAAAAAGTGGGTAGGTCAATCTTTGGCCTACCCACTCTTTTTATATCACCGTCTCAACTTCCTTCCTAAAAAATGAGACCTAGGCAGGAGGGACTCGAACCCACAATATTGCGTCCTGTTAAGGATACCAAAGCTACCTATGCGATCATCTGCCTAGGCCTCTCCGCAAATATAGCAATAATTGAGTGAATTATATAATAAGAGACTGTTGCACGAAGGTGATCTGTGGCATTGCTTTCGGGATTCGGGCTCGGTTACGTACTCGTGCAGGGGTTACGCATTAGAAATATAAACTTAAGTTACAGCCTTAATATGGATAGCTTGTACTAGACAAGCGAGAAAGGACCTCGGAGAGGTCCGATTTGTTGTAGCCCCCGCGTCGGAGGGCAAAGCCCGAACGACCGGGGGAATAGATATAGGGCACATTATATCGACCCCTTGTGGGTCGGACAATAGGACCTAGGATATCAAAATTAATCCTGGAATAGGTTGTCCGACCCGCAAGGGGTCGTGGATTTTGGTTGTCTTATTTACCCCCATTCATCGGCTCTACGAGCCTCGAATGGGGGCTACAACAAATCGGACCTCCAACGGAGGTCCTTAACCATAGATACTCAGATGAATACTACTCGACAAGGCTTTTCTAATGCGTAACCTCTGACCTTTTATCGATGAGTATGCCAAGAGACTTTTCCTCTTTGTAAGACAAAGATGGTATGCAACTGTATAAATAAGTGTGCTTGCTTCTTAATGAAAATGAGACCTAGGCAGGAGGGATTTGAACCCACGATATAGGTGGTGCCACCAGGGCACCCTCTATCGCTACCAACTGCGATCATCTGCCTAGGCCTCTCAGCAAAGATAGCAATAATATGATAAGTAGTTAGATGTTTCAGAGGTTACTCATTAGAAAGAATCGTCAACAGGTATTTGATTGAATATACCATCTATAAGGGTATGATAGCACCCGAAAGTGTGCCATTCAGCTAGCCCCCAGTCGAGGCTCGTAGAGCCGAAGACTGGGGGGGCCAATTGTCCCAAATTCCTCGACCCTTGTGGTCGCACCTACCCGTCCAAGTGCGACCACAAGGGTCGATTACGTATACCGCATCCTTTTTCCCGCCGGTCGTTCGGGGCTTTCGCCCCTCCGACGCGGGGGCTATCTGAGTGGCACCCTTGCGGGTGCTTTTTTACGGACCTCCTCACGGAGCTCCTTACAATCTATCATTAGTTTTGATGAATAGGAGTGTGCTACAGTGAAGTGTCTACTTTTTCAGGAATAACTGATGACTAGTGTCTACATTTTTAGGAATGACGAATAATTGGTGTGTACAATATCCGGAATGCTTAACCCAGTGAGGGCTTTTTCATGAGACCGTATCAACGTCTCGTTCCGTATGCGTGCGGAATGCATTCCGCATGGCTACGGAATCTATTCCGCACGCATACGGAATAGGTTCCGCACGGTAGCGGGAAAAATGGTGATTATCTCTTCCTTCCCGATCCCATTATGGTTGAGGAGAGAGTGGAAGTGGCTGAGGGTTACTTGGTCTTTATTCCTCTTTTTTGTAGCTCCTTGTACTTAGGATTGTTTTGTACCACCCTAATGTTTTCATCAAGGCAAGGGTAGGGATAGGGCCACTCCTCTGAGAGTTGCTTGAAGTAGAGTGCCAGGTCTGCATCGCCTTGCTCCACGAGGGCGCGAAGGAGGCTATAGAACTTGCTTTCGTCGGTTCTCTGCTCCTTTTGATAATCGCTGACTTTATCAGCTAAGATTTTCATCGCCTCCTCCTTTTGCCCCAAGCCGATGTAGGCAAAGGGGCGGGTACTACAGTCGTCGCTACTGGTATTGCCCAATACCGCCTTGAAATCGGCATTGGCTTCTTCCTTCTTTCCTTGAGCAGCATAGATATTGCCACGAATTAGGTATGCAAAAGGGGTGGGTTGGGTCTCCATCTCCATTCCTTGCCCTACATCAATGAGTGCTCCAAAGAAATCTTTGACTTCATACTTGTAGGAAGCTCGTTTGTAGTAAGCTCGAGCGTCACTCTTGTCGCTATTGCTATGAGAGAGGTACTTATTGAGCTCCTTGATAGCAGTTTTGGTATCTCCAGAGGCATGGAGCATCATCGCCTTATTGTAGTGATAGCCTGCAAAGGTGGGGTCTTGCTTGATAGCAATATCTTGGTACTTCAGAGCAGAGGAAAAGTTTCCCACCTCTACATAGCACCTTGCCAACTGCTCAATAGTGGATAGGTACAATGAACTGCTTCGATTGATCCCTTTAAGAGCTGCCTGGTAGTAGTGGATCGCTTGTTGGCAATTGGAGTGGCACTCGCCATCGTATTGAGAGGCGAGGAGAAGTGCCCACTCGGGGCGATTCGGGTGCTGATTCATCTGCCTTTTGAGCTGGGATATTAATGCCCCTTCTTCACCATCAGCGTTCCGATCAATCAAATACTTCAGTTGGTTAAAGAGGTTATGTTCATCATCATCGCCATAGAGGGTCATCCCCTTCATGGCTAGTTGGAGGGCTTCATCTTGCGAACCGCTCATACGGAGGTATTCAGAGGCGCGATAATAGGCATTAGGCGACTTAGGGGCTAGAGTTAGGATGCTATTCCAGAGGGATGATGCCTGGTCGTGCCCCATCTTTTCCTGCAACGCTTGGTAGCCTCTTTCGTTATTTGGTGCAATGTAGACCATCTGTAGGAGGTCAATTTCAGCGAGCTCTGATTGATTCATTGAAAGGTAGAGATCTGCACGCTGCTCATAGAGATCCAACTTCTTGGGACTCTTTCGGATCGCTTCGTTTAGTGCGGTCAACTCTTTCGACTTTTTCTCCTCTGGGAGATAGGCATTTGCCCACATAGAGTAAGCCTCGGCACCCCGCTTGGGCTGTTGGTGCATAAATATGATGCTCTTCATAAGGGCTTCATAGCGTTTGCTGGTGTCATCCAGCTTAAACTGGGGGTTATTGTAGAGAAGGTTGAGCTTAACCCAAGCTCTAGGATCCTCGGGGTTCGCCTTTATCTCCTTATTGATATAGGCAAGAGAGTCGTTTAACTGACTCATAACCATAGAGTCTAGCTTCGCTTGTGCTTGCTCTCTAGCAGCGAGAGAATCACTGACGTGGTTCGTATCTACCACCTCAGCCACCGCTTGTGGACTCTCTTGAGGCGTGTGGTTTCCTGAAAAAGGTTGACTCGGTTAATGTTACGTTGTTATTAATCCTG
>OLQN01001264.1_pt1 | contig 19583 bp, 24 predicted proteins | sample 1673181 | NCBI WGS metagenome assembly OLQN01 (sample SAMEA3136763, study PRJEB25190) | human gut metagenome | biome: human gut; feature: human-associated habitat; material: faeces | place: Austria | collected 2013
AAGAGGGTAGACACCTACGGTTTCTACCCTCTTAACTCCCGTTTCCCTTTGTTTCTTAACCTGACGCAGATCAGAGACCGGCGACCGCTTCGAAAAGGAGTACGGCAGAGGATCTTTTCTTCCGCAGGACGGCTGACAGCCGTCCATGTATCCGCGTATTCGCAGCGTCAGATAACTTACTGCTACACATATCGGCTACTCTACGCAGGCGCGACATAACCGTGCCGCGCAATTCGTTAGCGAGTTGTGACAGACAGAACCTACGAAAATAAATTATACCAAACGCCTAAATTCGCAGGTGCCTTCCGTTACAACGTGCAAAAGGGTTGCGCGGCACTGTCATGCCGCGCTTGCGGAGGCCCTCCGACCTGTGTAGCAGTACGGTATCTGACCCTGCGAACAGGTTACGAGAGACACGGTAGTAAAAATCCTCTGCCGTTCCCCTATAGTCTCAGCTCTGCAAATTCCGCCGTGCTAAGAGGAAACGGGGAGATTCATAAGAGGGGTGGAAACCTTGGTGTCCATCCCTCTTGTGCGCCCGCGCGGCGTCAGCGCACGTTCCCGCCGTCCGCAGGCGGCACACTCCCCGCTGAGGTTCAGCGAAAAACGCCCCGCCCGTTAGGAGCGAACACGCTGACGCAGTTCGTGTGCCCCGGTCACTCTGTGTCAAGAGAAAAGGAAAACGGCACAGCTTACGCCATGCCGTTCCTGTTTTACGGATTCTCCACCGGAGCATTCGTCCCATTCGCCGTATTCGGCTGTTTCGCCGCATTATTGTTATCTCCGGTCACGGCGTCTGCGCCATCGCGGATGGCGTTGCCAACATCATCCACCGCGTCTCCGACGGCATTGCCTGCATCGTCCACGCCTTCGCGGACGTCATCACCGACGGTATTCGTGTTGGTGTCGCGCCGCTCATCAACAGCGTTGTTGGTGCCATTGTTGGTGCCATTGCCGTTGTCTGTGCCGTTATCCTTGCTGTTGCTGCCGCAGCCGCAGACGAACAGCATCGTCAGCGCCGCCAGCAGGGCGATCAGCTTTTTCATAGCAGTCCCTCCTAATCTGTTTTCGTTAGTATGAGGCTGCTTTTTCAAATTTATGCACCGAAATCAATTTTTTTGAGGTGATGTAACACGACCGAGCAGGTCAGTCCCGTCACCAGTCCGAGCGGCACGCTCATCACGAGCAGGAACGGCAGATATGCGATCACGGCCCAGTTTTTCAGCCAGATCACAGCCGCTGCCATCTGCCCGATATTATGCGCCGCAGCGCCGCCTACGCTCACGCCGAACAGTGAGCAGAATCTGCCTTCGGCTTTGAGCAGGATTCCCATCACGATGAGCGACAGCAGGCCGCCGAACAGCGAGAACAGGAACGCCGACACGCTGCCCATCAACAGCGAGGAAATGGCAACGCGCGTTACCACGATGGCGAATGCGTCTCTCGCGCTCAGCCGCGTGAGCGCAAACAGCGTCACCACATTCGCCAGCCCTAATTTGACGCCGGGCACGGGCACGATGGCATCCAGCGGGAACATGCGCTCGACCAGCGAGAGCACGACGGCCACCGCCGCCAGCATGCCGCAGAGCGTCAATCGTTTTGCATTTTTCATGTGCTGCACCCCTTACGATACCACAGCGTCGATGCCGCTGTCATTCACGCCGACCAGCTTGAGCACCACGCGGTGCGGCAGACAGACCGCCGCCTGTCCGGCATGGGTAAGTGTACCGGTGCGCACGCACACCTGATCCCGACAGTCCGCGTCCGCCATTTTCGCTGTTTTGCCCGAGAGCACAATGGTGTTGCCATCCAGCTTGATCGTGCGATCGGTCGCGTCGGTCAGCTGTACCCGCTCGATGAGCGTATCGTTCTGCCAGACCTCAGCGTACAGCTTGTCGCCGGAGCTGTGAAACGTCAGCGCTGCCGCCAGCGCGCCTGCCATCACCAGAACCACGCCGATGATGATAAAATCACCGAATTTCAGCTTATTCCGCATAGGTGTATCCCTTTTTCTCGCCGAGGAACTCAAACGTGCAGTCCCCTGTCTTGGATGTGGTGTACACCTGCTTGTCCGAGGTGATGAACACGGCCGCAATCTCGTTCTCCTCGCAGAATTTCATGCCCTTATCCAGACCCATGACGAACAGCGCTGTTGTCAGCGCATCCGCCTTGGTCGAGCAGGGATCAATGACGGTCACGCCGCGCAGGCCGCTGTCCGCCGGATACCCTGTTGCTGGGTCAAAAATGTGGTGGTAGCGTTTGCCGTCCTTTTCAAAAAATCGCTCGTAATCACCCGAAGTAACAACCGAGCCGTCACGCAGCGACACCACCGCAATCGAGTCCGTGTTGTCGTCCGGATCGGCAATGCCGATGTTCCAGTTGTCCGTGCCGCTATCTGCGGTTTTGCCGCCGTACATCTCAATATTGCCGCTCAGCCGCGCCAGAACGTGCCACTGATCCGAGGTATCGCTCTCCGCCATTTCGTGCACGATGTCGCCTGCGTAGCCCTTGCCGATGCCGCCCAGATCGACCTGTGCGCCGTTCAGCAGCTGCACCTGATTGTTGCCGAGCAGCTTGACGTTCTGATAGCCGACATGCGTCAGCGCTTCATCAATCTCGCTCTGCGCGGGCACACGCGCGTTGTCCGTGCCGATGCCCCAGAGGTCGGTCAGCGGCGCCATCGTCGGGTCAAACGCACCGTTTGTCATCTCGGCGTACTCGAGCGCTTTCTCAAGCGCGGTGTAGGTGTCATCGCTCACCTCGGTCGGCTGACCGTTCGCGTGGTTCAGCTTGTAGAGATCGCCCGCCTGCTGCGTGCGCGAGAGCGCCGCGTCCAGCTGATTGACGCGCTGCTCGATCTTGACAGCCATGTCCTCTGCCGCGCTTTCGCTCTTTTCGCTTGACACATCGACCGACATATAGGTGTCCATCGCAAAAAAGTCCTCGGTGGTAGTGTAAAGCTGTGCGATGCTGCCGCTTGAGCCGCAGCCGGACAGCGCAAGCAGCAGCATCGCCGCTGCAAGATAGCGTTTCATAGCATTGCTCCTTATATATACGAAATCATTGTACATTATAGCCTATCTGCATACAACACGCAAGTAGCATAGAAAACAAAAAACAGCACCGAACCGCAAAGTTCGATGCTGTTTGTGACTTATGCAGCCAAAGGATTAAAGGCCAAGCTCCTTCTGGAGAGCCTCGATCATTTCCTTGTACTCCTCGTCCTTCAGGATAACCGGCTCCGGATTGGTGATGGCAAAGCTGCCGCCGAACTCAAAGCCGCCCTCGTACTTCGGTACGATGTGGAAATGCAGGTGCGGATTGCTGTCGCCGAACGAACCGAGGTTGATCTTGGTGCAGCCCCACAGCTTCTTAATAGCGCCGGAAGCAGCAGCCAGATCTGCACAGTAATCGTTGCGCTCCTGCTCGTCGCACTCGCACAGCTCCTTCTTATGGCTCTTGAGCGCCAGTGCGCAGCGGCCCTTGTGTGCCTGATCCTTGAACAGGTACAGGGTACCTGCCTTCATGTCGCCAACCTTAAACATGATTGCTTCGCGGCCCTCATGGTGCTCATCACAGTAAAAACAGCCCATTGTTATGATCTCCTTCATGTATGAATTCTCCGGCAGGTCACACCCTGCCGTAATCTATCTTTATTATACAACGGCCCGACCGGGATTTCCACTGTTTTTTATATTGCGTACAAATTCGTATCCCACGCCGGAACATAAGGATGGTGACGCAGATACAGCCGGTAGCTCGGCTGCAGCGCATGGATGAGCAGCGGCAGCTGAAAGAAATCCTCACTGCGGTGGTAAGCGGCAATATTCAGCTTGGGTGCGTACTGCCGAATGGTTTTCTCGGCGCCGGCGATGGCTTCGCGCTCTGCGCCCTCCACGTCCATTTTGAGATAGGTGCACGGGCGGCCGGACAGCACGCTGTCGAGCGCACGCATCTGCGTCTCTTTGCCCTGCCCCGCTACGCGGGACTGGCGGCCTGCCTGATCGGTGAAGCATTTGACCGTGTCCTCGTTCCACGCGCCCGCCTGCACGAGCGTAACATCGCCCGTGATATTAGCACTCGCCCACTCATTCAGCTTGCGGAAGCTGCGGCGATCGGGTTCGAGGGCGGTAACGGACGCAAACTTGCCGTCCGTGTAGTGCAGCAGCTCGCGGATGGTGTCGCCGTTGTATGCGCCGAGGTCGGAGAAGTGCTCCTCTACGGTCGGGCGCAGGAGATTATGAAACACCTCATCCTTGTCGGATTCACTGTGGCGCAGGTATTCCATTTTGCCGGACAGCTTGAAGCGCACCGTATCGAGGAAAACCTCGCGCGACAAATCATCCGCCAGAAGATCATACGCGCACTGCATTTCGTCCTGATGCGCGCGCACGAAATCCTCATCGAACAGCGGTCCCTCGACCACCGGAACGTCCGGCGCCACCACGTCGTATTTGTCCTCGAGGGCATACATCAGCTGCAGCACCTCCGGCCGCTGGCTGGCGAACGCGATGACGATTACAATGTCCTCACCAAGCTCGGCTACCGTGTCCGACAGCTTGCGCACGCAGAACCCATGGAACAGGTTGCCGCGGGCAAATTCGTCGCTCGCGAACACCGCGGATGCACGAATGCCCAGACGGTCAAACTGCGCGAGTATCTTGTCTGCGCCGTCGCCCATGCCGTACAGCGCGATTGGGCGCGTTTCTTCCTGCAATCGGCGCCAGACCGACTGCTCTACTGATAAAAAGTCCATAATTTCTCCCATTCTATATACAAATGACATTTATCTAACTTTTACCGCAGGGCGAGGCACTCCAGAGTGGCTTCTCTTGCCCTACGGTGATTGTTTAATCCAATCCGCAGAATGGATATTGTGCCAGCCTGATAAAACGGACGCGCAATGCGCGCCCCTACAATATTTTACATGGTACAGCATAATAAACCAACCGGAACACCGTATCTGTTTTCTCCCTACTATTATACGAAAACCGTCTGCGGATTGTAAAGCCAAAATTTTACCCCTTTCCCCGTTGCGGTTTTCACTGCGTTCATATATAATTATATTAGTGAATGAGAGGTGTGTGGTGTTATGTCCAAACCGAACGGTATTCTGGCAATGAATCCGGAAAAATACCGTGAAATCGACGGCGTTGTGTTCGATGAAGCCAGCTATGCGCGGCATTGCCAGCCGAAAACCGAAGAAGCACCCGCTCCCGAGACCGCACCCGAAGCAAGCGAGCCGGCACAGTCTGCCGCACCAGCACCTGTTTTCGCGGTGGACCCCTACCCGGAGGGCTGGTATCCGGCCGATGACGAGCGCCCGCCGGTGCCCATCATGGGCGGCGCTGTCCCCTCGACAGCTGGTGAGGAAACCGTTGTCTCCGCATCCGGTGAAACTACCGTTATACAGACCGTTTGCGTGCCGTGCGGCTCAGGCTCCGGCTCGTATGTGACCTCGTACACCACCTCTTACCGCACCAGTTATTCCGGCTCCGGATCAGGTTCGTTCCGGTTCGGTTCCGGCTCGTGCCCGGTCGGCGGCTACGGATTGGAGCTGATCTGATGCAGGCGTTCCATTCCAACTGGACAAGACCATTTTTCATCCGCAATCCCCATATGGAATACCGAATCGAGCCGTTTGAACTGCTCACGACCGCGCTTTCCGCGCTCGAGTGGCGCAGAGAGAACGGTTCGATCCGCATGATCTGCGACACACCTGCCAAGCGTTATTATGAATCGCTCGGGCTTTGTTTTTTGTGGGATGACGGCGTGTATCCTCTGTTAGACACCATGCCCGAGGACATAAACGCCACAGCCTTCTGGGCGGCCGGCAAGCTGTACGCGCTCTCCGCTGTGCCATCGCCGTGTGTGATGCTTGATACAGATTTCATCTGCTGGAAATCCATCAGCAATCTGCTCGACGGACCGGACACCGCAGCCATCCACCGCGAGGACATTATGCCGTCCATCTATCCGGATCAAACGGCATTCGCCAAAACCGAAGGCTTCCCGCTTGATTCATTTGACTGGACGGTACAGCCGTTCAATACCGCGCTCGCCTATTTCGGCAATGACGAGTTCCGACGGTACTACACGGACACCGCCATCCGCTTCATGCGCTGCTCACCGGATGCCGACGACGCACTCACCTACATGGTGTTCGCCGAGCAGCGGCTGCTTGCCATGTGCGCCGAGAAAAAGCACGCGCACGCGACTGCCCTCAGTGACCTGCCTGCGCTGTTCGGCGGTGCGCAGAACGGATATTTTACCCATATCTGGGGCTTCAAGCAGCAAATGCGGGAGAATCCCAAGTTGTATGAGGATTTCTGCAGACGGTGTGCCGCAAGGCTGCAGAAGGACTTCCCGGAGGAATCCAAAACGATTGCGAACATTGCGGAATTATCTCCGTTTTTTGCATAAAAAAAGACAGCCTGTCGGCTGTCTTTTGCTTTTGTTTACGGAAAATGCAGCTATGTTCATTCTCCATTTTCCATTCTCCATTCAGAATTTACCGCTTCTCCCATGTCCCGAACTGCTGGTATGGCTGATGCTGCCGGAAAATCCGGCTCCTCCGTGACCGCCGCCGGTCGAGTTGTTATTATTGTCATTCCGCGGAATCTGCCGCCGCTTCTGCGAGGTATAACGGTAAATATCGCGGCTGAGCGTCAGATTGAGGCCGCCGTTTCCCACATACTGGTTTGCGGTTGTCTGTGTACGCACGGATTTCATCTGCGAACGGAACACCATGCACACGATGAGTGCAATGACGCACGAAATGAGCAGCGACAGGCCGAATGCACCGCCGAGCGAAAACGAATCGTCCGCTGTGTCTTCCTTCGTACTGTCCGAAATCTCGACCTCATTATGCACCGGCACACCGGCTTCGCCGCCTTCGGCGACATGCTGCAGATACCACTCACAGCCGGAAACGAAGTCCGAAAAGCCGCCGTACCAGTCGTCGTTTCCGAAATTATCCAGGAAATACAGCTCCAAATCCTGCTGGACCGCATCGCTGAAAATCTCTTCGGCTTTCGCACCGTGCGCATAGGTCGCAAAATCGCGGTCATCCAGGCTGATGAGCAGCGCCACGCCGTCGCCGTCCTCGCTCGCACCCAGATCAAGCTCGTTGTAGAGCTGCTCCGCCGCGTCGTAAGCGCCATCGCCGTACGGCGTGTAGTCGTCAATCGTGATGATGCCGACGCCGATGCTGTATTTCTCCGCGATCGCCCTGGTCTTTTCCTCGAGCGTGTCAATCTGGGTCTGCGTCAGCACCTCTTCATAGTCGAACACGCGCGGCTTGTCTGCCGACGGGTCAATGGAATCCGTGCCGCCGAGCTGTGCGGTCTGGTCAGTTTCCTCCGTCTGGGTGGTCGAGGTGTCGCTCTCATCCGTTATATCGTCCTCAACCGCAAAGGCCGGAAACAGCAGCAAAAGCACTGCCAAGAGCGCAGCCAGACGCAGTTTTCTCTTGTTTTTCATCTACGCCGCCTCCTTACAGAAAATACAGCAGCGCCGTCAGCACCGCAGTCATGGGCGCGGCAACGGCGGCAAACAGACCCCAGAACCGCTTTCTGTCCACCGGCAGGTCACCGACCATGCGTCCGGTCTGACCGTTCATCGCAAACATGTAATTCTTGCCGTTCCAGCGGGTATTCAGCATCCAGACCGGCAGCAGCGCGTAATGCACGCCGGTGCGTTTGAGGTGAATGTCCTCGCCGATCGGCGTGACCGAGGTATACGGACGGCCGTTTCGCGCAGTTCCCTGCAGCGCATCCGACAGCGACTGCCGACAGCGTTTGTCCGCACGGCTGCTGCTCTCCTCGATGGAAACATCGAACTTATCCGCGAAAAATCCGGGCAGATAGGCGGTCGAAAACGGCTTCAGGCCGGCATAATCAAACGGCTCGATGGAATCCATATAATCATCCGGCATCTTGCGCGATGCATCCACCGGAACACGGCTGAACGGCAGCGTGCCCGCGCGCTGCACCTCGTAAAAGCTGGTCTCGGTGATTTCCGTGTCTCCGTGACGGAACACGCGCGTGGTCGTTGCCATGTAATTCGCGCTGCCTTCGGCTTCGCCGTCAAACAGCCAGAACGGCACATAAATGCCGCGCAGCTCCTCGATATGGTTATTATCGCGGAACAGCTTGGGCAGCAGCAGCTTCCCCTTGTAATGCCGCTTGAGCGCAGAAACCGCATCCTCCTTGCTCAGCTTGAACGGCAGTATGTAGTCCGGCTTGAGAATGCCGCTGAACTGCTCGGGAATGACGGTCGGGTTGCCGCAGTACGGGCACGAGGTCGCCGCCGTGGTCTCCTCGCAGATCAGCTGCGCACCGCAGGACGGACAGCTGTATACGCGCATCTTGTCCGCATCCGTGCCCCAGTCCTCATCTGCGGAGAACTGCCATTCGCCGGTGTCGCTCCCCGTCTCCGGCTGAGACGCGGCCTGCTGTTCCTTTTCGGCGTACAGCTTTTCGATCTCTGCCGGGTCAAATGACGAGCCGCAGTAGTCGCATTGCAGCCGTCCCGTAGCGCCGTCGTAGTGCAGCGGTCCCGTACAGGATGGGCATTGGTAGTTTGTTGCTTTGTCTGACATTTCTTCACCATCACTTTTTATTTTTGAAGTGAATCCGCAGGGCGGGTGCCCTTACCCCGCGATATACATTGAATCGTCTATCATTTTACATATTCGGCTTCGCTTTTCCGCACTCCGAGCAAAACTTTCCCTGATTGACCGCGCCGCACGAGCACGTCCAGGCCGTATTCTCCGGTCGGGGTTTTCCGCACTCGGAGCAGAATTTGCCGGTATTGACCGTACCGCAAACGCATTTCCAGCTATTCTGCTCGGGCTTGGGCCTGCCGCAGCCCATGCAGAATTTTCCGGTGTTGCCGGTCTGTCCGCACGAGCACGTCCACTCGCCTACCGCCTGCGCCTGCTGCTGACCCATTGCGTACAGATTCTGCACGCTGGCGCCGCCTGCCTGACCGGCCATATTCATGCCCATGAACGCCATCGCCGGACCGGCGTTCGCGTTCGCTGCCGCGGACTTCATCGCCTCGGCCTGTGCGTGCACGAGCGAGCCTGCCGCACGGGTCGGATCGCGGTAGGCAGCCTCGCGCTGCATTTCCTTGATGGTCTTTTCGTCCTCCTCGTCTGCCTTGACCGAGTTGACGCCGAACGACACGATCTCGATGCCGCGCAGCTCACGCCACTTGGACGAAAGCTGTTCGTTGAGCGCGTCCGCAATCTCCATCGTATGCGCGGGCAGCGCCGAGTAGCGCACACCGTTTGCACCAATGCGTGCAAAGGCGGGCTGCAGCGCGGTCAACAGCTCGCTTTTGAGCTGGCTGTCCAGATTTTCCCGGCGGTATTCCTCTGCCATGTTGCCGCACACGTTGGTATAGAACAGCATGGGATTGACAATCCTGTAGCTGTACTCGCCGAAGCACCGCAGGCCAATGTCCATGTCGATGCCCGCCCGCTCATCAAGCACGCGGAACGGCACCGGAGACGCGGTTCCGTACTTGTTGCCGGTCAGCTCCTTGGTGTTGAAATAGTAGACGCGCTGCGTGCGCGGCGCTTCTCCGCCGAACGTGAAGCGCTTGGCCATGTTGGCGAACATTTTGCACACGCTGTCACCAAACGAACCGGCGAAAATAGTCGGCTCGGCGGACGAATCGTAGACGAACTCACCCGGCTCGAATGCGGCTTCCACGACCTTGCCCTGATCGACGATCATCATCGCCTGTCCGTCCGCCACCGCGATGACCGAGCCGCTCGTGATGATATCCTCGTCACCCTTGGTGTTGCTCGACCGCTTGGTGACCTTTTTGCGGCCCTTGACCGCGAGCACGTCCGCGTTTATCGCATCACAGTAAAAATATTCCTTCCACTGGTCAGCCAGCACACCGCCGCCCGCGCCTGCTGCTGCTTTGATAAGTCCCATTTGACATTCTCCTTTTATCTGATAGAGTGCCGTTGTTTTACAATCTATATGGTGAATAATTAAGAAATCCTATTTCCAGTTTACGTTTTTTCTGCGCAAAGCGCAAGTCCATTCACACACATTTCACATTTTTGTCAAGATACGGTTGTGCCATGCTATTTCTTCCGCTTTTTTCGTAGACTTTCGACGTGCGGTGTGATAAAATAAGATATCTGCATACCGCATATTTCGAAGGCGGTACTGTCTGGAGGAGTAAACAATGGAAGCGAACAAGGAAAATCAGCAGAGCATTGAACAGGCGTTCGAGCAGGCTCTGGACGCATATAAGGCAGGCAATTTTGCCGAAGCAGCCGGTCAGTGGCTGGCTCTCGCGGAGGACGGCTGTGCACCGGCGCAGCGTGCGCTCGGCTCGCTGTATGAGCGCGGACAGGGCGTGGAAAAGAATGCTGCGAATGCCTTTGAATGGACAAAAAAGGCGGCTGAGCAAAACGATCCGGTTGCTATGTTCAATCTGGCGTGCTACCATGACAAGGGCTTCGGCGTGAAAAAGAATCAGCAGACCGCGCTCACCTGGTACCGCAAGGCCGCTGAATACGGTCATCCGGAGGCTGCGGCACTGATCGCCAGCCTGATCGAGACGGGCGACCGCGGCTTGGAGAAGGACATGGACGAGGCTGTCCGCTGGTACCAGATTGCCGCAAACCGCGGCAACGTGCTGGCGATGGGCCGTCTGGCATGGCTGTACAGCACCGGTACCGGCGTTCCGCAGGATGCGGCCTTCGCCTTCCAGTATTTTCTCAAGGCCGCTCAGGGCGGCAACGCAGCGTGCATGATGAACACCGCCATCCTGTACGCACGCGGCGAAGGCACGCCGCATAACGCGCGCGAGGCGCTCTACTGGGCCGAGCAGGCCAAGAAGCACGGCGCTCCGCAGGCCGAGCAGCTCATCAATGCCATCAAGAAGAACGGATAAGATCGAAAACCGGCGTTTTTACGTCGGTTTTCTTTTTTTGCAGGTCAAATCAAGCGGCACAGCTCATTTTCCTGTATAATGCAGGGACAAGGAGGGATTTTCATACAAAACTGGCACGACAATGTTCTGCGGCTGATCGCTGAGATTGACCGCTGTATCCGTGCGCGCGAGGGCGAAACGCTGACACTCACGCATTTAGCGAGGCTGCTTGACTGTTCGCAGTCGCAGGTTTCGCACCAATTCCACGCGCTGACGGGCACTTCCCTGCGGGATTTTGTGCAGGCACGCCGTCCGGCGCTCGCGCTGCCTGCGGTTCGGGACGGAGAACAGCGGCTGCTTGATATCGCGCTCGACTGCGGTTTTTCCTCGCAGGAGGCGTTCACTCGCGCGCTCCGTTCGGCTTACGGCATCACGCCCGGCGAATATCGGCGCTCTCCCCGCCCGCTGTCGCTGCGCACGGTGATTCGGCCGCTGGACTGTTATCTCGCAGAGCAGGCCCCCGCAGGCACGGAAAACGATGTACGGACGTATTTTATCACGCTTCCGTCGCACAAATTTGCACACATTCGCAACTATGAGAGCATCGGCTACTGGGATTTTATGCAAAAGCAGTCCCGCATTCCCGGTGCGGATTTAGAAACGGTCAGCGCACTTCTGCGGCAGCTTGCCCCCGAAGCCGAGCAGCAGATGGCGTTCGTGAACGAGCCGAGCGGCCGTATCTGCAGCTGGGGCATTCCTCTGGCGGAATGCTGGGGTGTGCGTCTGCCGCGCGATTGCACAGATGCGGTGCCCGCTCCGCTGCAGCTGATGGAGGTCTCCGAAGGGGATTATCTGGTTTTCGAGCACGGTCCGTTTGATCTGCAGACGGAAAATCATCTTGTTGAGGCAAAAATCGAGCGTGCGATGCGCGATTTCGATTACGAGGCCGCCGGCTGCTGTCTGGATACCGCACCCGGTCGTGTGTTCTATTTTGTGCACGATTGTGTGCGTTTCTGGAAGTATATCCGGCCTGTTGTTCGATTTTAAAAAAAACAGTTGAAATTCTTTCTCGATGGTGATACAGTTATATAGTTACTCATTTTCACCGATTGGAAAGGAATTTCATGACATTTTATCAGGAATTACAGGTCAATCAGGCAGGCTCAAAGAAGCTCATCCGCGAGAGTGCGTCACAGCGCGAAAAGCTGTACCATATTGCCGTATATTTGACCAAAATTGCGATAACCGTCGCATTCTGCTTTATTTTTGTTTCACTTTACAGTCTGGGCTTCGGCGCGGACAACAGCATTGTCGGCGTAGTCGTGCTGCTGTATCTGCTCGTATTCCGCAGCGCACATCTGTGCATTCGCACAGGGCAGTCCACGCTGCTGCTCGCCGGATTTTTCGGCATTATGGCCGTCGGACCGCATGCAGCTAATCTGGCCGGCCCGGTCGGCGGATTGTTCATCAATGCTGCTGCGATTGCCCTGCTCATTCTGTTCGGCTGCCACGAGCCGAGAATGTTTAATCAGTCCACACTCGTGCTCGGCTATCTGCTGCTGTATGGTTACGATGTGAGCGGGCACGCCTATCAAATGCGCCTGTTTGGACTTGCTGTCGGTGCGCTTCTGGTCTGCGCGGTATTCTACGGCAACCATCGCGGCAATGCCTATGAGCTCTGTGCAGGAGACATCCTTCCTGCTTTCGATCTGCGCCATCCGCGCTCCAAATGGCAGCTTTGCCAGATCATCTGCGTTCCGCTCGTGCTTTTCCTTGCAGAGCTGAGCGGCATGCCGCGTGCGATGTGGGCGGGCATTGCCGCCATGAGCGCAATCCTTCCCGCGATGGACGATATGCGCTACCGCGTTCGCTGGCGTATCATCGGAAATATCGCAGGTGTTTGCTGCTTTTTAGCGCTGTATTTCCTGCTTCCGTCCTCGATTTACGCCTATATCGGCGTGATTGGCGGCATCGGTGTCGGTTTTTCCGCGAAATACGGCTGGCAGGCTGTGTTCAACACGTTCGGTGCGCTCGCTATTGCAACCAGCGCATACGGACTCAAAAGCGCGGTCGGTCTGCGTGTCGCGCAGAATGTGTTCGGCGTGGTCTTTGCGCTGCTGTTCTGCCTGATTCTCCACCGCATTTTTGCCCGCTGGGAGCGCTCTGCGAGCTGAGCAAACAGCTGTTCTATGCAAATGCACGGAACAGCTGTTTCTTTTTTGCACATACTGTAAACCATTTTTATAAAAGCAGTTGACATTGCAGTAAATCTGTGGTTTAATGCAATAAGCAAAACAACGAGGAGGAACTCCCAATGAGTGACATTTCCAGCAAAACTGCGCCGCGCAGCCGTTTTTCCGTGCGCGAGATCTGCTATTCCGGCCTGTTCGCGGCGGTCATCGCGATCATGGCGCAGATTTCCATTCCGATGCCCGGCGGCGTACCCATGACCATGCAGACGTTTGCGATTACGCTGGCGGCTGTCGTACTCGGCGCCAAGCTGAGCACGGTTTCAAGCGTCATTTATCTGCTGCTCGGTGCCGTCGGCGTACCGGTGCTTGCGAACTTTTCCGGCGGTTTTGACAAGTTTATCGGTCCTACCGGCGGTTTTCTGATCTCCTTCCCGCTGATGGCGTTTATCATCGGCTGGGGCGCCGACCACCGCCATGCATTCCGCGGCGCATATGTACTCGCACTGATCATCGGCACGATTGCCAACTATGTTGTCGGCACGGCGATGTTCTGCGTACTCATGAACAGCTCGATCGCCGCAGGCGTGACCGCATGCGTGCTGCCGTTCATCCCGACCGCTGTCATCAAGGCTGTTCTTGCAACCGTGATCGGCTTTCTCGTTCGCAAGCGCATCCCGGGGCTCAAGGCATGATCCGGCTGCGCCCGCATCATCTGCTTTGCACACAAGGCTACTCCGGCAAGGGCTATAGCACAGAATTTGTGCAAAATATGAGTGCGATTGTGCATTCTCTGCGAAATGTACCGGGAACCCGAATCCGGCTTGTCTTTGGTTCGGATTCTCTGTGCGCGCACTGCCCGCACCATACCGCTGACGACCTGTGCGAAGCACAGGAAAAGGTCTCCCGCTTTGACCGAAAGACGGTCGAATACTTTGGTTTGCACGAGGGCGAGTACGTTTATCAGGATCTGATCCGTGCAATCGACGCACAAATGACCCCGGCCATGCTGGAGGATATTTGTCGCGGATGTGCATGGTACCCCGTCAGCGCCTGCAAAAAGAATATCTGCGGAAAATGAAATGAGGCACACCGAAAGGTGTGCCTCTCCCCCTGTCACCAAAAAATATGTTGTCACTTCTCACAATTTATCATGTCCTGTTTTAGATATTCCCACAAATTTCCATCAAGATATTGACAACCACCTTAAAGGTGGTTATTCTTATCTTATAATAAACACCTTACAGGTGATTATCCAAACAGAGGTGAGGTCAATGAAGCGCTTCAAGCTGTCCAACTCCGAGGAAATTCTGATGGACACCTTATGGCGGGAAAACCGTCCGCTCACAACGCTGCAGCTTGCCGAAAAAGTTACGGAAGCCCGCTGGAACACCAATTATATCGACAAACTGCTCGGTCAGCTTGTCAAAAAAGGCATGGTGCAGGTCAGCGGTCTGCTGCAGAACGGACGCTATCAGTCGCGGCAGTTCGTCCCCTGCTACACTAAGGACGAATTTCTGGCGAACATGCTCGAGGAGCAAGGCGTGAACTAGGCACTGTTTGCCCGAATCGCCGTGGCGCTGTTCAAAAAACCTGCCAAATCAAACGAATCCGAGCAGGAAGAAAAGCTGATTGCCGAGCTGGAAAAAATGGTCGATCAGTACGAAGCTGCGCTGCAGAACAAAGAAGAGAAATAATATGCAAATAACCCTGTTTTCCTTTATATCTGCACTTTTGTGGAGCAGTTTGTTGATCATTGTAATCTATCTTGTGCGGCGCACACGCTTCCGGCCGCATTTCGGCGTGCTGACCATGGTGCTGCTGTACCTGTTCTGCGCCGCGCGCCTGCTGCTGCCGCTCGAGTTTCCATACACAGTGATTGTGAGCGACAGCGTCGTGTATCCGCGCATCTACAGCTTTCTGACGCGCAAGCCTGAGCCGATCACACACCTGCCGGTCGGACTGCTTTTGTGTGCAATCTGGCTGTTCGGCACAGTTTTTCTGCTGATTCGTTACGCGCTGCAGTATCGCAAAGCCATCCGCGCTGCGCGGCAAGCTAAGCCATGGGACAGCCGCACGGCTTCCCTGCTGAGCGAGATCCGGCGGCAGACCGGCCGCACCATCAAAGTTCGCGGACGCACAGCCGCGAATATCGAATCCGCCTTTGGCGTAGGTGTGCTGCGCCGATATATCATTCTGCCGGACAAGACGTACACAGATGCCGAGCTGCATTACATTCTGCTGCACGAGTACACGCATTTTCTCAACCATGATACGGCTGTCAAGCTGCTCGTAACGCTGTACTGCATCATTTTCTGGTGGAATCCGGTCGTATACCTGCTGCAGAAGGATTTGGAACAGACGCTCGAGCTTAAGTGCGACCGTGCGATTGCACAGACGCTGAATGCGCAGGAACGCACAGCCTATCTGCGCGCCATCCTCTCCGCGATGAAGCAAGGCGGCACACAGCAGCCGGTGCCGCAGCCGTCCACGGCCCTGTTTCGCGCCGAGGCGGACAAGGCCATGCGGGAGCGGTTCACCGCCGTGCTCGCCTGCGCAGAGCAGCCGAACGGCCGAACCGCAAGCGCCGTACTCATCGGCAGCTTTGCCGTCCTGCTGGCACTGTCGTATGCGGTGCTGCCGCAGCCGGCATTCGAGCCGCCGGCCGAGCCTGACAGCAGCTCGACCGTCTATTTTAATGACGAGAATGCCTATCTCAAGCAAAGTGCGGACGGACGATACTGGCTGTGTATTGACAGCCACAAGCCGTATGAGCTGACAGAGGGTGACGTGCAATTTTATCTGGAGCACTCGGTTTTCAAATATATCCGCGAGACCGAGCAATAAAAGGCAGCTGCCGAAGGATAGCGGCAGCACAGAGAGTAAAAGCAAAATGTGGGACGAAAATAGAAGCAGCTGAGATGTGGGGTCTCAGCTGCTTTTGTGCAGACAAAAGAAAAAGCCACTCAAAATGAGTGGCTTGGTGGTGGACATTAACGGGTTCGAACCGCTGACCTTCCGCACGTCAAGCGGTTATAGAAAATGCCGATTTTGTTAGATATATCGTCACTTTTCGAGGTTCGTTTTTCTCATTTTCCTACACATTTCCTACATCTATCAAAACTCTTTATAATATCTTCCCTGTTATATCTTTTACGATGTACCTTTCTCCATAAACACAGCATAGTCATCAACATTCCTGATAGCCTAACCGCTTATGACAGGCTATATAGTATAACCTATCATATCAAAAATGTCAATAAAAACATTGACAAACCCCCACTATTTGCTTATTATTATGTTACAGTTCTATTATAGCAGGAGTTGTTTAGAGTGATTTTATCCGATAAAGATATCCGCGTCCTCTGCACGCAGCCAGAGCATCCTTTGATATCTCCTTTCGACGAGTTTCGCCTGCAAGGTGCTTCTTACGATGTTTCCATGTCAGATGTTATCCATGTTTTCAAAGATGATGTGCGAACAATTTCTTTAACCGACCAAAATACGATTGATTCTTTGTACAAAGCAGTTCCTATTCCCGATTCTTCTTCATTCATTCTGAAACCGATGGAATATATCTTGGTGACATTGAAAGAAACTATCTGCATTCCTTCCAATATGATTGCACATATTCGTCCAAGGACCAAGTTTACTCGATTGGGTATTATTGTTTCGGATCAGCACTGCAATCCTGGATATCGAGGGACTCTGCAAATTGGTCTGCGAAATGTAAGCCCTAATTCTATCGCTTTGACGTCTGACATGCCTATCGCTCAGATTGTTTTTGAAGAACTAAAAAGCGAGCCTTCACCTGAAAAAGTTTATAGTGCTAAGGCGGATGCTTCTTACCATAATGAAAATGAGTTTTTAGGTGCTAAATTTACAGAATCCGATTTTTCACCTAAGGCACAAGAACTATATAGAAAAATCATGAGCGGAGCCTACCTCAATGACAGATAACAACGATCATATCACTACCGAGGAACTTATTCATGCATATGTGTCCGATCGCTTAAAAGATAATGCGACTGATGGTATAGCTGCATCCGAATTACTTCGATTACAGCAGCATGCCGAACGTGATATCTATAAAGATATTCGAAACGAAATACTCCGTGACATCACAGAAGATGAAAAGAAAAAGAAGCTCAAAGAAATAAAGCGTGCCGTAGGAAAGGAACGCTTCATCCAGTTGACAACTCTTCTTTTAGAAAGCGGTTTATTAGCGTTCCTTATTGGCATTTTGGTCAATCAAGTGACTAGTCTTTTGACCACATATATTTGTCCCAACGGATATTCTGGTTGGATTATCGCAATCTTAGCTTTCTTGATCGTTGTAGTTTTTGTTGGCTTAATTCTCCGGAACATTAGCCAGTTTTTCAATATAGGAGAAGAAAATGAATCCAAGTAGTCGAAAAATATTAGTTGGCGAGAAATATCTGCACTTCAAAGGTAAATTATATCAGGTTCTCGCCATTGCCACGCATACAGAAACCAGTGAGCCTTTGGTAATTTATCAGGCTCTCTATGATGATTTCAAAATCTATGCACGGCCATACGATATGTTTGCATCAGAGGTAGATCACAAGAAGTATCCGAATGTCACACAGCGTTTTCGGTTTGCTCATGTGATTTTTGATGGCAATACTCCAAAACCAACTGAATAACAACAGGCCCTCGGTGTCCAATTTGAACACCGAGGGCCTTGCTATTTACTTAACTGCTGCCGCCAGCTTCTTCACGAGGTCCTCGCCCCACTGATAGCGGAGCAGGTACTCAATCGTCTGTTTCTCAAGGCCGGCACTCTCCTGCAGCGTATCAACTGCGGCCTGTACAGCCTCATCGCCGTCCGGGACAAATGTGCGGCACTGCGGTGCGGTGATGCTCGGAACCTTGCGAACAGCGTCATACCCGATCATAAAGCCTGCCTGCTGGAGCGATCTCATCTTGATATAGTTAGTGGCGTCCTTTGTAATGACGTCGCACTCGTAGGTCTTGCCGTTGAGCAGGACCTTTTTCTTTTCTACCACTTCGTCGTCCTCCTTCTTCGGTTCGGGTTCAACCGGCGCGGTCAGCCGCGCCTTGAACTTACGCCACAGGCTTTCATCACGCACCCACGGCTCCGGGCAGTCCTTGCCCGTTACGTCATAATGGCGCACAACATGATCCACGTCGATGCCGTACTTGTCCATCAGCCAGCGCACCAGCTCAACCGTGCGGTCTACCGTCTGAGCGGTAATGACATACTTGCCGTTTACCTTGTCCGAGCACATCTCCACGCCCAAGCTGTTGCGGTTCATACAGATATTGTGCAGCGGGTGATGCGAGCTTTCCAACGGACCGCCGCAGTGCCATGCACCGTCTGTATCGCGGACAGACTGCACAACACTGTGCTCATCGACAAAATAATGCGCCGATGCCTGCAAGCCGCTGTTGTTGTGGAAATACTGCGCATTGTTCATCGCCGTATCGCCGTTGCCTGCCGTATAGTGTACGACAATATACTTGATACTGTTGCCGCCACGTCCCGAATAGAAGTTGCTCGAGTCAGCCTGCAGAAACGGAATATTCGTCATAGCGCACCTCACTTTTCGAGCGGCACGGTATACGACTTTGCCCTGTCACTATCGGTCAAACCGCTGGTAGTCGGGTCGTTAAACGCCGACCACACGTTGCAGGCGATGAGAAACAGGCAGTACGGGTTCGCTGCCGTATCCTTGATAATCTGCCACACGCCCGCCCAGGTGGTCATGTCTGCAGCGGTCAGACCGGCATAGGCCAGAGCCGTTGCAAACGCGCCGAGGGCGATCTGCACCCAGAATACCGGGTTCTTGATTCTGATTTTCCAGTTCATAAGTACCTCTCTTTCTCAGTTCAAACCAAGCTGCCGAGCGACATAGCCGACGAAAATGCCGACGAGCGCCGTCGCACCGTAAGCCACAACCTTGCGCCACATCGCGCCGTCGCGGTCCTCGAGCGTCTCCAGCCGCCTCCCCTGCTTCTCCTGCTCTTTCACCATGCTCTCGATGCTGGAAGCCAGCTTGCCTACCGAGGCGGTCAGACTGTTCAGCTCACGCATATTATCCTCCAGCAGCTCGATGCGTTTATCCTGCCGACGATTTTCTTCTTCGAGTCGTCGGCGAAACTCTTCGTGCTCGGCACGAGTGATCGGATTATCCATAAAACCTCTTTTCCCTCGAGGCGCAAAAACGCCCCGGTCTGTCGTTCTTGACAAAGCCGGAGCATATGCTATAATATAACCAAAGGGACGCTGTTACAGCAGTCAGACCCTCATGCAGTCGATCTATTTAAGATGACCGTTTCGGTGCCAGCCGGACGGTCATCGCGCTTTTATACAGAAAATGTACAGCAATACTGCCGCACAAACAAAAAGCCTAAATGCTTTCTTCTGCACTCGCGCCACCCCCTTCCTGCCGCAGACTGCGGGAAAGGAAAAGAGGGTCTGACCGCCATATGTAACAGCGTCCG
>OLQN01001299.1_pt1 | contig 19308 bp, 18 predicted proteins | sample 1673181 | NCBI WGS metagenome assembly OLQN01 (sample SAMEA3136763, study PRJEB25190) | human gut metagenome | biome: human gut; feature: human-associated habitat; material: faeces | place: Austria | collected 2013
CGGTGTGGTGGTGCGGTGTGTGGTGCAGGTGCGGTGTGGTGTGGTGGTGTGGTGGTGTGGTGGTCGCCGATCTTGCTCGGCGTCCGACTTGTCTGACTCGTCCGACCTGTCCGACTTGTCCGATACAGCCACCCCCGCTGAGGCACCCCCGCAAGTCACCCCCGCTACTTATCGTAGGCGGAGGATGTCGCCCTCCATTGGGAGGTACTCGGGCGTGAGGTTATTGAGCTGGTAGAGCGACTTTAGCTGGATGCCATAGGTCTGGGCGATACGGTGTATCGACTCACCCACCTGTATGCGGTGCTCAAAGTGGGGTGGGGTGGCTCGTTTGTGCTTTGGCTCCAGGTAGATGATATCCCCCTTCTCAAGCGGGTATCCTGCTGGGAGGTCGTTGTACTCCGTTAGTTTTCGTTCCGACATACCCAAGTCGCGAGCAATCGCACTGAGCGAATCATCTTCTCCCGCTAATATATATAGGAGTCCATAGCTAAAGTAGCCCACCCGTTCGCCTGCCGGTGTAGTGGGTAGCTCAGGCCGTGGCTTCTTCTGCACTTCCCTCTTTGGGGTACTCTTCTGCGCATATTGGTAGCGACGAGAGGTGTTGCCCTCATCGATGAGGTAGAGCTGATAATCCTCAATGATCTTGATCAGCTTATTGGCATACCCTCGGTCCGTGGCGTAGCCCGCATGTTGCAGACCTCTAGCCCACCCCTTGTAGTCCGTGGGGTCGAGTCGCTGTAGGGAGCGGTAACGAGGTTGTTGGAGAAACTGCCCATGATCCCTAAAGGAGTCCTCCACACGGTCGTAGGCACGAAAACATTCATTCGGGCGGTCGTCATTGTGAAAAGTACGACTACCTCGCCACGACCTATGGCACTTGATGCCAAAGTGGTTATTGGCACCCGTGGCGAGACGACTTTGCCCTGCGCCACTCTCTAGCAGTCCTTGGGCGAGTGTGATACTAGCGGGGACACCATAGCTCTTTTGGTTTTCCAATGCAATGCCAGCATACTGCTCAATATAGCGGTTGTAGGCATTATTGCCCTGCACCTTTGGGAGCGTCACTTGCGTGGTCTTGCTCGTGCCACAACTCGCCAGCAGTAGAGCGATGCATGCCAGTAGTGAAGTAAGTTGTCCCGATCTACTCATGGCGAACCAGTTTGATCGTTTCTCCTTCCAGCTCCGTAATCGGCAGCACCTCCATTGCATCTATCGTGAGGCAGAAGTCGAGTGCCCCCTCCTTTCCTGCCCTCACCATGCGTGGGTAGTGGTTACTCTCCTTGATGTACTCCGTCAGCGACCCTTTGTGTGCCTGCCATAGCTCCACCATCATCTGCGACACATCGGTCACCACCTCGTGGCTCTCCGAGAGGGCGTCGCAAAGGGCTGCGGCAAAGAGGGTATCCTCCTTTGAGGGGCGTCCTTGCCACCCGGCACAGATCGCCAGCACATCCTGCCCTTGGCAAAAGCGGGCCACGGCAGAGAGGTTCACAAACGTCCCCACCACCACACGATACCCCTCGGCAATCGCCGCCTTGATGGTGCGCGTGCCATTAGTGGTGGTAAAGTAAATCTCCTTGCCCCCGATCGCCTCCTCGGTATACTCCGCAGGGTCATTGCCAAACTGTGCAAAGGGGCACCGCACCACATTTCGTTCCGCCCCTACTAAATAGCCTTCTGCGGCACGAGCTTCCGCCTCCTCCACCGTCTCCAGTGGATAGATCGCCTTGGCTCCGTGCGCCATAGCCGTAGTAATCGTGGTGGAAGCTCTTAGCACATCAATCACCACCGCCACACTTCCTGGCTGGCGGTATGCCGGAATCAGCTCCGGACTGAGGACAATATCAATCTTATTTTTCACTGTCTATATTATTAATGAGTGTAGCGATCATCTCTTCGTCGCACTCTCTGAATGAATATTCTCCAATCTGAGGTTGGTAGTAGGGCGGAAAGGCAGGCCGACGGTACTTCGTCAGTCCCTCCTTTTCGCTGGAGAAAGTACCATGGATCTCCTTCACCTTACTCGTCCGGATCAGTTCCGCCGCATTATCGGGGGTGATACCGGCACCTGCCATAATAGTGATCCGCTTGCCCGCCTGCTTCACCAGTTGCGCCAACGTCTCCGCCCCCTTAGGTGCCGAGCTCTCCCCACCCGAGGTGAGCACCCTACGAAAGCCGAGCGATTTCGCCGCCTCTAGCGATGCCTGAAGATTCTCCGTGCGGTCGAAGGCACGATGAAGGGTCACCGGCAGTTTGCCACACGCCTTGATCAGAATCTTATTGGTGAGCCAATCCAATTCACCATCCTCCGTGAGTGCCCCTAGTGAAAAGCCAGCCGCTCCCACCATCTTCAGTATCTCAATATCCTGTACCATCACCGCCACCTCACGCGTGGTGTAGACAAAGTCGCCACCACGAGGACGGATGATCGGGAAAACTGGGATCTTCACCGCCGTTACCACCTCACGAAACATACCCAAGGAGGGGGTGGTACCACCCTCCGCCAGCGATGCACAGAGCTCCAACCGATGGGCTCCGCCACGCTCCGCTGCGATGGCCGAAGCCACCGAATCCACACATGCCTCAATTGTAATCATACACAAAGCTACAAAAAATATCTGTGGCAAGGGTGGCGGGGGTGCCTATCGGGGGTGCTATCTCGGACAGGTCGGACGAGTCGGACAGGTCGGACGAGTCGGACACCGAGCTAGATGTGGTTGCTGGCTTGGGCCGTCCGCCTTGTCCGACCTGTCTGACCTGTCCGACTTGTCCGATAAGGTACCGCCCACTGTCCGATAAGGTACCTGCCCGCTGTCCGATAAGGTACCTCCCCGATAAGCCCCCGCTTCTTCACAAAAGTGGAGATGCAACTAAGCGATCGGCGAGTTGCAACTCGTCATTTGCTGAGTTGCAACAAAGCAAATGCTTAGTTGCAACTCAGTTAAAGACCACTACGGAGCAGATAATAATTTTATATGCGAATAATATTTGCATAGTATGTTATTTGTTGTTATCTTTGCGGAGTGAGTGATCAACAGGTTTTTCATAAACAACTCTATATCAATGCTATGAACGAATTGCAGTTTTTCAAAATGACCTCTCCAAAGGGGGTAAGTGACACCGAATTAATCCCTACCAAGCTACCGCCTTTGCCTGAGGAGTTATCCCGAGCCCAGGGGGTGAAGTCCACCGCCTGCCTCTACTTCCCCGACATCACCCCCAAGAGTGCCAGTCGGGCGTTACGCCGAGAGATCGCCGGTTATCCCAAATTGCGTGCCGCCCTAGAGGCGGTCAATTGGAACCCCCGCAAACGGAGCTTCACCACCCTTCAGCAACAGCTCATTGTCCATTATATGGGGCAGCCATGACACACTATATATGTATGGTGAGGGGAGGACCCCGGTTGAGGGGTCCGTGTTAAATAGGCACAGGTCAAAGGGGCGTCAGCCCCGCATGACCTGTGTGCAGATAGGCATGCCGATATCCATGACCCCGGTTGAGGGGTCAGACCTAGATGGGATGTCCGACCCACAAGGGGTCGTATATATAATGTGAGGTACCGCTACCCCCATTCATCGGGCTAACGCCCTCGAATGGGGGCTACGACAAATCGGACCTCTCCGAGGTCCTTTCTTTGGGGACGGTACCTGACGGAGGTGCCTATCTCGGACGAGTCGGACGCCGCGATGGAGCACCCGAAGGGTGCCACTCAGCTAGCCCCCGGTCGAGGCACGAAGTGCCGAAGACCGGCGGGTTACGGTTGCCCCAAATCCCACGACCCTTGTGGTCGCACCTACATAGGCTTGTGCGACCACAAGGGTCGATGATGTATACCGTGCCCTTTTCCCGCCGGTCGTTCGGGGGCGTTTGCCCCCTCCGACGCGGAGGCTAGCTGAGTGGCACCCTGTCGGGTGCTCCACGGCGTCTGACCTGTCCGACTTGTCCGATAAGGTACCCGGCCCCTGTCCGATAAAGGCACCCGGCCCGTGATTTTGCTTGACGATTGTGCGGTCTGCACTATTGTTGCAATACATTTGTAAGGTGTTGCCGAAAGATGCCCCCTTAAAATAGTGTGGTGTTTATTTGGTTGGTATTACATATTTTTCTACCTTTGTGGCGTGAATGTGTGAATGAAATGTAACCAAATACCACTATTGACGGCTCATAGGGCGGAATATTGCTAGGTTAAGGTAACAAATTAAGCGGATAAAGCGGTTCATGAAAGTTCTACAGTTTGGAAAATTTTACCCAGTCAGAGGCGGGGTAGAAAAGGTGATGGAGCTCCTTCGGGATACTCTACCCACTCGTGGGATTGATTGCGACCTACTTTGCAGCAGTTATGATGCGGGTTCTTCCAAAGAGGTGGCGCATATTGATGGGGGAACCACCTTCATCAGCAAAACCCTCTTCAGGAAGTTTGGCACCACCTTCTCACCCCAGTTGCTCAGCAAGCTACGTGAGATCCAAGGGCATTACGATTTGATTCACATTCACCACCCCGATCCTATGGCCGGCTGGGTGCTCAAGCACTCCGGTTACCAAGGAAAAGTGGTATTGCACTGGCATAGCGATGTCTTGGTGCGTCCATGGTTGTACAAAATGTACCAGCCGATAGAGGATTGGCTCCTCCAGAGGGCAGATAAAGTGGTGGGCACCACTCCTATCTATGTAGCTGAGAGCCCACAGGTGGCGAGAGGTCTTCGCGACCGCTCCAAGCTCACCTACCTACCGATTGGGATTCCCGATAAGCAGCCCAATGCAGAATTGGTGCAGAAGATACAAGCCCAGTACCAAGGTAAGCGACTCCTTCTCACCATCGGCCGGCTTGTTCCCTACAAAGGAATGGAGTACCTGATTGATATGGCGTCGCACCTGAGCGATGATTATGTGGTACTCATTGCAGGGCGGGGACCCCTCGAGCAGGAGCTCAAGCAACAGATCGAAGCGCAAGGAGTGAAAGACAAAGTGAAGCTCCTCGGCTTCATCACCGACGAAGAAAAAGTGGCCTACTTAGAGGCGTGCCACCTCTTTGTCCTCAGCTCCATCACCAAAAACGAAGCGTTTGCCATTGTACAAGTAGAGGCAATGAGCCACCGTAAGCCAGTGGTCAGCACCCAGATCCCCGAGAGCGGGGTAGCATGGGTCAATAAAGACCACGACTCTGGTCGTACAGTACCAGTAAGGGATGGCGAGGCTTTGGCGAGAGCAGTAGAGGAGATCTGCTCCAGCGAAGCAGGCTATCACGCCTATGCCGATCGTGCAAGAGCACGGTTCGAATCACTCTTCACCATCGATGCCATGACCGACCGCTGCGTAGAGATTTATCAAGAAGTATTGAAACAATAATATATTAATAGACTACTTATTCGGCTATCAGTGATAGCACCGTAAGTTAGAGCACTATGAAAATGATTACTTGGACCAATCTCGAAAATGAGAGAGAAGAAGGAAATCGAATCAAGGAAGATAGAGCCGTAAGTCTCACCTACCCTGCACGGGAGGCAGAGGTAGAAGAGACCATCGCTAGTTCTAGCCCCTCCTTAGGGTATAGAGCCATCAAGCGGTTCTCCGACATTGTGATTGCTCTCGGAGGGTTACTTGTCTTTGGACTTCCTATTCTAGTGATTGCCTTCCTCGTATGGCGTGAAGACAAGCACTCCCCTATCTTTAAGCAAGAGCGTATTGGCAAAGGGGGCAAGCCCTTCACCCTTTATAAGTTTAGGAGCATGCGGATCGATGCCGAAAAAGGTGGTCGCCCACAGCTTTGTGCTACTGAGGGGCAGGATCCACGCCTCACCAAGGTAGGCGCCTTTATCCGCAACCACCACCTCGATGAATTTCCACAGCTATGGAATATCCTACGTGGCGATATGAGCTTTGTAGGGTATCGCCCCGAGCGAAAGTTTTTTATCGATCAGATTATGGAGGCCGACCCCCGCTACGAAGAGCTCTATGAGATGCGTCCCGGCGTCTTCAGCGAAGCCACCCTCTACAATGGCTATACCGATACCCTCGCCAAGATGCTCCACCGCCTCGAGATGGACCTTGATTATATCAAGTCCCCTGGCCTGATGAGGGATCTCTCCATTATCTGGAAGACCAGTCTCTCGATCCTTAGCTTTAAGAAGTTTTAATTTCGTCACCATTCACTCACTTCATTAATTAATTTTTCCTACCTTTGTAGCATGAAAAATATTGTCAATAATTTATCCCTTTGGGGGATGCTGATGGTGCTTCTCCTGGTAAGTTCGTGCAAATCGGTCAAAGATATCACCTACTTGCAGGATATGGAGTATCTACGTGAGTACAAAGCACGCTACGACTCCAAGTCTGCCATTAAGCCCGAGGACAACATCCGTATTGTAGTGAGTAGTTCGCGACTAGAGTTGGCCGCGCCTTTCAATCAGTCAGCCACCTCTCAGGTGCAAGTCTCCAAGGATGGAACGGTAGGAAGCCAAGAGTATGGTGGCAGTGGTGTGGATCGCCAAAACGTATATCGCGTTAATCAAAAAGGGATGATCAATTTCCCTGTGTTGGGGATGATGCAAGCGGGTGGAATGACCATCGACGAGCTGCAAAACTCCATTACCAAAGCGATCATCAATGGCGGTTACCTCGCCGACCCTAAGGTCTATGCCGAGTATGCTGATTTTAGCTTTTACACCCTAGGGAGCCTCACTCAAGGCAAGCATACCGTGGAGTCGGGGAGCATCAACCTCCTCGAGGCGATTGCGATGTCGGGAGGCATTAATGACAAAGGTGATTTCGAGCAGGTGTTGGTACTCCGCAAGTCGGGTGATAGCTACATCATGATCCCCAATAACGTCAAGAGCACCGAGGTGATCAGTAGCCCTGCCTTTTACCTACAGCAAGGCGATATGATCTACGTGCCACCGAGATATGTGACCGACGAAAAGGAAGATACCTTCTGGCGTATCTTTAGTCGTGTGGCCAGTTTGATCACACTACCCGTCTCCGTGATGGTAGCAGTGATGCAGTTCAAGAGATAAGCATTAAGAGAATAGATGAGTAATAATCCTAACATACATCAGCAGGGAGCCACCAAAGTCAGTGGGGCGACAGGCCTCAATGCGATCGACCTCTTCCGTTACCTCCTCTCCAAGTGGTACTGGTACGTGGCGGTGATCCTCTTCTTCGTCGCTGCATCGTGGTATTGGGTGGCAAGGCGACCACTGATCTACTCTAGCGGTGCACAGGTGATGATCAAGGACCCTCGTGCCGATATGAATGTGGATCTAGAGGTGGGTTCACGACGAGGCAATAATAGCCTCAATAACGAGGTCTATATCTTCCGCTCCAAGATGCTGATGGCTGAGGCGGTGAAGCGCGCAGGTGCCGATGTTAGTTACCAAGTCAAGCGCAACCTCCGCTACATAGAGCTATACAATAAGACCCCACTGCGTCTCGTGACGGTCGATAGTCTCTCCTCCCAGTCCTTTGTACTTGAAATGACCTATCTAGGGGATAATCAAGTAGAGATCGAAGGATTTCCCGAGCCAGAGAAAAGCCTCACCTTACCTCTGGGAAAGACAACCCAGACCCCTTATGGACCACTAACGGTACTTGCTACCGAAACCTTTGAGGAGTCGAAAACCAAGGGAACCACCATCAAGGTGACCAAGTGGCCAGTGATGGCAGTTGCCTCTCGCTATGTAGGGGCATTGACCACCGACCCACAGAAGATGACCCGTATCCTTGACCTCCAAATCAAAGACAACCACCCCTACCGTGCAGAGCAGGTGCTCAAGGCACTCGTAGAGGTCTACAATGAGGAGGCGATTGACGATAAAAATGAGAGCGCCCGCAAGACCGCTCAATTCATCGACGACCGTATTGTGGCGATGAGTGAGGAGCTAGGGAGTGTAGAGCAGAAGCTTGCCGAGGCACAGAGTGAAGCGATTGATGTCACCGCCCTCGAGGTGGGGAGCGTCAATGCGGTAGAGATCAGTCAGGTAGAGCGTGAGCTATCACTGCTCCGCTCGGTTCGTGCCGCCATCGCCAATCCGCAGAGCCAGCAGAGCCTCCTCCCAGGTGAGGATATTGTGGAGCCCACCATCGGTCGCCAGATCGCTCAGTACAATGAGATGAAGATCCGTCGCGACCAAATCGGACAAGAGGGCAGTAGCAATAACCCTGTGGTGAAAGAGCTCGACCAGACCTTGGGTCTCCTCAAGGGCAATATCACCACGGCGATTGACAACCTCATCAGCTCCAAGAACTTCTCGCTCCGGCAGATGAAGAATGCCAAGGGGGTAGCGATCAATAATATGAAGTCACAGCCTTATCGTGACCTCGGTACCCTAGATATCGCACGTCAGCAATCGATCAAGGCCGACCTCTATGTCTTCCTACTCAAGAAGCGTGAGGAGAACTCCCTCAACCAGGCAACGGCCGAGACCAATGCCAAGGTGATCGACTTCTATACCGGCTATCAACCCATTAGCCCCAATCGTACCAAGAGTATCGCCATTGCGATCTTGGCCGCTTTGGTGCTGACTACTTTTGTCTTCGTGATCCAATTGGTGAGTGATAATAAGGTTCGTAGCAAGAAGGAGCTAGAAGAGGCCCTCTCTATTCCACTGCTGGGTGTGACGCCAGCCGATCCACTACAGCAGAAGCACACCATACACGGCATTGCCGCTCAAGGCGATGATGCTAGCACAGAGGCGTTCCGCATCCTTCGTACCAGTCTCCTCTTCCGCCTACGTAATATACAAGGGGCTGAGGGTGGTCGTACAGTGATGCTCACCTCCCTCTTCGAAGGGGCAGGTAAGAGCTACGTCTCCTACAACCTCGCCCGCTCTCTCGCCTTCCTAGGCAAGCGGGTAGCATTGGTCGACCTCGACCTACGTAAGGCGAGCCTCTCTCGCCGACTTCAGCTCGCAGGGGCAGGGGTGAGTGACTATATCCTCGACCCCACTTCAGAGCTGTCACCCATGATGGTACAGCCCGATGCCGAGCTGCCCAATCTACAATTCCTCTCCACTGGTGGTGAGGTCTACAATCCTGTAGAGCTACTGATGGATGAGCGGTTTGACCAACTCATCTCCACTCTACGAGCCGAGTACGACTTTGTGCTCTTCGACTCTGTGCCCTTCGTAGCCGTGGCTGATGCGGCGGTCGTATCAAGAGGTATGGATATGAGCCTCTTCGTGATCCGCTCGGGTGTGACCGATAGGCGGGTACTCCCCGATATCCAGCGCATCTATGATGAGTCGCTCCTCCCCAATATGCACCTGATCCTCAATGGCGCAGAGTTCCGCAAACGTGGCTACGGCTACGGTTATGGCTATGGTTACGGCTATGGCTATGGACAAGGAGCCAGAAAAGGTAAACTAAAGAAAAAAGGAAAATAACAATAAGAATTAAAATCAGAGAAATTATGAAACAAAACAAGAAGTACGAGGCGCCTACCCTCTCCGTAGAGGAGGTGCGGATCGAAAAGGCCTTCCTAGCCCAAGCCACCGCCAGTGGTAACGTGCAGGATGAGTCTGAGCCAGGTCTGAATCCAGGTGGTGATGGGGATATCAGTGATTTGTTTGGATGATCAATTCATTTCAACGGCTATTTCCTTATCATAAGATAAAGACCTATTCAGTTAGTTTATGAATTTAAGTTAGAAAGAAAGGTATGACTAAAAAAGTTTTCTATACGCTTCTTGGTGTTGCTACGTTGCTGGTGAGTACTACTGCCTGCAACCGTTCGGTAGCTCCTGAGGAGCTAAAGTATGCTCACGTGACTGCTGCTTTTTCAGGTAACAGTGCAGGACCAAGAGCTCTATTTGTAGGTGGTGACGCCGAGGACTCTCCAAGTAAAATTATTTGGGGTAAAGCTACTGATGAACTTCAAATGCTTGTTTATCTGCCAGAAACTACTGAAACAGTGGCAAAGCAAACCACTCTAAAATTGACGAGCTCCAACAAAGGTGAACTCACTGTTCCCTATCAAGATACCAACGTAAAGGATAACAAGGTGAAGTATTTTGCCACCAGTGGTGCAAATACTAAGAATGCGACTAAGGGCGCCTTTATCACCAATGCTAGTTCTTCCCTACCTCTCTGTGCAGTGATCCGTACCGAAGTAGCAAATGAGGGTAAGGTTGATATGACCAATCCCGAAGTGGGATGGCCATTGATCTCCAGCTACAAGAAAGGTGAGGTTTCCCACCTTTGGAGTTCTGTTGATGTAAATGGTGGAGGCTCTGTTGATTTTAGGCTTTTTGGAAATATGTTCCTTATTGAGTTCAACAATCTCCTTGGAGAGGAGGGCTATGATGCCAACTCAAAGGATCAAGATGAGAGCAAACACCCTCAGCTAATTGTGGAGTCCAATGGTATGGCTTTCGGAGGTTCACACTTTACCAATGATGTCTATGCAGATGACCCTAAACCATGGACCATTCAAGCAAATAATAGTGTGAATAAAGTAACCTATGTATTGAGTGATCTAGACTTCTCCACTGGGGCAAAGCGTCAGGTAGTGCCCGTATGGTTCCGCCCGATGAAACCTACTGATAACAAGCCTTTTAATATCACCATTACTTGGAGAGTCTACAATAAGGTTACAGGTGATTGGGATGAAAGCGTTCAAAAACTGAAATCTAAAGCCAAGATTCAGGCCAATGGCACTATCTTCCCTAAGAATGATGGTTGTCACTTCCGTACCAATGGTGGAGTAGCTCCTAAGATCGGTGTTGAGTTCGGATCTAACTCGTTCTTCACGGTGGATATTAATATTCCCCCATTCGACTAAATTGAACTATTTATATTACATAGATAAATAAGAATATAATGGTAACAAAATATTTGAAACTATTCGCTGCCACCCTGGTGGCACTATTCGCCCTCGCTGCTTGTCAGAACGAGCGAACCATAGACCTCTATGGGGAGGAGGGCGGTCCTAACGCACTAGACGTCGCCTTCACGGTTAAAGACTACGATGAGGTGTCTCTACGCTCTCACCTTCGCCCAGTTGATGAACATAGAATTGAGGACCTTGCAGTGTGGGTATTTGATACTCACGGTGATATCATTGGGGATGTGCTCATTAGCCACGATCCTAAGAAGGACTTTGGCTTCATCGCCTTAGATGGTCCTGCTACTGGTGATGGTGGATCTGTTGGTAAGGGCATACCATTTGGAGGTACTAAGACTAAAGGAGAACTTGGTAATAGACTCACATTTCAAGTGAAACAAACTGGCGGTGATGTGACTGTTGTGGCTCTTGCCAATTTCGTCTCAGATAATTTTGCCATTGAGGACGCTGATTCTGGTGAGGACTACACTGACGCTAAGTTTAAGGCTATTAAGACGCTAGACGAGCTGAAAGGATTACGTCTTAATACCAATAATAGCAATCATGAATTTGCCTCTACTGAGCGGTACGAATCTCCTCTAATGTATGCGGTACAACCTGTAACTCAAGATCAGATTAAAGCAGGTAAAGTGAGTATCCAGCTGGTGCCTTTCATCGCTAAGATTACCACAGATGTTAAGGCAGGTGAAGGAGTAACTATCAATGCAATTCGCTACCACTATATTAATATTCCTACACGTACTGATGTTTTCAATGCGATCGTTAAGAATCAAGAAGGTATTAATAAGTTATCTACTCCGTCTACGCAAATGTTGGTAGATGAAGAGACTAATTCATTCCGTTCTGAAGGCTACTTGACTCCTAACTTTCCCGAGTATAAGAGGCAGATCACAAGTGAAGATGTAGCAGCAGCACAGCGCCAAAAGAAGCGTGGAAAATCAGGCTACACGGCCTTTGATTTGCGCCAAAAGAGGGTAAAAAAAGATCTCCCTGATGGTACTGTAGAGAATGGTGCTTGGGAGTATGCTCCAGATGATGCAACTGCTTTTGTGATGGAGGCCGATATTACAATAAATAAAGAGGGTAATGAGCAACAAGCCTACATTACCTATACGGTAGTGCTTGGTGATTTTAGTGGTGTTACTGATTGGATCAACCCTATACCTGATGATTTGAAGAAAATCAATAACTATTTCATTGAATCGGCAACCCACTATAAGTACACCATCACCATCAATGGAGTTGATAATATCATTGTTGAGGCCAAGTCTGCTGATAAGTTAGATGAGCCAAATCCTTCTGTGGAGGGTGGTGCCGTAATCGGTAATAAGCCTGCTTATCAGTTGGATAGCCACTATGAGCAGCGCACCTTGTTGCTCTCCGCTTCTGACTTTGATATCTTTAAGTCTGCTAACAATCGGGAACTGGTGGATGGTGCCAAGTTACAGTTTATGGTACAAACCCCTTTCCAAAAACTTACGCTGGTATCGTATGACAAAAATCAGGCTGAGTCAGCACGCAAGAGTGGAGTGCCCGAGAAAAAGCAAGTGGATAATGACTGGATTCGCATTTATGTGCATAAACCACCATTGGTAGGCGGATTTAATCCTGATAAACTCCCTGAAGTGATCTACTCAGAGACTGAAGAGGCAAAAGTAGGTGGTACGGTTGCAGAGTATTGGGGAAAGACTCTAACGGTAGAGCAATTCTTCGCTTGGCTATTCACCAATCCTGACCCTCTTTTTGATAGCAACAATGCGATCTGTATTACCCTATTTGTGGATGAGTTTTATTACGATTGGGATCCCTCTATATACAAGACAAAGGAATCTAGAACACCAGATAAGAAAGATCCAACCCTTTGGAAAACCTTTGCCAATGCACCTGACCGTAAGTTCTTCCTATTGACTGGTAATATCCATTCATCTGCTGACCGTGAGAGCCACTTTACAGAAGGAACCTATGTATCAGTGAGCCAGCACTCTATCAAGACTTTCTTTACGGATGCTCCTGAAGGTATCCGCATTTGGGGTGTGGAGTCGATTGATGAGACACCAAATACTCGTTGGTATTTCAGGATTCCTAGTTCAATAACGAGATACGGTAATAAGCACACTGCTAATGGCTGGATTAATACGGTTAATGTCCTAGGAACTTCTGACTATTATGTTGATAAGAAGTCAGGAATTGAAGGGTATGCTAATTGGCTTAAGGAGAAAGCTGATGCAACCACTGGCTTTGTCTTTGTGAATGATCAGAGAGGCTATGGAGGATACCCTAAGCAGGCAGAGAGAATTTGGCAACAGCGCACAAAAGGACTTGCTAATGGTGTCACATTTAATGACAGAGAGTATGCTAACTTGACACCCTACCTTCGTAATAGAGATGTTAATAGGGATGGTAAGTTCCAGACAAATGAGCTAAAGTGGTATATTCCATCACAGTTGGAGGCAGAGTTGCTCGTGTTACTAGAACAGTCATTGCCTGGATATGCACGGTTAAAAGCCCCATTGGATGCGACATTTAAGAATCCTCTTCTCTTATACACATCCACATGGTATGATGCTTTTACTTCCAATACGGTTTGTATATCAAAAGACATCGTTTCAGCAGCTCCATTGTGGCAATTTAAAACTGGGTACAAGTTTTCTTATGATCATACTAGAAGTACTGTACGCTTAATTAGAGACCTTGGTATTATTGAAAAGTCTAGTATTGAGGACCCTTCAGGACGTTCATACAACTTCGATGATAAATACTATGTGGGGAATGCGAATAAGTTTTTTAAATTTATCCCCAATGTGTCGGATACTCTTCAGTGGACAGCTAAGAGTAAGGATTTTGGAGGCGTATTCGTTGGATACGATCATGTTGGTGCTTCAGCTTCTCGATTTGCTTATGCTGACAAGGAGTTACCTAGACACAATGAAAAGGATGCTGCTATGCGACTTTATTATAAGGGCTTTAGACTCTCCAAGAATTATGTCGGAAGTTCTGATTATGATATTGATGCTAAACCATTTAGGTGGAAATTTGCAGATATTAGAGAGCAACTAAACTATGGTGTGAGCCCTTGTAGTAAGTACCATGAAGAGAGAGATTACTCCGATCTAGGTAAGTGGAGACTGCCCAATATGACTGAAATGGCGATGATTGGTTTAGGTGTTCCTAATACTAACTATTTCAACCGGATAGCTAACAAGCGAAGTACAGATGCCGTTTTTATTACATGGAGTAGTACTATTTTATCAAAGGATGAGGATAATGTTGAATCGCAGTTTTTTATGCGAATTGATGATCTTTTAGCCTATCCTATGTCAAAAGAAGCTCCGGGATATGGTAGTCAGAGTGATACTTGGAAGGGGTATGTACGCTGTGTGCGCGACTTGACAGATGCCGAGTGGAGTAAGTATAAGAATGTGAAATAATAATAAATCAAGATAGTATATGAATATCAGACAATTCATTTCAGTCCTCGGACTCTCTGCAGTGGCCTTTATTGGAGCCGCTGCTCAGAGCGAGGTGGTGAGCGAGTTCGCCACCGACTCCACTAAGGTGGTGACTTACAACGATGATAAGTACAAGGTGGAGACCAATCACTTTGGCGACAACTGGTTTATCACCCTACAGGGTGGTGCTCAGATGCTCTTTGGTGACCACAATAAGCAGATGGACTTTGTGGACCGCCTCACCCCTGCTGCTACAGTGGCATTCGGTAAGTGGTTTACCCCATCGATCGCTGTGCGTGCCCGCTTTACCGGCTGGGAGCTGAAGGGTGTTTCGGGCCATACCGAAAATATCCCTGGCAACTACCAAGGCTTTATCGTGGATCCTATGATGAAGCAGGGTCATATCGCTGGTAAGGTGAATGAGGCGGCTACCAAGCGTGTCGGCTATGATATGTACGATACTAAGATGCAGTACCTCAATAGCTCAGTAGATGTGCTATTTGACGTGGTGAACCTCTTCGGTGGCTACAAGGAGAACCGTGTGTTCCACCTAATGCCTTACCTAGGTATCGGTTGGGGACACTCTTTCAACAACGCTGCGGTGATGGAGGATCACAAGATAGTCTACCGTGATAAGAGCAACGAGGCGACTATCAATGGTGGTTTGATCGCTGCCTGCCGTCTTAATGATGCCCTTTGGCTACACCTCTCTGCCGATGCTTTCTATGCCAATGACCGCTTTGATGGTCAGATCGGTGGTCGCTGGGGCGAGGGTATCCTACAGGCACAGTTGGGTCTGACCTACAATATCCCTGGCCGTGGCTGGAACCGTAGCCACACCACTGTAGTGACCTACAATGAGGAGCTACTCAACACCCTTCGTAACCGTGTCAACGAGCTACAGCGTGCTAATCAGGCACTCCGTGATGAGCTAGCTAGTCAAGCTGTCGTAGAGGAGGCTAAGGAGACGATCATCGCTGGTCCACTACTCGTGACCTTCGTGATCGATAAGTGGGATCTCTCTAATAAGGATAAGGTGAACCTAGGCTACCTAGCTGAGGCAATGCGTCGTGAGCCAAATGCGAAGTTCGTGATCGCTGGTTATGCCGACCGTGGTACCGGTTCTTCAAAGCGCAATCAGTTCCTCAGCGAGCAGCGCTCTAAGGTGGTGATCGACTTCCTTGTTAACGAGCAAGGCATCAGCCGTGACCGCTTGATCCGCGAGTCCAACGGTGGCGTAGAGAATATGTTCTACGACGACCCACGTTGCAGCCGTGCTGTGATCTCTCGTGTGGCTAAGTAACTAGCCCCCCTATATATAAATAAGTGGCCCTCGGTACCGCATTCGCGGTGCCGAGGGCCACTGCTATGTGGCGGAGGTACCTCTATCGGACAAGGGCGGTACCTAATCGGACAAGTCGGACAGGTCGGACAAGTCGGACGCCGCACTAGATGGGTGCTGGCTGTGGTGGCTCGCTGTGGTAGCTAGCTGCGGTGGCTGGCTGTGGTAGCTGGTGTGGTGGCTGGCTGTGGTAGCTGGCTGTGGTAGCTAGCTGCGGTGGCTCGCTGTGGTAGCTGGTGTGATAGCTAGCTGATGTGGCTCGCTGTGGTAGCTAGCTGTGGTGGCTGGCTATGGTAGCTAGCTGTGGTGGCTGGTGTGGTAGCTAGGTGTGGTAGCTAGCTGTGGTGGCTGGCTGTGGTAGCTAGGTGTGGTAGCTAGCTGTGGTGGCTGGCGGTGGTAGCTAGCTGTGGTAGCTGGTGTGGTGGCTAGCTCGGGCCGTCCGACTCGTCCAACTTGTCTGACCTGTCCGACTTGTCCGAGTAGGTACCCTCCACCCCCTTCTATCTCCGCTGCTCTTCCCGATATTGACGGCGTGCACGCGACATCTGCTCTCTAATTCCGCCTTGGGTTAGGAATTGTTCTTGTTGTCGATTGATTAGCTTTCTGAGCAAGAATGTAGCTTGGTGGATGAGCGTGATGCAGAGGTTGGCGATCTCCTCATTACTCAGTTTTGGGAGTTGATCTAAATAATCTACCTTGATGCGTTCGCTTCTTGCATATTCACGAACCATTCGGTACCGTTCATGAGTTTCGTCCCAGAGGGGAAGCCTATGGACCCTAAGATAATCCTCGTAATCGATTAATAGTTCTTCAAGACTTGCTTTCGCCACATTGGTCAGTTTGATTTCTGTCTCCGTAGAGGTGGTAGAAGCTTTGCTCCCTTCTGCAATATTTTGTTTGCCTGACCGAGCTGCTTGTATCATTTGGTCGACTGTGCGGTCGCTGCTATTTAGATAATGAGTCGCAAAATAATAGGTGATATCATAGATCAGTACCGCTACCTGATACGCCTTCAGTGAACGATATCCTCCCTTAGGTGATAAAAATGTGTGACTCATATATAATATAGTATTGATGGTGTACAAGACAAAACTACCAATATTATAGGAGATTGGGTGAAATCGGGGGTAGCCTTTCTCGGGGGTAGCCTTTATCGGGGGTAGCCTTTATCGGGGGTGCCTATCTCGGACGAGTCGGACGAGTCGGACAGGTCGGACAAGTCGGACGCCGCCATTTGCTGTGGTAGCTGGCTGTGGTAGCGGCTGGGGTGGCTAGCTGGGGTGGCTGGCTGTGGTATCTAGCTGGGGTGGCTGGCTGTGGTAGCGGCTGTGGTAGCTAGCTGCTGTGGCTAGCTGTAGTGGCTGGCTGTGGTATCTAGCTGATGTAGCTGGTGCGGTGGCTAGCTGGGGTGGCTGGCTGTGGTAGCGGCTGTGGTAGCTAGCTGCTGTGGCTAGCTGTAGTGGCTAGCTGTAGTGGCTAGCTGGGGCCGTCCGACTTGTCCGATCTGTCCGACCTGTCCGATAAAGGCCCCCCCCCTGTCCGACTTGTCCGATTAGGTACCCCCTCCCTTTGCAGGGCACTAGAGTGAGCGGTAGGGCGGAGGGGGGTACGCTACGGCTCAGGAGGGAGCGAGCACGGGTGGGGAGTGTGGTACCTTTGTGCTGTCGAAAGGAAATAGTAGTTCACTCAATAATATATATACTATGAAAACACTTTATACAAGGCCACGAGAGTGGGAGCAGCTGACGAGAGCGGATCAGCTGGAACATGCGAAGCGGCGGATTGACCTGCTGGTGATCCACTGTAGTGCCACACCTCGGGGGAGGCGATATTTTCCCCCTCAGTTGATCAAGGACCATCAGCGTCGGGGATTTAGCACGGCGGGGTACCACTATTATATTACGCGTGAGGGGGACCTTTTTGCTATGCGACCGGTCTCAATGGTGGGGGCTCATGCCAAGGGGTATAACCGTTATTCGATCGGTATCTGCTATGAAGGTGGGTTGGATGAAGAAATGCGTCCGTGTGATACGCGAACCGCGGAACAGCGTCAGATGCTCACGCAATTGATCTATGAGCTGAAGCGTCTCTACCCGAATGCGATGGTGGTGGGACATCGGGACCTGAGTCCGGACCTGAATGGGGACGGTCAGGTGACTCCTGAGGAGTGGATCAAGGTGTGCCCCTGTTTTGAAGCGAAGGTCTATAACCTCTCTAGCAGTTTGTAGGCGATGACGGTGCAACTGCGACCTAGGGACCCTCAAACGCTACGCCTCTGGCTAGCGATCCTCTTGGTGACCTGCGGTATGGCGCTCCTCTATATGGGCTTTTGGGTTACCCCTAGAGGTGAGATCCACTCGAGTGTACTGGTGGCGTATGGTGAGGTGATGACCTTTGTGGGTGCTTTGATTGGAATTGATTATGCGGCGAGGGAGCGCATCTTGGATAGGGGTACCTTCTCGGACAAGTCGGACAGATCGGACAGGTCGGACGAGTCGGATGGCTGATATTGAGGGAGGGCAGTGGGGGTGCCTATTGCTTTTGGCTCTGATGATGGTGGGGTGTCGCTCGACGAAGCAGGTGGTGGCGACACAACAGCAGGCGGAGCAGCAGGTGGTCGCCACTCGGGATAGTGTGGGGCTCTTGGAGCGACAACAGCGTAGGGTGGTGGAGCTGCAATGGTGGGGCGATACGCTTCGGCTGCCGAAGGGACCTGAGGGGACACCCCCTACCGTATCGGGTGGCTATCGGATCACTTATCTCGATGAATCGCTCTCGGAGCATCGGGAGGAGTCTCAAGCTACGGAGGCGCTGGCGAGGCAGGAAACTGCCGAAAACTACCTTCTCCAAAGGGAGAAGTCGACACGAAGAATCTACCTAGGGCTTGCCCTTGGACTAACCATCTCTCTACTCCTAATATGGATGTATAAGAGACTAAAAAACAATTATTTATTAACAACTTAAAGATTTAAAACTATGGCATTTATCTACAATGTGTATGAGCGTGACAACAAGATTCCTAACGCTAAGAGCCCACGTGTGGCTTTGGCGGTGAGCAGACAGATCCGTCAGATCTCCACTAAGGAGCTAGCTGAGGATATCGCGGACAGATGTACCGTGCACCGTGCCGATGTGCAGGCGGTGTTGGATGCCCTCTCTATCTCTGCTACGAGCTATCTGCTCAATGGGTTTGGTGTGAAGCTGGGGGAGCTGGGCTCTTTCTCTATGAGGATCAACTGTAAGTCTGCCCCAACTATGGAGGAGTTTACCCCCGACCTGATCAAGGGGGCTAAGGTGCGCTATACCCCTAGCCGTGATATCCTTGCACGCATCAAGGAGACTGGCTTTGTGAGAGGTTCTAGCCTTTCTAATGGCGAGGTGGTAGCCCCTGCCCCTAAGCCAGGTGCTGCGGAGGATACCCCTAAGGATCCTAATGAGGGCTCTACTGGTACCCCCCAGACTGAAGGCGATACCGGCTATTGATCATTTCGGGGGTGACTGTGGCGGGGCTGGGGGTACCTTTCTCGGACAAGTCGGTGGCGGGGGTACCTATCTCGGACGAGTCGGACGGGTCGGACAATTCGGACGAGTCGGACGCCGTGATGGAGCACCCGATAGGGTGCCACTCAGCTAGCTGTAAGTTTGCAGGTAGCCCGGGCGAGTTTATCGAGCCCGCCAAAA
>OLQN01001303.1_pt1 | contig 19268 bp, 17 predicted proteins | sample 1673181 | NCBI WGS metagenome assembly OLQN01 (sample SAMEA3136763, study PRJEB25190) | human gut metagenome | biome: human gut; feature: human-associated habitat; material: faeces | place: Austria | collected 2013
CGGGGGCGGAGGTGATGGGAGCGGGCTTGACCTCAGGCAGGCTGAGGTTGGTCACATCGTCGGTAATACCGATGGTGAAGCGGGGCTTCGGAGCGTCCTTCTCCAGCTCGGTGTAGATAGCGAAGACAGAGGACGGCGGGGTATCCTTGGAGCCCAGGCCGTAACGGCCGCCGGTCAGAACGACATCGTTCATGCCAGCCTCACGCAGGGTGGTGGCAACATCCAGGTACAGGGGCTCGCCCAGGGAGCCGGGCTCCTTGGTGCGGTCCAGAACAGCAATCTTCTTGACCGTCTTGGGCAGGACCTTCAGCAGAGCAGAAGAAACCCAGGGACGATACAGGCGGACCAGAACCAGGCCGACCTTCTCGCCCTTGGCGGTCAGGTAGTCAACGACCTCCTCTGCGACGTCGCAGATGGAGCCCATGGCGATGATGACGCGGTCAGCATCCTCGGCGCCGTAGTAGTTGAACAGGTCGTAGTTGGTACCCAGCTTCTCGTTGATCTTGGCCATGTACTTCTCAACAACAGCGGGCAGAGCCTCGTAAGCGGGGTTGCAAGCCTCACGATGCTGGAAGAAGACGTCGCCATTCTCGTGAGAACCGCGCATCTTGGGGTGTTCGGGGTTCAGGGCCTTAGCACGGAACTCCTCGACAGCCTCCATGTTGCACATTTCCTTCAGATCGGCGTAGTCCCACTTCTCGATCTTCTGGATCTCGTGAGAAGTACGGAAACCGTCGAAGAAGTTCACGAAGGGAACGTGACCCTCGATGGCAGACAGATGAGCCACGGGAGACAGGTCCATAACTTCCTGCGGGTTGCTCTCAGCCAGCATAGCGAAGCCGGTCTGACGAACAGCCATAACGTCGCTGTGGTCACCGAAGATGTTCAGGGACTGGGTAGCAACGGTACGGGCAGACACGTCGAAGACGCAGGGCAGCTGCTCAGCTGCGATCTTGTACATGTTGGGGATCATCAGCAGCAGGCCCTGAGAGGCGGTGAAGGTGGTGGTGATAGCACCAGTACCGAGAGAACCGTGCACGGCACCGGCAGCACCGGCCTCAGACTCCATTTCAACAACCTTGACCTGGTTGCCGAAGATGTTCTTCAGACCGGCAGCGCTCCACTGGTCAACCGTGTCGGCCATGGGGCTGGAGGGGGTGATGGGGTAGATGGCAGCCACATCGGTGAATGCATAAGCTACATGCGCCGCAGCGGTATTGCCGTCCATAGACTGTTTTGCTCTGGGCATTTTTCTTCCTCCGTTTTCATTAGAGTGTATTGCATTTCCGCGCGGGTGTCATGCCGCACGGGCCCACGTTTATCTGTCTGGCGACCTGTAGTTTGCTCCGGGCGCACTGATAGATAAACGCTTTTGCATAGCTTTATTGTACCAAAAAACGCCCCCATTCGTAAAGGGGTTTTATTTAGAATATTGCACAGATTTTTTTGTCCGATGTGTACATTTTGACCATTTTCACCAAATGGCAGTTTTTTTACCCTTTTTGCAGGGACATTTTCTGGACTGTTATATTTTTATCAATCGTAAGTATGCTTATTTTTGAATGTCAATGACAGTTAACATAGACTCACTGACCTGAAACTGCACCCGGTAACCGCCAAAATCCATGGCATATACACGGTCCGGGTCATGCTGGTAGGCCGGGCGTGGATCGTTTTTCAGCACACCTAACAAAGCGGCCCGCTTATTTTTCGGCAGTTTGTCCAAAAGTGGCTGCGGGCACTGTACTTCCAGCGCGTAAGCAGCCGTCTGCTCGGTAAAGCCGCCGCGGGCTTCGGGGTGGGCATCCACGTAAGGCAGGTAGGGCTTGATGTCAAAGATCGGCGTGCCGTCCAAAAGGTCGGCCCCTTTTACCAGAATGTCGCCGTTCTCGATGCCCGCCAGCTCCACGCAGGAAAGACCCAGCGCATTGGGCCGGTAAGGGCTGCGGGTGGCAAACACACCGCGCCGGGCGTTTCCACCCAGCCGGGGCGGGCGCACGGTGGGCCGCCAGCTTTTGCCCGCGGCATACTCGGCCGCCACCGTCGAGAACTGCCAGATCAGCCACAGATGGCTGTAGCCTTCCAACCCCACCAGCGCGTTGGGGTCGCGATATTCCGGTTCAAACACGATGCGGGCGGTCAGCTCCGGCACCAGGCCGCTTTGCTGCGGGATTCCAAATTTATCGGTAAAGTCACTTTTTATATGAGCAATAGGACGGATGATAGTCTCCACGGTAACACTCTCCCCTCTTTTTCCTATTATTATATAAGAAACGGGTCCATATTTCAAATTTTTACATCTCGCTATCTTCCTATTTTTTACGTTTTATGGTAAAATAGACACATCTTACGAAAAGGGGGCGAATCTTTGGCACCCATCATACGAACCGAAAAACTGCGCAAAGTCTACGCTGTTGGAAAAGAGCGCGTTGTAGCGTTGAATGACGTAGACCTTGCGATCGAAAAAGGCGAATTTTGCTGCATCGTCGGCCAATCCGGCAGCGGTAAGTCTACCCTGCTGAACCAGCTGGCCGGGTTGGAAAAGCCCACCCGCGGCAAAGTTTTCATTGGCAAACACGAGATCAGCGCCATGAACGAAACCGAATTGGCGCAGTTCCGGCAGCAGCATTTGGGGTTCATCTTCCAGAGCTACAACCTGCTGCCCACGATGACCGCCGCAGAAAATGTCGCATTACCGTTAATGTTTAAGGGTATCGACAAAAAGACCCGCCTAAAGCTGGCCCGCAAGGAACTGAAAAGCATGGGCCTGCTTGGCCGCGCCAACCACCTGCCCACTGAGATGAGCGGCGGCCAGCAGCAGCGTGTGGGCATCGCCCGTGCCTTTGTCAGCAATCCCAAAGTCATTTTTGCTGATGAACCTACCGGCAACCTGGACTCCAAAACCAGTAAGCAGGTATTGTATCGCATGCTGGAGCTGACCAAGAACCAGCAGGTCACTTTCGTCATGGTCACCCACGAGCCGGAACTGGCCGAATGTGCGGACCGGGTCGTGACCATTTTGGACGGTAAAGTCTGCTCCAACGTGGTGCAGGACGAGGCCACCAAAACCCGCAACCGTGAAGGACTGTTTGCCGACCTGCAGGGCGATATGTCCATCGGAGGCGACGCGGCAAAAGAAAAAAGTAACTGATATATGGAGGTTTTACCTTGAAACGCTTATTTTCTCTGTTGATGGTACTTACGCTGGCGGCAGCGCTCTGCCTGCCTGTCTGGGCGGACGACAGTAACCCTGATTCCGGCATCAACAACGGCGGCGATACTTCGACCGTGACCACAGACAACCAGGGCGTTTATGTCACCGGCTACACCGTGACCACCCCCGCAGGCGGCGAGATCACCACGCTAAACGTGGGCGATCAGGTCAACATCGTGCTGCAGGTGGTGGACCATTCCTCGGCCCGGTATGCCGTAAAGGCCGAAGACATTGTGGCCCGCATCAATTCTTCCATCTTTACTTACACCGGCACCGGCGAAATTGGTCAGCTGTTTGAAAGCAACGACGACCCTGACCAGACCCGCAAGGACCCCCAGTACAATTATTACAGTTATGTGCTGTTGTTCCGCGATGTCATCTACAATGGCGGCGGCAATACCCTGCCCATCAACCTCAGCTATCTGGATACCAGCAAGCCGCTGCAGCAGTTCAGCGTCACGCTGGGCCAGTGCGTGGACAAAGACCAGGCCACCACACCGAACCTCATCGTCCGCACCTCCAATTATGGTGACGCCGTAACGGCGGGCACCGCCTTTACCCTCTCGCTGGGCCTGTACGCCACCGACGGCAACGAGGCACTGAACGACGTCATCGTCTCGCTGACCCTGCCGGAGAATATCTCGCTGGGCGGCGGCAGCCTGTCCAACTATGTGGGCAGCATGGCGGCCAAGTCGATGCAGAATATCACCTTCTCGGTGCTGCCTGCCGCCGGTTTTACCGGCACAGTGGCCGACATTACCGTGAACATGACCGGCACCGGCGCTATCTCCGGCAAGGCAGTCAGTTCCACCACCGCTATCTCGGTGCCTATCAGCCAGCCCGACCGCTTTGAGGTAGGCCAGCTGCAGTTAAGCTCCGAATCCATCATGGTGGGCGAGACCGGCAGCGTGACCCTGAGCTACGTCAACAAAGGCAAAAACGCCATCGGCAACCTGGAAGCCCGCCTGACTGGCACCAACCTGGGCGGCGAAAACTACCAGTACCTGGGCAACCTGAATGCCGGCACCGAGGGCAGCGTCGACTTTGACATTACCCCCGACGCCGCCGGCAACATCTCCGGCGTTATTACCCTGAACTACGAGGATGCCAGCGGCAACCCGCGCACTATCAGCAAAGATTTTACCGCTACAGCGGAAGAAATGAACTACGATGATTACATGCCGGATCCCGATTCCAATATGGACGAACCCCAGCAGACCGGCATGCCGGTTTGGGGCTGGGTGCTGATCGTAGTCTGCGTGGGCGTTGTGGTGGCTGTTATCGTGGTCGTGGTGCTGCGCAAACGCAAGAAGGCCAAGGCCTTGGCTGCTTTGGATGAGGACAGCGATGAAGATATCTGATGAGATCAGTCTTTCGGCGCGAAATCTTTTACGCCGCAAAGGTCGTACCGCGCTGACGCTGGTGGGTGTCGTGATTGGCACCTGCATGGTTGTGCTGATGATTTCCCTGGGAATTGCCCAGAACCAGGCCAACGACGAGATGATCCAGAGTTGGGGCGACCTGACCCAGATTGAAATTTACGGTGGCGGCATTTCTGTCGGCAGTGACGGCAAAGCAATCAAGCTGGACGATGCCGCGCTGACGCAGATCCGTGAGCTGAACAACGTGCTGGCGGCCACCCCGTTTACCAACCCTTACAATTTGCAGGGCACGGTCTCAGCCGGGCGCAATGGCAGGTATGTATCGGACATTGGCAACATTACGGCGCTGGATCCTGTGGCTCTGGAGCCGATGGGCTTTGCACTGGAATCCGGCCGGTGGCTGGACACGACCGTCATCAATGCGCAATCCAAAAAAATCCCGGTCCTGGTCTGTGAGTACACCGGCTACAATTTTTACGACAGTCGCCGCAGCAATAACAGCCCCAAGCGTTACCGCTGGCAGGGTCAGACCGATGCCAACGGCAACGAGTTGCCGCCATTTGTGGACGTCGACAAGGACAAAATGACCTTGACCATCACCAACGGCGACGACATCAACCCCAAGACCCAGACCTGGGAATTGGAAGTGGTGGGCAAGCTGCAGCAGGATGCCTCCAAGGGTTGGTGGACCCAAAGCGGCATTATCATGAGCATGCAGAACCTGAAAGTGATCGAGGATGCCTACAACAAGATGGCCAAGATCAAGGACACCAATTCTTCCTACGATCAGGTTTACGTCAAGGTCGACGACCTGAAAAATGTGGGCGACGTAGAAGAAGCCATCCATAACCTGGGCTTTCAGAACACCTGGTCCTCGAACCAGCAGCGGGAGGACATGCAGAAGCAAGTTTTCCGCAGCCAGATGATTTTTGGCGGTGTAGCGGCTGTTTCCCTGCTGGTGGCGGCCATCAACATCATCAATACCATGACGATGGCGATTTACGAGCGCACCCGGGAAATTGGCGTTATGAAGGTCCTTGGCTGTGAGATCAATAACATCCGCACAATGTTCCTGATGGAAAGTTCCTGCATTGGGTTTATTGGCGGCGTGCTGGGCGTGCTTATCAGCCTGCTGGTCAGTTTCATTTTGAACAACCTGACCACGATCATGGCGTCCTTTGGCCAGTACGTAGACCTGTCCGGCATCATGGGCGGGTATGGGGCATCCAGTTCGACCATCTCCATCATCCCACCCTGGCTGATGCTGGGTGCTCTGGTGTTTGCGACTTTGATTGGCCTTGTCTCCGGCATCCTGCCTGCCAACAAAGCCGTGAAAATCAGTGCCCTGGAGGCCATCCGCCACGACTAACCTACTTTCTTTGGAAAAGAAAGTAGGCAAAGAAACTTTAATCATATATCACGTGAACAGGTTGCAAACTTTTACAGAAATATAAAAAGGACGATGCAGATTTCACCTCTGCATCGTCTTTTTTTTTGATTCTATTGAAAGTTTCTTTGGTTACTTTCTTTTAAAGAAAGTAACATAACCCTCGTTTATTCCTCGTCGCTCGGTGCGCTCTCCTCGGCGGCTTCCTGGGCGAGTTCTTCTGCTTCGATGGCGGCCTGTTCCTCGGGGGTCGGGTCGGTTTCGCCCTCGTTGTCGATCTGGGCGGTCTCGGCCTCGTTGTCGCGGTCCACGCGGGCCACAACGGCTACCTTGTCGCCCTCAGCCAGGCGCATGACACGCACACCGCTGCCGTAGCGGCTCTGAGTGTTGATGTCAGCTGCATGGATGCGGATGAGGATTCCGTTCTGGCTGATCAAAATCAGGTCGTCTGTATCGTCCACGATCTTGATGCCGGCCACGCCGCCGTTGTTGTAGTTGCGGATACCCAAACCACCGCGGTTGGTGATGCGGTAATCATCAATGCGGCTGCGGCGTCCCTTGCCTTCCTCGGTAATGGTCAGCACGCTGGCACCCGGGCGGCATACACCAGCTCCAATGACATAGTCTCCCTCGCGCAGCTTGATGACGCGCACACCGTGGCCGGTACGGCCCATAGCGCGGGCGCCGCTCTCGGTAAAGTGGATGGCGGCACCATCGTGGGTGGCAACGATGATCTCATCGTCGCCCTTGGTCAAGTGGCTCCAGACCAGGCTGTCGCCCTCGTTCAGGGCAATGGCGATCAGACCCGCTTTGCGAATGTTACGGAACTGGGACAGCGGCGTGCGCTTAATGAGGCCCATCTTAGTGACCATCGTGGCGTAGGTGTTGTCCTCGTCCACATCAGCGGCCTGCTGCAGCATCAGGGTGACTTTTTCGCCCTCCTGCAATTGCAGCAGGTTGACGATGTGGGTGCCCTTGGCAGTGCGGCTGCCCTCTGGTACCTGGTAACCCTTCAGGCGGTACACGCGGCCCTGGTCGGTCATGAACAGCATATAATCATGCGTAGAACCGACAAAAAGTTCCTCAGTAAAGTCGTCGTCCTTTTGGGTCATGCCCTGCACGCCGCGGCCGCCGCGGTTCTGTGCCTGGTAGGTGTCAAGCGTGGTGCGCTTGATATAACCCTCGTGGGTCAGCGTGAAGACGCAGGTCTCCTCGGGGATCAGGTCCTCGATGTCGACCTCACCGGAAACAGCCTCGATGGAGGTGCGGCGCTCGTCGCCGTACTTGTCGGCCAGGGTGGTCAGGTCGGTTTTGACGATGTTCTTCACGTGCTCGTCGTTTGCAAGGATGTCCTCATAATCGGCGATGGCAGCGCGCAGTTCACCCAATTCCTGCTCGATCTTGAGGATCTCCAGACCAGCCAGACGGCCCAACTGCAGCTTGACGATGGCATCCGCCTGCAGTTCGTCAAAGCCGAAGTTATCCATCACAGCCTGACGGGCCTCGGCAAAGCCACCCTTGCAGGCGCGGATGGTAGCGATGATTTCATCGACGATGTCGACGGCCTTATGCAGACCTTCCAGGATATGCTCGCGCTCCTTGGCCTTCTTCAAATCAAAGGCGGTGCGGCGGCGGATGACCTGCATTTGGAACTCAATATAGCGTTCCATCATGGTTTTCAGGCTCATGATCTTGGGCACGCCGTCATCCAACGCCAGCATAATGACACCAACGGTGTCCTGCAGCTGGGTGTAACGGTACAACTGGTTCAGCACGACCTGGGGGTTGGCATCCTTCTTGATCTCGATGACGATCTTCATGCCGGTACGGCTGGAAGATTCATCGTTCAGGTCGCTGATGCCCTCGATGCGCTTATCCTTCACGAGGTCCGCGATGGATTCAATCAGGCGGGTCTTGTTGACCATGTACGGGATCTCGTTGATGAGGATCTCGTAGCGGCCGTTTTTCTTTTCGATGATTTCGGCACGGCCGCGCAGCGTGATTTTTCCGCGGCCGGTGGCGTAAGCGGCACGGATGCCAGAGCGGCCCATGATGATGCCGCCGGTGGGGAAATCGGGCCCTTTGACGTACTCCATCAGGCCCGCCAGGTCGATTTCCGGGTCATCGATGAGGGCAACCATACCGTTGACGATCTCGCGCAGGTTATGGGGCGGAATATTGGTAGCCATGCCGACCGCGATGCCCTGGCTGCCGTTGACCAACAAGTTCGGAAAGCGGCTGGGCAGGACGTGGGGTTCCTTTTTGGTCTCATCAAAGTTGGGGTCCCAATCGATGGTATCCTTGTCAATATCCGTCAGCATCTCGCAGGCCATTTTGGACATGCGGGCCTCAGTATAACGGTAAGCAGCCGGGGGGTCACCGTCCACGGAACCGAAGTTACCCTGGCCATCGACCAGCGGGTAACGCAGGCTGAAATCCTGGGCCAGACGAACCATGGCGTCGTAGACAGAGGCGTCGCCGTGGGGATGGTAGGAACCCAGCACAGCACCAACGGTATCGGCGGATTTGCGGTAGGGATGCTGCGGATCATTGCCGCGCTCGTGCATCGTGTACAGGATACGGCGATGCACGGGTTTCAGGCCATCGCGCACATCAGGCAATGCGCGCGCAACGATAACAGACATCGAGTAGTCCAAAAAGGCCGTCTCGATCTCCTGTTTTACATCGCGCACAATGACCTTGGTGCCGGACCCCGGCACCATGATGATATTTTCTTCCATTCTATCACCTTAAATATCTAATCTATCTCTCTAGAACCACTTTACGGCGGGAAAATTAAAATTTTCTTGCCTACTTTCTTTGAAAAGAAAGTAGGTTACACATCAAGATTCGCGTACTTGGCGTTTTTCTCGATGAACTGGCGGCGGGGTTCGACCTGCTCACCCATCAGGATGCTGAAAGCTTCGTCGGCACGCTCAGCATCCTCGATCTTGATCTGCACGATGACACGGTTATCCGGGTTCATGGTGGTCTCCCACAGCTGGTCGGGGTTCATCTCGCCCAAGCCTTTGTAGCGGTTGACCTTGGCGCCGGGCATTTCGGCGCTCAAAATCTTCATTTCATCGTCATTATAGGCATACTTGACGGTCTGGCCTTTCTGCAGCTTGAACAGCGGCGGCTGAGCCACGTAGACGTAACCGTTGTCGATCAGCGGCCGCATATAACGGAAGAAGAAGGTCAGCATCAGGGTGCAGATATGGGAGCCGTCAACATCGGCATCAGCCATAATAAAGATTTTATGGTAGCGCACCTTGGAAATATCAAATTCATCGCCGATACCGGTGCCCAGAGCCGTGACCACGGGCATCAGCTTATCGTTGCCGTAAATACGGTCGGCGCGGGCTTTTTCTACGTTCAGCATCTTGCCCCAAAGCGGCAGGATGGCCTGAATGTTGGAGTCTCGGCCCATCTTGGCCGAGCCGCCTGCAGAATCGCCCTCCACAATGAAGAGTTCGGTCTTGCTGGGATCTTTTTCATGGCAGTCGGCCAACTTGCCGGGCATGCGGTTGGATTCCAGCGCGCTCTTGCGGCGGACCAGTTCACGGGCCTTTTTGGCGGCAGCACGGGCACGGGCTGCCTGGGTGGCCTTTTCCAGAATTGCCTTGGCAACGGCGGGGTTTTCCTCAAAGTACTCGGTCAGGGCCTTGTAGACCACATTGCTGACCAGGCCCTTGATGAAGGTATTGCCCAGCTTGGCCTTGGTCTGGCCCTCGAACTGAGCCTCCTGCAGCTTGACACTGATGATGGCAATGATCCCCTCGCGTGCATCGGGACCGGAAAGATTCTCGTCCTTATCTTTCAGGATGCCTTTAGCGCGGCCGTACTCGTTCAGCACACGGGTCAGAGCCAGCTTAAAGCCTTCCTCGTGGGTGCCGCCCTCAGGCGTATGCACATTATTGGCAAAACTGAGCAGCAGTTCATTATAGCTGTTATCGTAATACTGCAAAGCCACCTCGGCTACGGCGCCCTGGCCCTCGCCCTTCATATACATGACCTGCGGGGTCAGCGGGGTGAGGTCGCGGCGCTCGCACAGGTAGCTGACGAAGGAACGGATGCCGCCCTCGTAGCACATGGTCTCGGTGCGGAGCTCGTTTTCTTCGCTCTTTTCTTCCTGTGGGCGGTCACTCTCGGGACGCTCATCTGTCAGGGTGATGCGGACACCGGCGTTCAGGAAGGCTTCTTCCCGCAGGCGCTTGAGCAGTGTTTCGTAACGATACAGCGTTGTTTCCTGGAACATTTCCGGGTCCGGCTTGAAGGTGACCGTAGTACCGGTGGAGGCTGCCGCGCCGATCTTTTTCAGATCACCATCGGGTTTGCCGCGCTTGAAGCTCTGCTCATACTCGGCACCATCGCGGCGGACGCGGACGGTCAGCCACTCAGACAGTGCATTAACGACCGACGCACCGACGCCGTGCAGACCGCCAGCCACCTTGTAGCCGGAATCCTCGCCGCCGAACTTACCGCCGGCGTGCAGCACAGTATATACGACTGTGACGGCCGGGATGCCCAGCTTGGGCTGGATGTCCACGGGGATGCCGCGGCCGTTATCGGAAACTTCGATGATATTACCGGGTTTGATCGTTACTTCGATATGGGTGCAGTACCCAGCCAGGGCTTCGTCGATGGCGTTATCGACGATTTCGTAGACCAGGTGATGCAGGCCGGAAGGGCCGGTAGAACCGATATACATGCCGGGGCGCTTGCGCACAGCCTCCAGGCCCTCCAGGACCTGGATCTGCGCACCGCCGTAGGCATGGTCTGTGGCCGTTTCGCGGTTGGTTTCGGTGATGATTTCTTCTGCCATGAAATGATAGCCTCCTGTTGTGGTGGGTATCTGCTGTTGCTTCCCTCTATGGAAGCAGTTTTATTTTAATTCGGCCTTTTCTGCCCGCTTTTTTAAGGCTACGGGCGAAAGCTGGCTGATGTAGATGGTCTCATCGGGGAAATCGGTGACGAGGAAGCTTTTTGGCAGGCTACCGGGGGCACACAGGTCCACCACGGCACCGTTATCCTCGGCACTTCTGAAATATTCTTCTGTCCGGCGGGAGGCCCCGGCTGTGTCCAGATCAAACACACCGATGACATCCCGGCTATTCAAAACAAAGTCCTGCCCTGCATGGAAATACATGCCCTGCTCCCCTTTTATTCGGTCACGGTGCCTGCTTTCACCATCACGATTTTACCATTGGTACGTGCAAATGCGGCAGTATCGCAGGTGGTCACGATGGTCTGGTGCTCACCCATACGGGTCAGCAGGTAGGTCTGGCGTTCATCGTCCAGCTCGCTGAGCACATCATCCAGCAGCAGCACCGGGTGTTCGCCAAAAAGGCTGCCGACCACGCTGGCCTCGGCCAGTTTCATGGCCAATACGCAGCTGCGCTGCTGGCCTTGGCTGCCAAACACGCGTGCAGGCTGGTCATCCAGTTTGATTTCCAGATCTTCGCGGTGCGGCCCTGCCAAACAGAACCCGGCGCGCAGCTCTGCGTTTTTGACCGATTCCAATTTTTCCGCCAGCGCGTCTGCGGTGGTGTTATTGGCACACAACTGGTAATTCAGCTGCAGCACTTCGGCATCGTGGGAGATCTCGCTGTAATTCTTGGCGGCAATGGGGGCCAGCTCCGCAATAAATTTGCGGCGGTGCTCCATGATCTGCCCACCGTACTGGGCAAGCTGCTCATTATAAGCATCCAGCAGCAGTGAGGCATTGGGCGTTATTTCGTAGTTTTTCAGCAGCGCATTTTTCTGCGCCACAAGCCTTGTGTAGCGCCGCAGCGCCACCAGATAGGGCCGGTACACCTGGCACAGCGCCGAATCCAGGAACCGCCGCCGGCCTTCCGGTCCGCCTTTGACCAAACTGAGCAGGTCCGGCTCAAACACAACGGCCTGGAAGTTCCCGGCCAAGGCAGCCGCGCGGCCCTGATCCACACCGTTCAGTTTCGCGGTGCGGCCCGGCCGTTGGCTGCCTTTACTGCCCACCGTTAAACGGATAGTTTTGGCGCAATCCGCGGTCTCAAACGCACCCTCGATCACCGAAAAGTCGCATCCGCGGCGGATGAGCTCGGCATCTTTGGACCCGCGGAAGCTTTTGCCTCCGGTCAGCAGCCAGACGGCCTCCAGCAAGTTGGTCTTGCCCTGGCCGTTGGGGCCGCACAAAACCGTAAGGTGAGGGTCGGGTGTCAGCTCGGCGTATTTGATATTGCGGTGGTCGGTCATGGTCAGGTGGTTCAGGCGCATTACGCGCCCTCCGCGACCTGCACGGTCTGGCCTTCCAGCTCCACCGTGTCACCGGCGCGACACTTTTTGCCGCGCATCGTGCAGACCTCGCCATTGACCTTGACCGCGCCGCCCTGGATCAGCTCCTTGGCTTCGCCGCCGGTCTCGCACAGGCCTGCAAATTTCAGCAGGGCATCCAGCTTGATAAACTCCGTGTTGATACGAATTTTTTCCATACGTTAGCCTTCATTCTTAAAGCGGACCGGCAGGACCAGGTAGATGAAGTCCTTGCCGTTTTCCGGCAAAATCTTGACGGGACTCAAGGGTCCGTTGATCTCCAGTACCATCTTCTCGCACTTGGAGTAGCGCAGGGCGTCCAGCAGGTAGCGGTTATTGAAACCGATCTCCACGGGGTCGCCGGTCATCTCCACGGGGGCAAACTCGTCCACGACCTTGCCCAACGGTGTCTGGCAGCGCACGGTAATCTTATTCTCGGTAAAACTGATGCGCAGCGGATTCTTCAGCCGCTCGGTGATGATCAGCGAAGCGCGCTCAATCGTATCGATGAAGGTCTTGCAATCGACGGTGATACGTGTTTTCTTATCCTTTGGGATAACACTCTCGTAGTTCAGAAAGTCGCCCTCGATCAGACGGCTCATGATGGTGTAGCCGTTGGTGGTGAACACGACATAACGGCGGTTGGCATCGATTTTCACGTCCTCGTCGGCGCCGCCCATGATCTTGAGCAGTTCCTGCAACGTTTTGCTGGGGATGATGATGCGGATGTCGCGGGTGCACTCGACGTCGCGCTGGATAATGGCGAGGCGGTAGCCGTCCAGAGCCACGACCGTCAGGCTGCCCGGTTCAATGACGAACAGTTCGCCGGTGTGGGCTGGCTTTTTGTCGTCCTGGCTGACGGCATAAATGGTCTTTTCGATCATTTCGCGGATGACGCCGCATTTCATTGTCATGGTATTATCGGCGCCGGTTACGGGCAGGCTGGGGTAGTCGCTGGCGTTCAGGGCAGGAATTTCAAATTCTGCCACACCACCGCTGATTTTTGCCTGACCTTCGTCGTTCAGCTCAATGCGGACATTGCCGGCGGGCATGCGGCTGACCATTGAGCCCAGCAGCTTGGCATCCAGCACGGTCTCGCCGGGAACCAGCACGTTGCACTCAATGGTAGTGGTGATGCCCATCTCCATATCGTAACCAGTCAAAGTTAAATTAAATCCTTCAGCTTTCATATAGATGCCTTCCAGCACGGGGATGGCGGCGCGATTGGTGATGGCGCGGCTGACACCCTCAATGGCGGAGGCGAGCATGGATTTTTCGCATTCAAATTTCATAATTGATTCCTTTCTCCTTACTTTCTTTGAAAAGAAAGTAAGCAAAGAAACTTTAAATGAGTCCTCTTGAGAGGGGAATTTTTGATTTAGTTACATTTTTCCACAAAAGAGTTGGTAGTTTGTTTGCAATTTTGCCGTTCAGTTTGCAAAAGTAGAGGAAAAACAAGAATCTTTTATCGTAGTAGTAGTAGGGGGTGTGAAAACTGTGGAAAATTGGCGCGTTTATTATCACTGCGCGGAAAATAAGCGTTGGATTTTCCAGATTTCGCCGTGAAATCTTTTGTGGAAAACTGGGAAAACTCAACTTTTCCACAAGACTCTTGGAAAACCCGTTGTTAATAACTAAAAACTTTGTGGAAAGATTTGTGGTTCTTTCTTTGTAAAGAAAGAACCAAAGAAACTCTAATATCGATCTGAAACTAAGAGGATGTAGAGTATAACTTGCAGCCCACGTGAACTGTGGATAATGTGAGGAACATAAAAACTATATCCACTTAACGGTGATAATATATTAAAAGTTCTTTGTTTACTTTCTTTCAAGAAAGTAACGTAAACTCCCGTAAAATCAGGTACGCACGTTTTTCATGATGTCGCTGCACATTTCTTTCAGGTGCTGGTCGCGGGAGATATTTTCCTCCATCGTTTTAATAGAATACACAACGGTGGAATGATCGCGCTGGAATTCCTGGCCGATAGCTTCCATGCTCATGCCGGTAACTTCGCGGATGATATACATGGTCATCTGCCGTGCGGCGCTCACATTTGCGTTGCGCTTTTTCCCGCGGATATCCGCAGGCAGCACATTGTAAGTGCGGGCGACCTCATTCAGGATCTTTTCGATCGTGACCGGGATCGGCTGGCTGTCGTTCAGGGTATCCTTGATGGCTGTGGTCGTCACACCGATACAGGGAGCAATGCCTTCCAGCATGTAATAGGCATTCAGTTTTTTCACGGCGCCTTCCAGCTGGCGGATGTTCTGCTTCAAATGGTTGGCGATGTACTCCGCAACATCGTTGGGCAGGTCCAGGTTGAGAAGTTCCGCCTTGCGCTTGACGATGGCAACGCGGGTCTCAAAATCCGGCGGCTGGATGTCGGCTGTCAAGCCCCACTCGAACCGGGTGCGCAGACGCTCCTCCAGGCTCTTGATCTCCTTTGCCGGGCGATCGGACGCGATAACGATCTGACGACCGTCGTTGTGCAGGGTGTTGAAAGTGTGGAAAAACTCTTCCTGCGTACTTTCCTTGCCGGCCAGGAACTGGATGTCGTCGATCAGCAGTACGTCCGCCTTGCGGTACTTGTCCCGGAACTGCTCCGTGGTGGCCGTCTTGACGGCGGTGATGATCTCATTGGTGAACATTTCACAGTCCACATACACAATGTTGAAATCCGGGTGATTCTTTTTGATCTCCACCTGGATCGCGTTCAGCAAGTGGGTCTTGCCCAGGCCGGATGGCCCGTAGATGAACAGCGGGTTGTACGCGCCGGACGGGTTGGCCGCAACCGCCTGCGCCGCCGCATAGGCAAACTGGTTCGATGGACCCTTGATGAAGTTTTCAAAGGTGAAATCATACCGGCCGCTGGGCAGGGATTTTTCGTCCAGCCTGGGTTTCTTCTCTTTTCCTTCCTCGTCGCCGCCCTCTTTCGGGGTGACAAATTTCAGGTCAACATCAAAGCCAAGTACCGATTTGAAGGCATCCTTCAACGTAGTTGCATAGCGGTCCGACACAATGCTTAAAATAAACGCATTGCGGATCTCCAGCGTGATAGTGTTGGAATTTTCAAAGCTGACCGCCTTGATGTCGCTGATATAATATTGATAGGTCGCCTCGGAAGTATGTTCACGGCAATACTGCTTGGCCGCGTTCAATACGTCGTTGATGGAATCCATGGATCTCGATACTCCCCACTTCCTGTTAAAAATCGCGCCCTTTCAACAGGGCGCAAAAATACCACATACAGTATACCACAAAACAGCACCCAAAACAACAGTCCCTTTATATAAAGGTAGAAATTTTTTAAAAAGTCCAAGTTCTGAACCGAGTTTTCAACAGATTGTGGAAAAACCATGGTGGAAAACTGCACGGCCGTCATTAAAATAAAAATCACGCGCAGACGAGAGAGGCGGGACCGGCGTGTGACTATGTGGGCAAAAACCGGCTGTACACTACATCTTGTAGACCAACAAAAAATCCGCAATAACTTAGCGTTTCTGCGAAAAAATATCCCGAAAAGTATTGACAAAACCTATATACATCGCGTATAATCTAAGTCTGCAAGGCTGCCCCAGTGTAGGGCAATAGCCTGGACTAGCCCCATACTGGGAATTTCAACAGGAGGAATGAAAAATGAAGCGTACTTTCCAGCCCAAGAAGCGTCAGCGCAGCCGCGTCCACGGTTTCCTGAACCGCATGGCTACCAAGAACGGCCGCAAGGTCATTGCTCGCCGCCGTGCTAAGGGTCGCAAGAGCCTGACTGTCTGATCTTTGGTATAACAATGAAGTAAAGGGTTGCTGATGGAATATCAGCAGCCCTTTTTTCAAAAAAGGATTTTTACCATGCGTTATCGCACTTTAAATAAAAACTGGCATTTCAATCGGGTATACAGCCGCGGCAAAAGCTACGTGCACCCCCATGTGGTGCTGTACGTGGCAAAAAACAGACTGGGCTATACCCGCATCGGCCTGACGGCTACCAAGAAAGTAGGCCACGCTGTACAGCGCAACCGTGCCCGCCGCGTAATGCGGGCAGCACTTTGCGAACACCTCTCGCAAAATATCGGCGGATATGATATAATACTGGTAGCGCGCGGCCAGACGCCGAAGCTCAAGAGTACCCAGCTGAGCAGAACACTGGGTAAACTTTTTGCAAAAGCCGGTCTGCCGGACCTGGCTGCTCCCCAGACGCCCCCGCAATGACCCGGCTGCTGATCGCCCTGCTGAAGGGGTACAAAAAGTACATCAGCCCGCATCTGGGGCATCATTGCCGCTTTGTACCCACCTGCAGCGAGTATGCCATGCAGGCGCTGGCCGTGCATGGCTTTTTTAAGGGGACACTTTTAACGGTCTGGCGGTTATTGAGGTGCCAGCCGTTGGCAAAATTCGGGTACGACCCGGTGCCGGAAAAAGGAAAATGGGTGAACCCCAACCGGAACCTGACCCGCTCCAAATAGCCTCTCATGTCTTTGCTCTGCGTGGCAGAGACCTACATAAAAAATAAAAAGGTCCCGGGCGCAGACGGGGCAGAATGGATAGAGTATGAACTTTATGTACTTCCTGGCCATCCTGATTGGCCCGCTGATGAAGGTGCTGTACAGCTTCATCGGCAACTACGCAGTGACGATCATCGTCGCCACCATCATCATGAAGCTGCTGCTTTTCCCGCTGGCGATCCACCAGCAGAAATCCACGGCTAAGATGTCGGTGTTCCAGCCCCTGATCACCGAGATCCAGCAAAAATACAAAAACGACCCCCAGAAACAGCAGGAGGAGCTGATGAAGCTCCAGCAGGAGCATGGCTATAACCCCATGGGCGGCTGCCTGCCCATGCTGCTGACTTTCCTGGTTCTGTTCGGCTTCCTGGGCGTTGTGTATTACCCTGTCCATTACATCTTCGGCGTGGATAATGCTTCTATCAAGGCTGCCTGCGAGGCAATTGGCCTTGTAACCACTAACACCTCCACCATGCAGACGGCCCTGATCCAGGCCATCCACAACGGTGCTTCCATTGATGCGTCCATCATTCCGGCTGCCACGGTTGCCGAGATTGCCAACTTCAACACCACCTTCTTCGGCCTGGATATCTGCGACATCGCCGGCTTTGCCCTGACCCCGCTGGCCATCTTCCCGGCTATCGCTACCGTTACCATGTTCCTGAGCTACTTCATCACCCAGAAGCTCTCCGGCATGGAAGCCCAGATGCAGGGCAGCATGAAAATCATGATGCTGGTCTGCAACCTGATGTTCGTTACCTTCTGCTTTAACGCCCCCATCGGCTTCTCCTTCTACTACAGTGTTTCCAACATCTGGCAGATCGGCCAGAGCTTTGTGACCTATAAGATCTACAGCCCCGAAAAGTTCAAGAAGCAGTATGAGGAAGAACTGGCCGCCAAGCGTGCCGAGAAAAAGAAGAAGCGCAGCGTGACCGTGGAAGAAAACGGCCAGACCGTTACCAAAGAAGTCAGCCTGGCAGACGCCAACAAGCTGCGCCTGGAGCTGGCACGCAAGCGCGAAGCTGAACTGCACAAGGATGAACGGACCACCCCGTTGAATAAAGAACAATAATAAGAGGAGGCAACAAAGATGCGCAGCATTGAAATGAGCGCCAAGACCGTAGAAGCCGCGGTACAGGCTGCCTGCGAGGCCCTGGGCGTAGACCGCGATGACATCAACGTAAGCTACGAAGTGCTGGAATTCCCTGCCCGTAAACTGTTCAAGACCATCCCCGCAAAAGTTCTGGTAAAGGTCGAGGAGCCGGAAGTAGAAGAAGTGAAGCCCGTGGAGGATGCCCCCGCTCCCGTCGAAGCTCCCGCCGTCCCCGCAGAGGAAGCTGTCCCGGCTGCTGAGCCTGCCGCTGAAGAGCCTGCCGAGGCCTCGGTTGAGGAAGACGCTTCTGCCGATGAGGAAGTTCCCCTGGATATTGCTGCTGACCCGCGCCTGCAGGCCGCTGTTGATTACCTGACCCCCATTTTTAAGCTGATGGGCGTGGAGGAATTCAGCTTTACCGCCGTCAAGAAGGGCGAAGCCACGATCCTGCGCGTGACCGGCGAGCACATGGGTGCCCTGATCGGCCGCCGCGGCGAGACGATGGAGAGCCTGTCCTACCTGGCCAGCCTGGTCATCAACCGCATGGAAGGCCCCTACGTAAAGCTGGGCCTGGACGTGGGCGGTTACCGAAACAAGCGCGAGGATGATCTCTCCGCCCTGGCAAAGCGCATTGCCGACCGCGTGATCCGCACCGGCTGCTACTACGAGATGGAGCCGATGAACCCCTACGAGCGCCACATCATCCACACCGCTATCGCGGACATTGAGGGTGTGCGCAGCGAGAGCAAGGGCGAAGGACCTACCCGCCACATCGTGATCTACTCCACCGATCCCAACGCATCCAACCTGCCGGATCGTGACAACGCCCGCAACACCCGTGGTCCCCGCCGCGATGGCGGCCGTGGCCCGCGTCGTGATGGTCGTGGTCCCCGCCGTGACGGCGGCCGCGGTCCCCGCAGCGGCGGCCCGCATCGCGATGGGCGTGGTCCCCGCCGTGATGGCGGCCGCCCCTACGGCGGCCCTCGTTCCAGCGTGCCGGGCCGTGAGTTTGCAGATCGTCCCCGCGACCCCAATGCTCAGCCCATGGCCCCCAAGACCACAGAGCGCATCCACGACGGCGATGATTTCGCCTTCGGCAAGATCGAGTTTTAACCTACTTTTCTTGAAAGAAAAGTAGGCAAAAGAACTTTTAATTATCCTAAATAAAAAGAGGGAGGCACCGGTAACACGGCGTCTCCCTTTTTGTGTAGAATCTTACGGTTTGATTGCAGGGGCCGATGTTCGTCATCGGCCCGCAAACAAGCAATCCCAAAAGTTTTAAACAAGTCTGTGGAAAACATGAAACTATACGAAATCTAAGGCAACACCGCACAATTCCCGCCTGACGGCTTAAGCACCGCTCCGGCGGATCTCCGCGCCAAGAGCCGCCGCAAAGCGTCG
>OLQN01001304.1_pt1 | contig 19266 bp, 17 predicted proteins | sample 1673181 | NCBI WGS metagenome assembly OLQN01 (sample SAMEA3136763, study PRJEB25190) | human gut metagenome | biome: human gut; feature: human-associated habitat; material: faeces | place: Austria | collected 2013
CCTCGGCGCTTCTCGCTGACGTATGAGTTCGACCTGCAAAACGACGAAACGTTTCACGTGAAACACTTCGTCGCAATGACGTGCGACATGGGAACAAATGTTTCACGTGAAACAGTGGCAACACCAGCAGCACTGAAGCGCTTTTGCACGACGTAAGTAGTTTGAGGGTTTGAAAGGACCTGACATGAACATCTTGGTATTGGGTGGCGGCGGTCGCGAACATGCCATCGCGTGGGCGCTGCAGAAGTCTCCGAACACCGACGTGCTGTACGTGGCGCCGGGCAACGGCGGCACGGACGGCATCGTGACGCTTGAGTATATGACCGAGGAGCTTGTGGGCGATATTCGCGATGAGTACGATCTGCCCAGCGAGAAGGGCGGCGAACGCACCACCCGCACCGCGTTCGTCAATGGCGTGGCCACGATCGAGGCCAGCATGACCATTGAGGACTTCGCCGATCTGACCGGCATCGAATTGGAGGACGGCCCGTACGAGACGGTCGCCGGCTACTTCCTGTCCAAGACCGGCAAGATGGGAGCGGTAGGCGACGTGCTGCATTCCGACGACGGCTACAACATGGTCATCACCAAGGTGGATGGCCGCCGCATCGAAACCATCGAAGTCCGCAAAGCCGGCGCCCCGGACCATGCGCCACTGCCGGCCGAATCACAAAGCGACGATGCCAAATAGTCGCGTGATATTCACCACCTATTCGTTCGGCCCGGGGCATAACCAAAAAACGTAGAATGAAAGGGCAACGTTCCACCTACTGAAAGAAGGAACATTATGACACTTGCATTTGTTGTGCCGGGCCTTGATGAAGCGGCCAGTGAGAAGGCCATCGCCATCCTGCAGAACCGACTGAGCCAGGAGCAGGAGGCCGCTCTGGTCCTGAAGCACGCACACTGGAACGTGACCGGCCCGAACTTCATCGCCGTTCACGAGATGCTTGACCCCGAGGTCGAGGCCGTGCTGGCCCAGGCCGACGAGACCGCCGAGCGCATCGCCACTCTGGGCGGCACCCCGGATGGCCGTGCTGACGCCATCGTGCGCAACCGCACGTGGAAATCGTTCGACGCCGAGGGCCGCGTGGGCACCGAGGAGTATCTCAAGGCGCTGATCGAGTACTACGACGCCTTCATCGCCGACGACCGCAAGGCCATCGCCGAGCTGGACGAGCTGGATGTGATCAGCTCCAACATCATCCAGGACCACGTGCAGGAACTCGAAAAGTTCCAGTGGTTCATGCGCTCTCACCTGGCATAAGTAAAAGCCGTATTCCGTGGCTCCCCTCAAAGAGGGGAGCCACTTTCGTCTCACGTGAAATAGAGAGTCTCCACATACATAAGTTGGAAAAGTGTATAAAACTCCCCATTTTGAGGTTGGAAAACGTAGCCAAAACCGCATTCTTATGGTTGGAAAAGTGTAAAATATGCGCTATAAACAGTTGGAAAACGTGCCCAGCATAGATGCAAGGCCTACAAATGACTGGAGATTCTCATGCTGCGAAGAAAAATCGAGACACAGCTGGAAGCTTGGAGATCCGCGCCGAAACGCACTGCACTGCTGGTCACCGGAGCCCGTCAGATTGGCAAAACCTATATCATCAGGCACTTTGCCCAACAGCATTACGACCATATCGCCGAGCTCAATTTCATCGAGAACCCTGACCTCGTTGCATTATTCGATCGGCCCCGCGATGCCAAAAACCTACTGATGAGGCTGGAACTGGCCGTAAATACGCCATTAGTACCCGGCAAAACCCTGATTTTCTTTGACGAGGTCCAGCGTTGCAAGGAAATGGTCACCGCAATTAAGTTCCTTGTAGATGATGGTCGGTTCGATTACGCGCTTTCCGGCTCGCTACTTGGAGTCGAGCTCGAAGATATACGCTCGGTACCGGTCGGGTACCTGACCGAGCTGGATATGTATCCACTGGATTTCCAAGAGTTCTGCTGGTCGCAGCATATCGGCAACGACGTATTCGATATGCTTGCCGAATGCTTTGCCAAGCACCAGGAAGTGGATGAGTTCATTCATCAAAGGCTCATGGAGCTATACTCCAAATATCTGGTCATCGGCGGCATGCCTGCCGCAGTCGACTCGTTCGTGGCAAACGGCAGCGTTGCGGACGTGCGCACTATACAAGAGAACATAAAGCGTGAATATCGCCGCGATATCAGCCAATACGCGCGCAAAGAAGACCGGCTGCATATCCGCGCTATCTACGATTTGGTGCCCAGCGAGTTAAATAACCCAAACAAGCGCTTTACCTTCGCCAAAATCGAAAAGAACATGAGATTCCAATCGGTTGCTTCCGATTTCGATTGGCTGGTCAATGCGGATGTAGCCGTCGCCGCGTACAACGTGGATGAACCGTGCACACCGTTGGAGATGAGCAAGGAACGTAACCTCTTCAAACTCTTTTACAACGACGTGGGTCTGCTTACCGGCTCGTTTCTCAAGAAAACCGCGCTCGACGTACTCGACGGCAACCCTGATATCAACTACGGTTCAATCTATGAAAATGCGGTGGCCCAAGAGCTACGCGCTCACGGATTTGACCTGTACTACTACAACAGTAAGAAGCTTGGCGAGCTCGATTTCCTCATCCAAGACCGCAACGATCACGTGCTGCCGATTGAGGTGAAGTCCGGCAAATCCTACAAACGCCATCGCGCAATGGACAACGTGCTCGCCCACCCTGAATACCATCTCAATACAGGCTATGTGCTTGGCCCGTGCAACGTCTCAGTCGAAGGGAATGTAACCTACCTGCCTGTATACATGGCCGGCATGTTCCATAACGAATGACGGGCCGCACACTTAGTCAACAAGTACATGTCGGTCAGATGGTTCGGACTGGTCAGAGGGCCCGCTCTGATCAGTTAGGTCGGTCTGAACGGACTGGCTGGGCTGGTCGGCCTGAGTAGCCCGTTTGGACCGATCCGGTTCGCCCTTGCTGGCCTTCACACTGCTTCAGCTCCAGCTGAAGTTCGCTGATGCGCCGTTCGAGTTCGTCGATGCGCCGCACGTGTGGCGAAGTGAGACTAAGGGGAGCCGAGAGATGGCTCACAGGCCGAGGGCACCGGCCACGGCCATGGCCTCGTGTTCGGGATCGGCCTGGCCGATGTGTACGTTGACGTGAATTTCGTCATCGCCCGGCTCTTCGAGAATGTCGGACTGGGATTGCAGCATGCTCGGCTTCATGAAGTGGCCTTGGCGGTGGGAAAGGCGTTCCATCACCTCGTCGAATGTGCCCTGCATGTAGACGAACACCACGCCTTGACGGCGCAGCTTGTCGCGGTAGATCTTCTTCAACGCCGAGCAGGTGACCACGGCGGGCTCGCCGGCGGCCACACGCTCGTCGATCCACGCGGCGATGGTGTCGAGCCAAGGCCAGCGGTCTTCGTCGGTGAGCGGGTGTCCGGCGGCCATCGAGATGGTGGCGCATTCGGACCATGCGAACGAATCCGATCAGGCCATCAGCCACATCGCCGGCACTGAAGCCTGACCCGTCATCGTCACAGCACCACGCGGCGGTTGAGGTCGCGGCGCAGCGTCTTCCAGCCGGGTAGGTAGGCGGTCATGCGGCGCTGGAATCCGGCACCGTGGCCGCTTTCCCACAAATGCGTCATCTCATGGACCAAGACGTATTCCAGGAATTGCGGTTCCATCAGTCCCAATTGAAGGTTCAGACGGATGCGGCCGGTTCGCGGTGTACACGATCCCCAGCGCGAGGTCATGACCCGTAGCGTGATATGCGTGGGCTGCCGGCCGACGACCGGCCCCCACTTGGCCAGCAGCTGTGGCAACGCGGCGTTGATCGCGGCCGCCGCTTGTCGTTTGCGTTCGTCGGTCCAGATTTGGGAGCGGTCAAAATACGGTTGGACATTCGTACCGGCTTGGCCTGGCCCGGCGTCACCAATTCCCGGACGACTGATATCACCGGTTTTCGGACGACCGGCAACGCCTCCATCATGGCCGCTGGCACCAGCTACACCACGACCTCCGTTCTCGAAGCCGGCGCCCTCGTTCAATGCCATGATGGAGCGCCGTTGCGCCTCAGCCATGCGCTGCTGCTGGGCGAGAATCCACGAATGTCGCTCTTTGACGAAATCCGCGATACGACTCTCGCTCATCCGCATCGGTGCGGAGATTTCGACGCGGCCGCTCGGCGGTTTGATGCGCAAATACAGGTTTTTGATGGGTTTGCGCGTCAGGTGCAGATGGATGCCGTCAATGTCCAACGACTGCCCGGCGGCAGCGGACCGAACGGATTTCGGCGCACCGGACTTCGGAGCGGTGGATTGACGACGGCGATAAGGCATGCAAGTCATTCTCGCACAACGGCGGACAACAAGCGGCACACAATGCCGCCCCTCACGAATCGGCAACCGCCCCTTACCCCCACGCGCACGCCCTGTCCGACTATGTGAGATCCCGTATCACGAATCGCGAGGAACCGTACTACGTGCTGCTGGACGAGGTGCAGTACGCGATCTCGGACGAGGAGATGCGCGGCGAGGAGCCGCCCCGTCTGTACGGGGTGCTCAACGGGCTGCTGCGCATGCGCAACGTGGACGTGTACGTGACTGGCAGCAACTCGAAGATGCTGTCCACCAACGTGATGACCGAGTTCCGCGGCCGCGGCGACGAGGTCCGCGTCCGCCCCCTGTCGTTCGCCGAGTTCATGCAGGCGTACGACGGCGACGTCCAGCACGGCTGGGCCGAATACGTGATGTTCGGCGGCATGCCGCTCACCTTGTCCATGAGAAGCGACGAGCAGAAGTCCCTCTATCTGAAGAACCTGTTCGAGGAGACCTATCTCAAGGACATCGTCTCGCGCAACGGGCTGCGCAGGTCGCAGGAGCTCGACGACCTGGTCGACGTGCTGGCCTCCTCCATCGGAGCCCTGACCAATCCGCCCAAGATCAAGGCCACGTTCGCCAGCGTGCTGCATTCCGGCATCAGCACGAACACCATCATGCAATACATCGGCCATCTCGAGGACGCGTTCGTCATCGAGGAGGCGAGACGGTTCGACGTCAAGGGACGCAAGTACATCGGCAGCCCGAAGAAATACTATTTCGAGGACATGGGGCTGCGCAACGCGCGACTGGGGTTCTGCCAGATCGAGCAGACGCACATCATGGAGAACATCGTGTACAACGAGCTGCGAACACGCGGCTACAACGTCGATGTGGGCGTGGTCGACCGGCGCGGCACCAGCGAAGGTGTGCCGTACCGCAAACGCCTCGAGGTCGATTTCGTGGCGAACCTCGGCAACCGGCGCTGCTACATTCAATCCGCATACCAACTGCCCACACCGGAGAAGGTCGCGCAGGAGAAGGCCTCGCTGCTCGAGATCGACGACAGCTTCCAGAAGATCGTCCTCGTACGCGACGTGGTCAAACCCGTCCGCGACGAACACGGCATCCTCACGATGAGCGTCTACGATTTCCTCCTCAACCCGGACAGCCTGACGATGTGACGCCGGACGGCCGGCAAATGCCCCGGAACGCAGCCCCCCCCCACTCCTCGAACACCGCCTTCGCGGTGGCCGAGGACACCATGACGAGACAGCCGAGCATGATGGCACCCAGCAGAGGGTGCCGAAGTTCGCGATGACGTACTGCCACAGGTCCGCCCCGTCCGTGTAGCCGTCGAAGCGCAGCGCCGCGACGGGGACGAGAAATCCGTCAAGCGCATGCGCGGCGTCAGATACACCGTCCTGAAGAACCCCGGCAAGCTGACCGACAGACGGTCCGAGGCGTCCGGGAACCTGCGGGACACGGACCCCAAGGGCCGGCCCTACCGTTCATGGCGGCTCAGGGAACCCCTCCGGACGCCGCCCAAACGACCGGCGACCAGGCCCGGACCGAACTGAACCGCCGGGTGTTCCGGGCGTCCCACAGCCGCATCCCCGAGATCGTCGAACCCGCCCGGAAGATCCGCCGTCATGGGCCCGACATCCTCAGGACAACCGAACTGGGCTGTTCAAACGCCAGGCTCGAGGCGTCCGACAACAGGATCAAGGTCACCATCCGCATGGCCTACGGCTTCCACCACGCGAACAATCCCATCGCCCTCGTCATGCTCCGCCGCGGCGGACTCGACATACGCCCACCACAACCAAGAACCCAACCCACGAAAACAGCAGAAGCCTCATATGTATTGGACATTTCTGCGCAGAGAGGGAGGTGTAACCGCAGCATTACGGTGTGAGAACGCAAGGTTACGTAGCTGGGCATTGACCGTCGAGCCGGCAATCATGGCGCAAGCGACAATCGCGACACGCCGTTATTGACATACCTCCGTTCAATGGTATTGTAATCACTTGTGCGCTTTTGAAGCGTATGGATCGGGCCCGTAGCTCAGCTGGTTAGAGCGCATCCCTGATAAGGATGAGGTCGGAGGTTCAAGTCCTCCCGGGCCCACAGGAAAAATGAAGCGGCCGCGAGCCGCTCTTTTTTTCTCACGGGGCTATAGCGCAGCTGGTAGCGCATCTGCTTTGCAAGCAGAGGGTCGCCGGTTCGAACCCGGCTAGCTCCACAGACAACCCTTGGAATAATACCGATTCTGAGGGTTTTTGCGTTCTTGTTCGAGGGATTCTCCCAGTCCGCCATGGCCCTCTCCATCGAAAAAGGGGTGGTCCTGTTAAGGACCACCCCTCGAGGATTCAGACCAACCGCGTGGTCATTGTCGCTCCGTCTTCATGGAACGGTACACGAAAATCCTTCGCCTTGCGGCGATATCGCCCGGACCCGGAGGACTACACCTTCCTCTCGGGTGGAAGGTACCGGCAGATAATTGGCTCTTCCGGTTTTGGTGTGTAGGGGGATGCTTATAGGTGGGCTTGTATGGTGTGTCTGAAGCCGCCGGTGTGGAGGAGGCTGCGGGTCACGCCAAAACCGGAAGAGCCGGATGATTCCCTGCAAGCCGATCACGCCAACCCGACCCGACGACTAATCAGATTGAGGACGGCTGAATTAAGCTTGGGCCCTCATGATACGACATGTCCTGCGACCGACGCCAGACACAACGGCAGCATTCTGCCCACCATAGGGCGTGTCTTTAACCAGAAAGTACCCTCAAATACGTTCAGCAAGATATATGCACGCAGAACAGCCCTTCCGCATTATCTTATTTGACATAGAGCATGCCCCTTCCATTCCACAGAATCAAGCAAATAAACGAGCGGAGAGACTGGACACACCGCAAAACAATGGCCCAACCCCTCCGCTCGTTTGTTATGGAAGGAAGAGGGATGAATAAGTATGTTTACTTCACTGACTTGATGAAGACGATCAGCACCGCGCCAATCAGCGAGCAGACCGCTGCAAGCGGGAAGAGTGCGTGATAGCCCACCGAGGAAATTAGCGCCGCCGCAACATCCCACGCACCATATTCAGGACAAATCCAGTCCGTTGTTGTCCTTGGCTTTGCTCACCATATCAGTCAAATCGGGGTCGTCCACAGACACCGCGTTCTGCTGACTGAGCGTCAACGATAGCGAGCCATTATAGGAGTCGCCGTATTCGTCCTTGCCGGACACGCTTATGGCAATCGAATTCATCAGACGCTTTCTGCCGTAGTTCAGATCCACGGTGATAGTCGGCATCTCCGGCTCTTCATCCGTGCCGAAATCCCAGTTGCGCACATTATCGAGCGCCTGACGGTACTCATCTTCAGCATCGTCCACGCCGGCATCCTCGATTTGCTGAATCACCCAGGATTTCAGATGCGGATACTGCGCTTCATGGCTGATCCAGTAATTCACGAAATGCTGAGACAACGCTTTGATATCGATTTGGTACGACAGCTGCGTATTGCCGGCAGACTTGGCAGACGATGTATTCGGGAACAGCTGGCTGCGCACATTCTTATCTTCCAGCTCCACGCCGAAATATTGTTGGATGAATTTGCTGGCCTCGGCCTTCACCTCGGCAGACGTTTTCGTGCCCTTGGCCCGGTCGATGTCGTTCGAGTACCCATCGTCGTTCATCTTGTCCAGCTGATCGTAGAACGTTCGCTCCGCGCCGGTGATGTCCCAAGCACCGTTCTTGACCAACGCATCCTTGACGTTCAATATCAAGTCCGCCACATCACTACCAACGCCGTTCCTTAAGTCATCTTCATATTGGTCGGCCGGGTAGTAGATGTAGTAGGGGTCGTCATCATACCAAACGTTTTTCCCGGCGAATGCGCCTTTGTGCCAAGCGAGGGTTGTTGCCTGTTCATCTGTCTTGATGGTCACAGACGCGGAGGAGTCATTGGTGGTTTTGCCCCAGCGAATACATGCCAGACATCCGCGCGTCAAGGGAGTCGTCAGTGCTGCTGTGGGTTCTGAGTTCGTATTTGGTGCTGCGCAGAGTGGACAGCGAGTTGATCGCGTCGAAGGTGACGACCAGCGGATTGGTGGGCTGGAAGCCCAGCATCGCTTTGACGGCGGTGAAGTTGGGGACGATGAATGCCAAGGCCGCCACCAGAATCGTCGCAAGCAATGCGCAGAGAACGGCGATCAGCTTCTTGCTGGATTTGCGCGGCGGTGCCAGGACGGCGGTTGCATCAGTCGCCTGATATGCGGCAGGAGCGGGAATCGGCAAAGCCGGCAAGGGAGCAGTTGGTGCCGGCTGTGGGGCAGCGGGCGCGGCGTAAACCGATGGGGCAACCGGCGCGGCTGGTATCGATGGTGGTACTGAAGGCGCTGGCACAGCAGGTGCCGGTATCGACGCAGTCGGTACGGCTGACGATGCGGCCGGCACTGGTACAGACGCAACCGGTGCGCTGTCTACAGACGCTCCACATGCCGGGCAAAATCGTGCCGGCCTATCAACTCTATTTCCGCAGTGGCCGCAGTACGCCATCGTGTGCTTCTCTTCCTCAAATCGGCTTGATTGCCATTGCTTCAATGTTACTCTTCAGCATTACGCCTCAGCCAGCCCCTACGCGTAACGATACGAAACGCGGCAGCCTTAATGCGGTTGTTTTGACGCGATGCCAACATCGAGCTCTGGCCAACGTTCTGGTACTCGGCTACATCTTGCTGCGAGCCAAGAAGCAGGCCATCGCTCGCGCCGACGAGTCTGAATTGGCGGCCTAGCCTCGCTTTAAGCCTCAGGCCAACACCTCCATGGGGTGATAAGTGGCGGTGTGGTGTCCGGTGATGGGGTTCCATACCCGTTCGGCGAATGCGCGCAGACGGGCGACGCCCTCACGCAGCTCGCCGGCATCTCCGGCGTAGGAGAGGCGCACGAAGCCGCGCCCCTCCTCGCCGAAGGCCTCGCCGGGGACCACGGCCACGTGCTCTTCGTCCAGCAGACGGTCTGCGAATTCACCGGAGTCAAGGCCAGTCAGGCGTACGTCCACAAAGGCGTAGAACGCACCTTGCGGTTCAATCAAGCGCAATACCGGGCATCCGGCCAGACCGTCCAGCACGATCTGGCGCTTGGCGCGGTATTCCTCGCGCATGGCGGCCACATGATCCTGCGGACCGGCCAGTGCTGCCACGCCTGCGTATTGCGCCAAGGAGTTCACCGAGGAGTGCATGAGTTCGGCGATTTTACCGGTCTGTTCGATGACCGCTTCGGGTGCCAGCAGGTAGCCGATGCGCCAGCCGGTCATCGCGTAGGTTTTCGACAGGCTTTCCACCACAATGGTGCGGTCTTTCATGCCCGGCACCGCGGCAATCGATGGTGCCACGGCTGCCTCTCCCCCAAGCGTTTCCCCGAACGTTTCCCCAAACACGAACGGATGGTAAACCTCGTCAGAGATGGCCCAAATATTGTGCTGCTTGCATACTTCGGCAATACGCGCCAGTTCAGCGGCAGAAGTTACCGCGCCGGTCGGATTGCCGGGTGAGTTGATGATTACGGCGCGGGTGCGCGGGGTGATCGCCGCTTCGATGTCCGCCGCGTTCACGCGCATGCCGTGCTCCGGACGCAGCGCCACGGTGACCGGGCGGCCGCCGCACAGCATCACTTCGGCGTCATAGGAAGTGAAGAACGGCGAGGGAATAATCACTTCATCGCCGGTGCCTACCACGGCTTTCAGCGCCAGAAACAGGCCAATCGTGGCACCGTCAACGGCTTGAATCTCGGTTTCGGGATCATAAGTGAGTCCCTTCACACGGGCGGAGTAATCGGCCACGGCCTTGCGGTATTCGGGGACGCCGAGCACGTTGGTGTACCGAGTGCGGCCAGCCTGTGCGGCCTCGCAAGCGGCCGCCACGATATGCGGCGCGGCCGTGGCGCTGGGCTCCCCCACGGTCAGTGAAATCGCGTCAGGCACGCGCTCTACACGGTCGAATACGTCTCGGATGCCGGAGCGCGGGATATTCAGGGCTTCGGCGGACAAGCTCGCGGGCTTGGCGGTCGGCACAGCAACCCGTCTGGCAGCAGGCACAGCAGCAGATGCAACTTCGGACAGAGGCATGTTGGAAAACTTCTGCATATCATCCCTCCTCAATGGAATTATTTCGTCGTTCTCTTATTTCAGAAGGAATTATTACATTCAATTAGGACTTTAGGCATAAACATTCCACCACACAACAGAAAACACAGGAAGAACTACTGAAATTACCAGGCAAAATCGGAAAGCCATCGCATTCCGGCAACAGGTACAGTGAACACAGAGCACAACGAACGGAGAAGACACCATGACCGCGATTGACGAGACCGACCAGCGCATCCTCACCATGCTGGAGGCCGACGGCCGCGCCACGCTCGCGCAACTGGCCCAGGCGACCGGACTGTCCGTCTCCGCCGCCCAGTCGCGCGTGCAGAAGCTGGAGAAGCGCGGCATCATCAAGGGATACAAGGCCATCATCGACCAAGAGCAGCGCGGCTTGCCCATCAGCGCGTTCGTCAACGTGACCCCGCTCGACTACTCAGCCGAATCCTCGATTCCGGACAAGCTGAACAATATCGACGGCATCGTCTCCTGCTATTCGGTGGCCGGCGCCCCCAGCTTCGTACTGGTGGTACGCGTGGCCTCCCCCACCGCCCTTGAGGAATTGCTCAATCTCATCCACCGCACGGTGCCGGTAAGCACCGAGACCACGATGATTCTGCAGACCTACTTCGCGCACTGACCGCGAACCCGGTAACCTGCGCGCCGAAGACCTCGGCCCCTACGGCGCACGATTCCCAACGGGCACATCCGACATCACCCAAGTCCACCTTTATGTCCACTATATGAACGCACCTTCGGTGTGATGCAGCTTCCATTTCGACCCGATTCACGCACAGACAGACATCCAGCAATCGCCGAAAAATCTAACAAACGGAAACTTGAACCACCCCATAACCACGCCGATAGCTTTCCCGTTATCCGAGCGAGACTCTATGCAGCAAGGGCCTGCGCGCATAGAATAAAACCGTCTTAATTCCCTAGCAAATCGAGGAGAATCATGCTCACTGACGAGTACATCAAGCGTGTCTACGACCAGGTCGTTGCCCGTGACGGCGATCAGCCGGAGTTCCTGCAAGCCGTTCGCGAGGTCTTCGAGACCCTGCAGCCGGTTGTCGAGAAGCACCCGGAGTACGAGAAGGCCGGTGTACTGGAGCGCATCGTCGAGCCGGAGCGCACCATCAAGTTCCGCGTGGCCTGGGTTGACGACGAGGGCAAGGTTCAGGTGAACCGCGGCTACCGTATCCAGTTCAACTCCGCCATTGGCCCGTACAAGGGCGGACTACGCTTCCACCCGACCGTGACCGAGTCCGTCGTCAAGTTCCTTGGCTTCGAGCAGATTCTCAAGAACTCCCTGACCACGCTGCCGATGGGCGGCGGCAAGGGCGGTTCCGACTTCAACCCGAAGGGCAAGTCCGACGCTGAGGTCATGCGCTTCTGCCAGGCCTTCATGACTGAGCTGCAGCGCCACATCGGCCAGTTCACCGACGTGCCCGCCGGCGACATCAACGTCGGTGGTCGTGAGATCGGCTACCTGTTCGGCCAGTACAAGCGCATCCGCGACGAGTACTCCGGCGTCCTGACCGGTAAGGGTCTGGAATTCGGCGGCTCCCTGGCCCGCACCGAGGCCACCGGTTACGGCGTGTGCTACTACACCCAGGAAGCCCTGCGCGTGCTGCGCAACGACTCCTTCGAGGGCAAGACCGTCGTGATCTCCGGCTCCGGCAACGTGGCCACCTACGCCGCTCAGAAGGCTGAGCAGTTGGGCGCCAAGGTCGTCACCGTCTCCGACTCCAACGGCTACATCTACGACCCGAACGGCATCAACGTCGAGGTCGTCAAGCAGATCAAGGAAGTCGAGCGCGGCCGCATCAAGGAATACGCCGAGCGCGTTCCGGGCTCCGAGTACCACGAGGGCAGCAAGGGCGTGTGGACCGTCAAGGGCGACATCGCTCTGCCGTGCGCCACCCAGAACGAGGTTGATGGCGAATCCGCACAGAAGCTCGTGGACAACGGCGTGACCGTGGTCGTCGAGGGTGCGAACATGCCGTCCACCCCGGAGGCCATCGAGGTCTACCAGAAGAACGGCGTGCTGTACGGCCCGGCCAAGGCTGCCAACGCCGGTGGCGTGGCCGTCTCCGGCCTGGAGATGAGCCAGAACAGCTACCGCCTGTCTTGGACCTTCGAAGAGGTCGACGCCAAGCTCAAGTCCATCATGGAAGAAATCGTCGCCAACTCCCTGGCCGCCGCCAAGGAATACGGTCACGAGGGTGACCTGATGCTCGGTGCCAACGCCGCAGGCTTCGTCAAGGTCGCCAACGCCATGGTTGCCCAGGGCGTGCTGTGACGCTTGCCACTGAGCAGTACTAAGCAGTAGCGTAATGCCCTTGCTTCCCGTGAGGAGGCAAGGGCATTGCTATATGTACAACGAGCAACAAGTGCTATCCCAAATACGTAAGCCCGATAACAACTTAGCTTCCACCTCCATAACCCCGGAACTCACCACCGTCGATCAGCACATGGATCAGCGCGCTGGACCATGGCCGACGTGGTCATCAAAGCCATCAACGGAGTCTCTTCACCGCGCGTGATGCACCTGAACACCGATTTGGTGGTGCGTGATTCGGCGTAATTGCCACGTGGTTGTCGGCAGGACTCTAGATACCGCGTCACAATCACCCAGTAATGCATCACGCAGTGTATAACTCTTCCGCGGAAACGAACACCATTCGTTCATCATCCATGTAGCGGGTTCGCGTGGACTCACTCACCGGATTCTTGGTGAACAGCATAAGCCACGCATTACCTGCCTGATAGCCGCGGACTAAGCCAGCACGCTGATGGAGCTTTTCAATAGCCTCCGTTTCGTTGAATGAATTACGCCATTTGCATTCACCGAACAGAATCGTTTTATCGAGCGAATCCGCAGCAATCACATCGATATCGGTTTGCTCGTGAGCAATCGGATCATTGCCCCACCATTTGCCGAACTGAGTGGCAACAAAGGGGAGGTTGCCCATAGCGTTGTTTCGAATAAGCCATTGCAGGCAAATCGTCTCAAATTGTTGACCAACATAGGTATCAAACGCTGGTCCAAAAGCGAGTCTGCTCGTAACCTCCTCGCTGATATTACCATCCAAAATGCTCATGTTGCGCCCCACAAAGCGGAACCAATATGCAAAGAAGGGATCGCTCACCACATACATTCCCTTGCGCGATTTACTCGGATCTTCACCAAACGGCACTTTTCGCTCAATTAAGCGCAAATCGACCAGCGTTTTCAGATATGCTCCAATCGAATCAGATCCGACACCCGCATGTTCAGCGATAAGCTTTGGCGAGGAATTACCACCCGCAATAGATTGCAATATCGAATAATACGATGCCGGTTCACGAAGCTCCTGACGCAACAGCATCATAGGTTCCTCACGCAGTACGCCCAAGTTGTCGAACATCAAGCGCAGCACATTGGATTCAAAGCCATCGGCTTCCTGTATACGGGCCAGATAATATGGCGTACCGCCGAAAGTCGCATAGTATTGGACCAGTTCTTGCGGAGATGTGTTCGTTAGAAATTTTGCCGCATCCGCATAGTCGAATGGCAGGAGTCGAATCTGTGCTGTACGACGCCCGTATAGCGGGCTTTTACGCCCCAATACGTCGTTTTCCATGAATCCCTCGTTACTACCGGATAGAATCATCGTCACTTTTGTGGCGAGGAATCCATGGTCAATTGCTATCTGCAACATGGAGGGTAATGCTGGCTCGGCGGCAGCTGCATAAGGGAACTCATCGAATACGAACACCATACGTTCGTCAGTCTGTGCAGCACGTTCAGCAACAAACGATAACGCATCAGACCACCCGCCAAACGACGGGGTGGAATCCGGCATACCAAAGAACGACAATGCCGCTCTTGAGAAATCTTCAAGATTCATCTTGGCGCTTTGCTGTATGGCCGTGAAGTACAGCACGCGTTTATCTTTGACAAATTCGTCGATCAACGCCGTTTTCCCTACACGCCGTCTACCGTACAGCACCACCATTTCGAACGAATCGCTGGTAAACAGCTTTTCCAGCACTTGTAACTCGTGCTCTCGTGCGACAAACATTGCAGCCCTCCGATCCGCCTACTGCCCAATAATAAGAGTATCATGGTTAATGTAATCACGATTACCTTAATTATGATACTGATAATTGTTGCCCTACCGCGAGGAGGATCTTCCTTCCGCTGTCAAAACGAAAGCCCAACAGTCCAGACTGACGAGCAGCAACATCGGCAGATCAACCGCTGACACCAGCCAGCCTGACAGCACAAATCAGCCTGATTGCAGGCATATAGGCACTAGTTAGCGAAACCGGCTCTTCGCATTTTGGTGCGTAGGGGCCGTGCGGTTTGATTCGGTGTGTGATTGAAAAAGTGAATGAAACCGCACGGCCCCTACACGCCAAAACCGGAAGAGCCCATAAAGTCCCCTCAGTAGCGCCAACCTGCCAGTCCTTTGGCGGAACCACACCACATAGACCTTCCTCAACGGCGCCAAGCTGCCACACGCTGGCAGACCAACACCGCTGTGTGCATTCTCTGCGTCGGCGGCAGTCCAAAACTTGGCCCAGCAACGACGCTTGCTGTGCCCAGCGTCGGCAGAGGGCCAAGAATTGGACGCAAACGACACAGAACACACCCTCAGCATCGGCAGAACTCCAAGATCTGTACCGCTGACGACGGTAAGCCCTCCACAGCGTCGTCAGAGATACAAAACCTGTCCCAACACCGACGCCTGCCACCCCCAGCGTCGCCGGAGTCCCAAGTCTCGGCCCAGCAACGACGCCTACGAACCCCACACATAAGAAACCGCACCTCCGATCATCGAATCTGAATTACTTCAGTCCAACAACCGGGGTGCGGTTCACTGAGGGGAGTTCTGCCAGTATAGCTATATCAGTCGTCGCCGAGCGTGACGTGCACGCCGCCGACCAGCGAGCTGACCACGTTGTAGATCAGTGCCGCAATGGTGGCCAGCAGAGTGAAGATCACCACTTCGACAATCGAGAAGATGGTGACGCCGGAGACCACGGTGGTAAGGGACAACACGTTCTTGAGATCGAAACCGCCTGCATCAAGACCGGTGGAAGACACAATCTGCGTAATCTGGCTGAATACACCGACCACATCAAGCAGCACCCATACGATCGCGGAGGCAACGACCTGAATAATCGCCACGGCGATGGACAGCATGAACGTCACCTTGGCCACGGACCAAGCATCCACGCGGGTCAGCGACAAGCTCATGCGGCGAGCCCTGGGGGCGCTACGGCGAGGTGCCGGACGCACGGGAGTGGCGGCACCTGAAGAAGGCAACGCGGATTCTTCCGGATCGCTGGACACGGAGCGTGCCACGCGGGGAGCGTGCTCAGTACCGATCAGCGGCTCGACATGCTCGTTCTGCGTATTGCCGACTGCCGGCGGTATGATCCGGGGCTCGTTGTCTTCGAGATTCTCGCTCATCGTTTCTCCTTAACAGGCTTGGCGGTAGCCTCTGCTGTATGCGAGGCTACCAGCTTTTCAGGACGCTGCTCACGCCTCGTCCGCGTTGTTCACATTCTCGCCGGATTGTGCGGTCTCGGCGGTGCCGTTCGCCGCGGCATCGCCGCCATCCTCGGGCTCGTCCTTCTCCTCGTTACGGGCGATGGAGAGAATCGTGTCGCCCTTGTCGGGCTTGGCAAAGGTCACGCCCTGGGTGTTGCGCCCGGTGCGCTTGACTTCGTCCACGTTGGAGCGAATCACCTTGCCGGACTTCATGATGGCCATGACCTGATCGTCTTCGGACACCACGAGCGCGCCGACCAGAGCACCACGGCCCTCGACCAGTTGCACGGCCTTGATACCCAGGCCATTGCGGCCCTGCAGACGGTATTCGCTGATGGCGGTGCGCTTGGCGAAGCCCTCGTTGGTGACCACGAACAGGTCCTTGTCGGAGTCGCCAGGGACCACATCCATGGCCAGCAGGCTGTCGTCGTTACGGAACTTCATGCCCTGCACGCCGGCGGTCTGGCGGCCCATCGGGCGCAGCTGCTCGTCGTCGGCCTGGAACTTGAGGCTCATGCCGAGTTTGGAGACCAGGATGATGTCGTCCTCGGCGTTGCACAGCGCGGCGCCGATGAGCTCGTCGGCGTTCTCGCCGTTCTCGTCGGCCATGAGGCGCACGGCGATCAGGCCGCCCTGGCGCGGGGAATCGTACTCGGCCAGCGGGGTCTTCTTGACCTTGCCGGAACGGGTGGCGAGCACCAGATACTTGGCCACCTCGTAGTTCGGGATGGACAGCACGGTCTGGATGGACTCATCAGGCGCGAACTGCAGCAGGTTGGCCACGTGCTGGCCCTTGGAGTCGCGCGAGCCCTCGGGCAGCTCGTAGGCCTTGATGCGGTACACGCGGCCCTTGTTCGTGAAGAACAGCAGCCAGTTGTGCGTGGAGGTCAGGAAGAAGTGATCCACCACGTCGTCCTCGCGCAGCTTGGTGCCCTTGATGCCCTTGCCGCCGCGGTGCTGGGAGCGGTATTCGTCGGCCTTGGTGCGCTTAATGAAGCCGGAGTGGGTCACGGTGACCACCACGTTCTCTTCGGCGATCAGGTCTTCGACGTTCATCTCGCCGGAGAACGGCAGGATCTTGGTGCGGCGGTCGTCGCCGTACTTGGCGACGATCTCGTCGAGCTCGTCGCCGATGATCTTGCGCTGGCGTTCCGGCTTGGCGAGGATGTCGATGTAGTCGGCGATCTTGCGCTGCAATTCCTCATGCTCGGCCACGATCTTGTCGCGGTTCATGCGGGTCAGCGTGCGCAGCTGCATGGCCAGGATGGCGTCCGCCTGCACCTGGTCGATGTCCAGCAGCCCCATAAGGCCCGTACGTGCGGTATCGGTGTCTTCGGAGGCACGGATGAGGGCGATGACCTCGTCCAGCATGTCGAGGGCCTTCAGATAGCCCTGCAGGATGTGGTCGCGCTCTTCGGCCTCGCGCTTCAGGTACGCGGTGCGGCGGGCGATCACGTCGAGCTGGTGGTTCACCCAATGGCGGATGAAGGCGTCCAGGCTCAGCGTGCGCGGCACGCCGTCGACCAGCGCCAGCATGTTGGCGCCGAAGGTCTGCTGCAGCTGGGAATGCTTGTACAGGTTGTTGAGCACGACCTTCGGCACGGCGTCGCGCTTGAGCACGAGCACGAGGCGCTGGCCGGTACGGCCGGAGGTCTCGTCGCGCATGTCGGCGATGCCCTGGATCTTGCCGTCGCGCACGGCCTCACGAATGGAGACGACGAGGCGGTCCGGGTTGACCTGGTAGGGCAGTTCGGTGACCACCAGGCACATACGGCCGTTGATCTCCTCAGTGTTGACCACGGCACGCATGGTGATCAGGCCACGGCCGGTGCGGTAGGCCTGTTCGATGCCCTTGTGGCCGAGGATGGTGGCGCCGGTGGGGAAGTCCGGTCCCTTGATGATGCGGATCAGGTTTTCCAGCAGTTCCTCGCGGCTGGCGTCCGGGTGGTCGAGCGCCCAGTGGACGCCGTCCGCCACCTCGCGCATGTTGTGCGGCGGGATGTTGGTGGCCATGCCGACGGCGATGCCGGCGGAGCCGTTGACGAGCAGGTTCGGGAAGCGGGCCGGCAGCACGGTCGGCTCCTGGGTCTTGCCGTCGTAGTTGGGCACGAAGTCGACGGTGTCCTTGTCGATGTCGCGCACCATTTCCATGGCCAGCGGGGCCATACGGCATTCGGTGTAACGCATGGCGGCGGCCGGGTCGTCGCCGGGGGAGCCGAAGTTGCCCTGGCCGTCGACGAGCATGTTGCGCATCGACCAGGACTGGGCCATACGCACCAAAGTGTCGTAGATGGCGGAGTCGCCGTGCGGGTGGTACTTACCCATCACGTCGCCGACCACGCGGGAGCACTTGTTGTAGCCGCGATCGGGGCGGTAGCCGCCGTCGTACATCGCGTAGATCACGCGGCGATGCACGGGCTTCATACCGTCGCGCACGTCCGGCAGGGCGCGCTCGACGATCACGGAGAGGGCATACGCCAGATAGGACTCGCGCATCTCCTGCTGCAGGTCCTTGCGCTGGATGCGTTCGCCGGTGTCCATCAGGCCGTAGTCGGTAGTGTCCGCCTCCTGCGGGCTCAACGGCTCCATCGAGCCGTCCGGCGTGAACTGCTCGTCGCCGGTGTTGTTTTCATCTGCCACTGTTGTTCCTTTAGTTGTCTAAGTCCGTTGTGTACCTCCCTCTGACGAGGGAGGTTGGAGGATTCCGTTACGCATCGATCCAACGCACGTTCTTGGCGTTGCGCTGGATGAAGAGGCGGCGGGGTTCGACCTCATCGCCCATCAGCATCGAGAAGGTCTCGTCGGCCGCGGCGGCGTCCTCGATGTGCACCTGCTTCAGAATGCGGTGCTCGGGGTCCATGGTGGTCTCCCATAGCTCCTGGTAGCTCATCTCGCCCAGACCCTTGTAGCGCTGGATGCCTTCGCCCTTGGGCAGCTGGCGTCCGTTGGCCTTGCCTTCGGCGAGCACGCGGTCGCGCTCGGCGTCGGTGTACACGAAGTCGTGCGGGCCCTTGGTCCACTTCAGGCGGTACAGCGGCGGCATGGCCACGTACACGTAGCCGGCGGTGATCATCGGGCGCATGTAGCGGAAGAACAGCGTCAGGTTCAGGGTGGCGATATGCGCACCATCCACATCGGCATCGGCCATGATGATGACCTTGTGGTAGCGGACCTTGGAGATGTCGAAGTCCTCGCCGTAGCCGCCGCCGACCGCGGTGATCAGCGATTCGATGGTGTCGGACTTCATCATGCGGTCCAGGCT